>Ga0315288_10007680_pt1 | contig 13657 bp, 16 predicted proteins | sample YL17G11_20_MG_FD_203454 | JGI IMG/M metagenome (GOLD analysis project Ga0315288, IMG submission 203454) | Sediment microbial communities from Yellowstone Lake, YNP, Wyoming, USA - YL17G11_20 | ecosystem: Environmental > Aquatic > Freshwater > Lake > Sediment | place: USA: Wyoming | collected...
ATTCTGGCCTGTGTTCTTTAAACACAGCGTGATGGCTGCTGTGAGCGTGGTCTTGCCGTGGTCAACATGACCTATTGTACCTATGTTCATATGCGGTTTGGTGCGCTCAAACTTTTGTTTGGCCATTTCTTTATTCCTCCTAAGAATAATATTGGTAGCGGTGACTGGATTCGAACCAGTGACGCCGCGGGTATGAGCCGCGTGCTCTTCCTCTGAGCTACACCGCCGTTTTCATATACTGGAGCCCGCGATCCGACTTGAACGGACGACCTGCTCCTTACCATGGAGCTGCTCTACCGACTGAGCTACACGGGCTGGTGGAGGGGAGAGGATTTGAACCTCTGAAGGCTGCGCCAACGGATTTACAGTCCGCTCCCTTTAACCACTCGGGAACCCCTCCAGCAAAAATAATTATACAACAAAAAACAAGTGGAGCCGGCGACAGGACTTGAACCTGCGACCTGCTGATTACAAATCAGCTGCTCTACCACTGAGCTACACCGGCAGGCAAAATTCCCTAATAAACAAGCATATTTTACAGGAATTTCGGAAAAATCCAAGGACTCATGACCAGCTGATTCGGTGAAAACAAAATTAAGAATATTTGATGAGGGAAAGGAAGATTTTGAAAATCTATTACAAACGTTTGTATTTGAGTGTGAAGCAAAGAACCTATCGGAAAAGACTATACGATGGTATAAGCAAATATTAAAGCAATTCTTTAAATATGTTGACACTCAAAAGCCAAGATTGGTTAAAGCTGAGCATATAAGAGATTACATAACCTATCTAAAAACAAAAAATATCGTAAATAACCTTACCGGTAAAGTTGACAAAATCGGTCTATCAAGTCACTCAATAAAGGATAACTTTGCAGCAATCAGGGTATTCTTTAATTTCCTTGAGAGCGAAAACTACATCCAGAATAACCCAATAAAGCCACTAAAAGCACCAAGACAGGAGAAGAAGATAATCAATACATTAACCCTTGAGCAGATAAAGAAGCTCTTAAGCATTGTAGATAAGAAAACCTATTTTGGCTTCAGGGATTATGTAATTCTTTGCGCTTTTCTGGACACTGGCATCAGATTAAATGAGTTATCCAACCTCAAGAATGATAATGTCAACTTTGCCGAAAATTATTTCATCGTTTATGGCAAGGGGAAGAAAGAAAGAGTTATACCGATTTCTTCAAAGCTAAAAAGATTATTATGGAAGCTCATTGAAAAAAGTAGATATCAATACCAGGATTACCTGTTTGTTGATAAGTATGGTGAGAAGTTGAGCGGAAGTGCTATAAGGCAAATGGTTAAAAGAATGGGTAAGAAAACTGGTATAAAAAACGTAAGGTTAAGCCCACATACCTTCAGACATACTTTTGCAAAGATGTGGATACTAAATGGTGGAGACATATTTACCCTGCAAAAAATTTTGGGTCATACCACTATGGATATGGTTAGGAATTATGTAAATCTTGCAAGTTCTGATATACAGATACAGCACAGGAAGTTTAGTCCACTGGATAGAATTGGATTATAGAAAATAGATGAGGACACCAATAATGTGGTGCCCTCATTAAAATATAGTTTTTTATTTCACTATCTCGATAACCTTATAGAGTATTACTTTATCTACCACATATTTAAAAAGACATGGTTGAAAATAGCTAATTAAAATGTTTTTAATTCTTCAAAAAAAATAATATTGGTTCATAATTTAATTGTTAAATAATTAAAAAGGACAGTAATCTTTGCATACCAGTTTAAATAAAATCCGCATATTTCTATTTTTATCTATTTTTTTATCCGTCTTGTTCATGGTTACTTTTTTCCTTATGTTTTCACCTGCTTCCTGCGAGCCTATATACCCCGATTTAAAGGATTATGTGAATGACAATGCATCCATGCTTGATGGGACAAATATCCAGAAAATGCGCACCCTTCTTCAGGAGCTTGAAAAGACTACCACCGCCCAAATTTTTGTTGCTACCGTGGATAGCCTACAGGGCGTCACTATTGAGGAGTACACGGTAAAGCTGTTTGAGAAATGGGGTATAGGACAAGCCGAAGAGGATAACGGCGTATTGATACTTTTAACGAAACAGGAGCGGGAGGTAAGAATTGAGGTTGGATATGGACTTGAACCCGTAATCACCGATGCTGTAGCCGGAAGGACAATAAATAACATAATGGTCCCTCACTTTAAGAAAGGTGAGTTTGGCATAGGTACATATGAAGCAGTTGCTTACCTTTCAAGTTTGATAGCAAAGGATAGCGGTGTTTCGCTTAGTGCACAGAAGACAGCCTCTAAAGTTGTGACTGTTAAATATCTTATTTTCTTAGGTATTGGAGCATTTTTTATTTTATTCTCTGGATGTTTTGCTGTGTTTTATATCATATTCTCAAAAAGGAGAGCAAAGCGGCTCTGTCCAAAATGCAAGACCTATAATTTAAAAACCACATACAAGATTTTAAAGGAACCAACATATATTGCGCCCGGTTGGATACTCATTATCAGGGATTGTTCAAAATGTGGCTTTCATGATGAGAAAGAAGTAGAAATTCCACGACGTACTCACTCAAGCGGTAGTTCCCGGTCAAGCGGAAGTTCCTCCAGCCACAGCAGTGGTAGCTCATCCGGAGGCGGCTTCAGTGGAGGTGGCGGTGGTTCTTCCGGCGGTGGTGGAGCCAGCGGTAGTTGGTAAAAAATATAAAAGTATAACTTCTAAATATTTCAAAAGAGCAAAAATATCAAACGTCAGGTTAAGTCCTCATACCTTCAGACATACCTTTGCCAAGATGTGGATATTAAATGGCGGTGATATATTCTCCCTGCAAAAAATTTTAGGGCATACTACCATGGACATGGTAAGAAACTATGTAAATTTAGCAAGTTCTGATATACAAATACAGCATAGGAAGTTTAGTCCACTTGATATGATTGGAATTTAAAGTTATATGTACAGAGTGAATTATTTTCATAGAAATATAAAAACACCTACAAAATCTGCAATTTTCAAAAATTTATCTTCTTATAAAAATATTTATATTTTAAGAATATAATATTTACTAAAGGAGGAATCCAAATGAAAATTCTCCTCTATATTTGTAGTGCTATAGCAATTATTTTAGGTATTTATGAATTTTTTTGGATAACTAAAAGTAGCTTAGCTTTTATTCTCATTTTATTAGCTTTTATATTAGCAATTAACTCAATTGCTTTAGCAAGAAAAGAAAAATAGTCCTAATAAAATTACGATATAAATCTATAGTAAAGGGAGGCTGACAATGAGTATGTTAGGTACAATATTTTCAAAAAAACAAACCTGTCCTAATTGTAAACAAAGGTCAAATCCTGTAGCAGGAAAGGGCAATTGGGAAGTGAGTGGTAGAATGGGTAGCGCTTCGGTTATTAAATGTACTAATTGTGGAGCCGGATTAATTATGGGATTGATGTCTGATAGATACATACCTCCCGCGGACATGAAAAGAATAGAAACAGAAAGAGATAAAATAATTGGCCAGCATTTCAAAAACCAAGAATAAAAAAAGATTTTTAAGAGATAATATTTATGCTATGTAATAAATGTGGTTTTAAAAATGAAGAGAGTTCGAAATATTGTAGCAATTGTGGAAATAAATTAGTAATACCTGGATTTGAGAAAACCTTAAAAAAAGCAGTAGAACCAAATAAAAGTTCTACCCTTGATAAAAATTATAAAAAAATTTTCAATATTTGTTTTTATCCCGTTATTGGTTGTGTCGCCCTTATTATATTGCTTGCTCTTTTTAAAGGCTGGGCTGGTTTTATCGGTACTATTTTTGACATATTTGTAAATATTTGGATATGGCTTTTTATTATTTTTATATTTATATTTAGGAAAAACCATAAGGTGTGGTCATTAACTTTAAGTATAGTTTTTGGATTCATTACCCTAACGGCAGCGGCGGGCTCACTTTTACTCCCAATATTGTCTCAGTTGCTTGAGTAGTAAATTTGACCTTAACAAAACCACTCACTTAGAAGGAAAGACTATTACCAAAGAAATTTAATAAAAGTGCTATATTAAGTGTGATTAAGAGCGAATTAATGAAGGGGGAAGATGACTAAAAGAAATTGGCATATTGTCGGATTAATAGTTTGTATTGTCTTATATGTATTAGTTTTCGTTTTAGCGATTGTCAACTATCAGGTGCAAATAAAATACCTTTATTCTTATAAACAATATCCTATTTTTGAGACTCAAAGAAATATTATTTTAATTCTCAATCCATTCTGGATAGGAGTTGTTATATTCGGAGTATTGTTAGCAAAAACTAAAAGTCAACAGGGAGCCTAAATAATGACTCGATACAGAGATTATGACGATTATGACCCTTCAGAACTTTATGATTACGCAGAAGAAACATTCGAACTTGGAATACAAGAATTATCAAAAGGGAATGTAAGGGATTATTACCTTAAATATGGAGATTGTATTCAAGAAAGAATAAATTTTTGTATAAACCAATCAGAAAGTTTGTATAAGATGGTTTATGGGGGAGCAGCATTAACCATGTCAGCTACAGCAGCAGAAATTATTACACGCTATATTATCCTAAGACCTTTAATTCAAGGAGCACTTCTTTCAGAAGAATGGGCAGATATTTTGGTAAATAGGATTACGAATGGAAGGTCAGCAGAGGATAGAGAGCTTTTACCAAAAGTGCTTAGACAATTTGAAATAGATATAACTAATATAAAATTATCTAATGGTTGTAACTTCTGGGATTATTTTTTAAATAAAGTCTGGAAACAACGTAATGATTTCGTTCATAAGGGTGAAATCCCAGGAGATTTAGAAGTGCAAATGGCAATAGAATGTACAAAAGTTTTTATTACTGAAATCGTTTATCCAATTGCGAAAAAATTCGATTTTGAAATTAATGATAATAAAAATTTACCAATGAGTGTTAATTTTTATAACAAAGATTATAAGCAAGAAAATCCATTTATAATTAATCAATCATAATCAACAGATTTCAAATCCATTCTGGATTGGAATTGTGATATTTAGCGTCTTATTGTGGAAAACCAAAAGTCAGACAACTAACATGGGTGCATAACTGAGCTAATTTTAATCAGACTCAATTAGTAGAGTGTGGCATGCACCCCTGAAATCCGACAATAAGTTAAGACCAATCAATGGTTAATAAATTGCTCTCGAACTCTGCCGGTGGCAAATATCCAAGAGATGAATGAAGCCTCTTCGTATTGTACACATCTTCAATGAAATAACCAACACGAAGAAGTGCTTCAGATATATCATCGTACTGCGATAAATACACCTCCTCTCGCTTTAGAGTTGCAATAAAGCTCTCGGCCTGTGCATTTTCATATGGATTACCAATTGCTGCCATTGATATCAAGATGCCGTTTTTCCTTAAGAGGTCGGCATATTCCCTGCAGGCATATTGAACACCCCTGTCAGAGTGATGGATTAGCCCTGGGGAAATATCCCGGCGGTATAGCGCCATGCGCAGTGCTGATAGAGTCAGCTCGTGATCTAAGCTTCTTTTTAGTGACCACCCTACAACCTTGCGCGAGAACGAATCAAGTATTGCAGCAAGGTATGCGAACTCATAGCGAAGGCGTATGTATGTGATGTCAGATACCCAGAGCTGATTAATCCTCGAGGGAACTATATGTTTAGCGAGGTTTGGATATGTGATGAAGCCATGGTTAGAGTTTGTGGTGCCAAATCTACCGTGTCTTTTCTTTAGAATGAGGTTAGCCTCTCTCATCACGCGCAGGACCTTCTTGTGATTGACTGCATGTCCTCTTCTTTTTAATTCCACTGTTACCCTACGATATCCATAGCCAGCGAACTTTAATACAATTTCTTCAATCTGTTTTAGGATCGCAACATCATGTGAATTGGTAATGGAGCGGTCAATAGAAAGGCTCCAGCTGTAGTAGGCATCCCTGCTTATACTCAACAACTCACACATTCTATTTATTGGCAAAAATCTTTTGTGTTCATCTATCAACAAGTATGCTAATTCTCTGTCCCCTTGAGGCGATGAAGCGCGTTTTTTAAAAAATCGATCTCCATGGCTTGACGGCCAATTAACCTCTCCATCTCTGCCATCCTTGCCTTATCAGTGTTTCTTGAACCTTTGCCGGGGAAGGGGTTAGATGGGGTTTGCTTTAGCTGACGTCGCCATTTGGCTATCATCCCAGTAGAGAGTTCATAGCGTCTGTTTAGCTCTGGAATTGATACCCCTTGATCCTCTTCGGATAGAACCTGTAATTTAAATTCATTGCTGAAAACCCTTCGCTTTAAAGACATTTACTACCTCCATACTTTAGTAGTGTGTCTTAACTATTTGTCGGATGCAAGGGGTTCAGTCCAGTGGTAATTCTTCCTTCTAATTGATTATTGTTTTTAAAAAACTCTTATATATATCTTAAATATCTATCTTAAATAAATATCTTAAATATATAAGCAGGTAACTGTTACGTGACCACCAAGTAACTGCTACATGACCACCAGGCATTTATTACATGGCACTTTTATTATTCTGATTATGCAAATTTAGATTCACAGTCTTTTCCTTTTCTTCTGTAGTCATTGAGTTATAGAATTTTGCTATAGCTGCTTCCTTATTTTTATGGTCAATTGCTTCAAAATCTGGTACTTTCTTCAGAAAAGTATCTTTTTTAAAATTAATTTCATTTACTGCATCTTTTTCTAATATTTTCTTAATATTTTCAATTTTTAGTTTCGCACTTGTTTTGAATAATTTTTTTGCCTCAATAACAGCTACATCTTTTGCATCGTTTAACACATCATTTGTTAATGCAACTAGCCGGTATGCTGATTTCTTATCATTCTTATTTGAGCCAAGAAAAGTCCTTTCAAGTAATCCCATTCTCATTAATACATTCGTATAAGTACTCGCCGTTTTTCTGCTGCAGTTGGCATATTTGGCAATTTGTTCCATAGATGCATAGTATTCAAAATCATTTTTCTTGCTCGCATATTGGGTGTTGAGTACCCTATGAGCCAAATCAACTACAATAATCTGGCTTCCCTTAAAAGCCTTGAATATTCCTCTTTTATACAGGGGCAAGGGAATTTCGATATTAAACCAATCTCTGTTCCCTTTTCGCTTATCTTTATAAAAAGATTCCAACATCAAATCAGGAGAGCCTTGTTTCATATTGATTTTCCAATTCCCTTAAATATCTAATGAAAGCTGACTGTTGTGTATCTGATTTTTTTGCCAGAATTCTCTACGTAAGAATATTTGTAACCCAAATCCAAAATCTCTTTTTATTCCATGTTTTAGGAAAGTATCAAGGCAAACGATATAAGTAATTTTTTCTTCCACATCATCAAAAACAAGTCTTTTGACATCTGCCTTTTTTAACCTGGGGATTGCATTTCCCTGCAGTGCCCACGCATCAAAGTTTTTGAATAAATTCTCGCTTTTTGTTACTTCTTTCCATAGAAAATTCTCATTTTCAGTTTCTTTTATGTAGCCAACACACCTCTGACCCTGAGGAGTATCAACAATTACAGGTTGCTTTGACCTGCCCTTTTGTGTAAAAATATTGCTGTTAGTATTTTGTTGTGGGCGGGCAATTTGCTGGCTGGCGAATCCCGCCTCTTCTTTTTCTTCCATGTTTATGTCTCCTTTAATAAATCCTCTAACTCAATTTCTGAAACTCCATAGAAACGTGCAAGTTTTGCCCTCTGTTTTAGATTTGGCTTAAGCCATGAGTTTTCAATTTTGGACAAAACAACAGGGTTAATTCCAAGTGCCCTACCCACCTCCCCTTGGGTTAGATTCTTCTCAATCCTAAGAAGTTTTAATTTTGTTACCATGCAAGCCTCCATATTTGATTAATAACATAATTAATTTTATAATATGGACAATAATTATAAGAGCGTAGAAAGAGCGTATATTTGGATTTAATAAAAGTAACAACTAGCAGGCTTTTTGAAATTGATTTGAAAGAATATATACAATCAAACTTGCCTGATAATTTAATACTAAGAAGCATAAATTTTGACGATTGGCCAGTAACAGATGAAGATTGTTTCTTGGTAATAGATGGACTCATGAGCGAATTGGATTGCGAAGATGAAACCAAAGAAGTTGGATATTTATCAATCGACTTTAAAAGAAAAAAGCTGCTTTGCTCTGGCAATCCAACAATAGAGGATAAGGTTAAGCTCAAAGATGTATATGATGACTATATGGGATTAAACCTGAGCAATGAATATTATTTAAATGAAACTGATAGTAAAAAAATACTAGGGTTTTTAAATAGTTACGGTTATCCTTTTATTCCCTACACAACCAATATTGATAGCGATGAATATGATGATTTGATTATTAAAAACCCATTAAATTTCAAGGAATTTGATAATTCACCGCTTCAATATCCTTTTAATAAATTCATTATAAAAAAAGTTTTCGTTTGCGAATTAATGGGTAGTAATTTTTTATACCACCTTGAAGAATTCCGTAGATATCAGCTGTTTCTTAAATACATATTTAAAAATAAATCGCTTATTCCAAACCCAATAGAAGAATGGGAGAGTAGGCTAATTACTAATATACTTCGTCAATGCTCGGTACCCGATTTAAGACTCGATAAAAGAAGTGATACTTATATTCCAATTAGATTTACGAAAGGCACCTATACTTTAGCCTTTATTATAGATAAATTAATAAATGAAATCAGAAAAAAAGCTGGTCTTCGAATTGAGTCAAACATCCCTGAAGAATTTAGGATTATATGTAAATATTGCAATGAAACCTATTTAGATGTTAGAAAACATCACAAATGGGGTCATAAATTCCCCTATTGCCATAATCCTGAATGTAGAAAAGAGGGTAAAAAGGATATATTTTGGGAAAGGATGAAAGACCCAGAATTAAGAGAAAAAAAACTAGCACAAGGAAGAATTAGGGCAGAACGGAAATATGAGAAAGATAAACTAAGAAACAATCAATCTGGTCTTATTGTATCTAAATCTTATCTTGAAGATAGAGATGTAAAAAATAGATGGTAACTAAATAGTTTTTTTATTCCCAAACTCGATAATATCTCAATACAAATTAAATATGCTTGTTTCACAAGCTAAAAAATCATTATAGTTGTCATATAAAATATTTTCATCGTTTTATTGAGCATTTGCTCGTATTGCTTAATAAAAATACCTGATTAGCTGACTGCTGAAAATATGTATTAAGTTGATAATCCTGGTAAAAATGTTAATAGTGAGGGGTTATATATACATTTTTTGAGAGAGAGATGCACAAAAGACGGCATTTTTAACCAATTTCAAATTCCCTTAGCTAATGACTCTTAGCTCTTAATCGGTTAATTTTCTTATTTTTTTGTTCTTACTATTGTAAAAAATCAAATAAAATTGCTTAAAATTCGTTATACATAACATGGGTATTTTTAGCATATTATTTTTCAATTTTTTTTTACCCACTAGCACCCTATTTTTTAATAATTCTGTCCTCTTTGTTTCTCAACCTGCTTTTTGACCGTAATACTCCGCTTTTTTAATTCGGGTATAGGTAAATGTATTGCCTCGCATTTTTATGTTTAAAAAACTCCTATCTACACGGAAGAAAACAACCAACTAGAGGTATTGTAGAGACCATCTCTACCCCGACTTTTCTTAAATATAGAACCCCAAAAATGATAGCTAGGTATAAAAATTTTACTGTGGGTAGTATAAGAGATAGTCTCCCATTCCGAAATTTCTTCTGGCACGCCTCCCCCTACCCCTCCTTAAAGGTTGTGGCTAATCACCGACCTTAATGAAAATAAATCTCTTGAGGGTTTTTATTTTAATAAAAATAGAAGGTAAGGGTTGTAAGGGGGGGGAGCTATATTAATTTAGGAGATAAATATTCTCCTATGGCGTTACAGAGGCAAAGAGAGATATTCTAATATGGCTTTTTTTCTGCAAGTGCCTCTATTTCACTCCACTTAATTCTTGTCACCTTGGGAGCAAATTTATAGAGGTTTATCCGACCAGCTTTTGCCCACTTATAGATTGTTGCCCTCTCTACCTGTAATCTCTCTGCAACCTGGTCAACTGTTAACCAATCTGAGCTATCGTAATCCTTTCGCTTTTCTACCATGGAATTAATCCTCAATCAAAGTTGCGCAAGACAATAGATTTGTCACATCAGCCTGATATTTGTGTCTATTATCATCGTATACCTGAAGGGTCTCAAGCTTAGAATGCCTTGAGAACCTCTGTACACTTCTTATGTTGCCATTCGTAATATCTAAAGCTGCGGTGATTGCAGAGTGCCTTACTCTATGCGGTGACATCAGCTTGGATATACCTGCTTTTTTAAATATATCCCTTACCAAATAATATATTGCCTGGGATGAGAGCCTACCATTACCCTTGCCTGCCCTATCAACATTTTCAAAAAGTGCAATACCGGTTGAGTTTCTTATCTCCAGATACTGTTCTATTGCCCTTGTAGTCTTATCACTCAAGTATATTAACTCTTTTTGAGAACCTTTACCCTTACCAGATATTAGCAAGGTTTTATCATCTTTATTGAAGCCCTTAACATCGCAATTTATGACCTCTGACCTTCTTAGACCGTTTTCCCAAAGTAAGAGTAGAATTACGTAATCCCTTTTACCTTTCAGGGTAGTTCTATCTGGTATTTCTAATGCTTTTGCTATCTGCTCAACTCCAACACCGGAGGTATCCCTATATGTTTTTATCTTTTCATTTGGAATTCCATCAAGCTTATAGCTGCAGTAACCAATACTGTATGCAAGACTAACCAGTGCTCGAAGCGATGAGAGCTTTCTGTTAACGGTTGCCTCGGATAGATTTCTTTCCAATAGGCTTGCCTTGTAATCTAATGCTACCTCCAGAGCTTTTACCTTTGGAAGGGATAAAAAGTTCTTAACAAGTGCCGGGGTTAGCTGGTTTCCAAGATTTGATACAAAGAAGTCCTTTAGTGGGTTTAAATAGCTTTTGGGTAGAAAGAAGGAAAAGAACTCCTCCAGGTCTTTTTGATATGCCCTCTTTGTCTCTACACTCCTTTTATCTGAAATAAGCTTACTAATGACATCAGGAGCAGCCATTTCAACTACGTTAACATTGTTAACAGGTGAGATTTCCATAAATTACCTCTTAAAAATATTTGTATTATTATATATCCAAATATATCCAAATGTCAATAGATATGTTTATGATAATGGTTATTTTAATAAACAAGTAAATGCTATAATTAAAAATTGAGTTCCTATGTATTAAAGAAGCCATAAATGAAATACATCATAATAGCAATCATAGTTTGGCTCATTATTTGTGGTTTGGTTATTTGGGTGATTGTCAGATAGTGCCCGCAAAAAATTCCTAATTAGCAGAGAGATTTTAGCAAATATACCCCAAAATGCAAAATTGATGACCACCTTATTCGGTAAAAATGAAATTAAGATTACATGACGAAGAGCAGAGCATATCAGGTTGGTAGATTTAGGAGCATCTGGATTATCTCAAGACTATAAATAATTGCGATAATACAGATTTATTGAGATGACGTTCCGAAAACGGTAAATTGCCTCGCAAAAACGCTAGAGTGGCAAACAAAATGTTATTACAATCATAAACATGGATGAGATATTTTTTGAATACAAAAAAACGACCCTAGGATATGATATTTAATCATGTCATCGGGTCGTCTGCAAAATTAGAACTTCCTTTGTTTCTTAGAAAATCGGTTGCCCTAATCCCTTAGGAGAAGTTGTTGCTAGATTAAATTCTGCAATAACATTATTATATGATGCTATTGCTGGACCAGATGTGCTTGACCAATCACCCGAATCACCCAAGCTGTCCTTCCATCCGTCACCAATAGTTCCATTCGGTGCTATGGTGCCTGTAGCCATGAATACATATGGGTAAACACCACTTCCAGGCAAATAGGTCCCATCAATAGTTACAGAATCACCACTTACAGAAACATTGGCAGTCCAAGAATTTACATAAGGACCTCCAGCAGGACATCCTCCAGTTGCTATGCCACCCAAAACTACCATGTCATGATTGTATGGGTTGCCACCAGGCCACTTAGTAGAATTAAATGCTAGCACCCAATCGCCGTCTAGATTCCAGCTTCTTTCATATACCTTAAGAGTGTCCTGGAATACCACATACATGGGAACACTGCTGGCATAATTACCCCAGCCAGCGTCATATGCTCCACCAGCTTGATATTTATCCCATGCTGTAGCATCATCCCCAACCTTCATTAATTTCAAAAACTCTACAATCTTATATTTAGCTTGTGGAGCTGTATTCATGTCAGTCCAGGGTAATCTTGTATCATAACCATACCAAGTTGCTTCTTCATAGTCATTGCTGTACCATGTAAAATGATTCGTACACCACGCTCCCACTGGTTCATCAGCCATTGGAATCCAATTTTTTGACCACTTCATAACAAGTACTGAATCATTTGTACCTGGGTACGGTCCACCCTCTATGTTTCTATCACAATATCCATCCCAACCATTGAATAAACAAGCACCATAGTTGTAGCCGAATTCGTCAAATCCGCCACTATTAGCGACAACTGGAACAACGGTCACTAACAAAACAGTTATAGCTATTAAAATTGCCAATTTTCTCATTCTTTCTCCCCCCTTCAATATTGAAATTAAAACAAACTAATAACTTTTAGTTCCTCTATCTCACCTCCTTGCCACAAATTTTTTATAATCAAAAATAAAAAACCGACTTTTTAAAGTCGGCTTCTTCATTTGCTCCGTATGCCATTAAGATGACCATGTACATGAACGGTATGCAACATTACATCTTTATATAATAATAACTTTTTTCTGATAAAAGATATTATGTTTGTAATAAGTATAACGTTTTTAACCAGTTGTCAATAGCGTAGTATTATATTTGTAATACTTATAGAAACATTTTTAAATAAAAAGATATTGAACATTGATTATGAGAAATTTGGTGGTGCGCCCGGAGGGATTTGAACCTCCGACCTCCGGATTCGAAGTCCGATGCTCTATCTAACTGAGCTAACGACCCACAAAAAATTTAGGAAATTGGCAATATGTAAAGTGCATTCGGTTAGACTTTTAGCATAATTTTTATCACATTGATTTTTGGCTTTACGATTGTATTTCTTTTTTATCTTATTAAAGAAGAGTATATTTAGTTAAAATTAAATTATTGAGAGCGTTCTTATATTCGTAATAAATATTATAGACCAACTGATTCGTTAAAAACAATAAAAAATTTAGACAAGACAAGGAGGTGAAAAAGCTGGTTTTACCAGGTATTTTTCTGAAATTACCCGGCGACAGGACTTGAACCTGCGACCTGCTGATTACAAATCAGCTGCTCTACCACTGAGCTACACCGGCAGGCAAAATTCCCAGTTAGCGGGGTAATTTTAGCAAAAATTATACATATTACAAGCTGTACAGACTACCTGATTCGGCGAAATCTTTAAAAACTCGCTAAAGGCTTAGGAGTTGATATAAAATGACTGATAATAGCAGCCAAGTATATAAAGATGAAGTTGTTCCTGCCATTAGTCCTCATGTGATATATTATTCGTCTTGTTTTGATTACATG
>Ga0315288_10007681_pt1 | contig 13656 bp, 22 predicted proteins | sample YL17G11_20_MG_FD_203454 | JGI IMG/M metagenome (GOLD analysis project Ga0315288, IMG submission 203454) | Sediment microbial communities from Yellowstone Lake, YNP, Wyoming, USA - YL17G11_20 | ecosystem: Environmental > Aquatic > Freshwater > Lake > Sediment | place: USA: Wyoming | collected...
AAGCAGAAGGTCTACCTGACGCCGGAGTGGGCCTCGCTAGTAGGCGTCGATAAGACGTTCACGGCGACTTTCACGAATGCGATATTCGAGGATGAGGTTCAGCTCACCTACCTCGTGCCGGCGGGGAAAGAATTCTACGTAACCCAGGTCGGCTACTCCTCCCGGGCCATGGCGGCCGCCGACGCGGACAAGGACCAGGTCTGCCAGGTAGAGATCGAGGTCGGTGTGGACACCAAGGCTTACGGCGGCGCCCACGGCGGCGGGTTTATCGTGCCGGCGACTCCGATAAAGGTGGCGGCCGGGGAGACGCTCACCGGGACGATCCGCTGCTTTGCCAACCATGACTCCTTCGTGGGGCTGGCCGTTGTCGGCTACGAGGTGGACGCGTAAATGAGAGTACGTAAAATGTTGGCCAACGGCAACTTTAATCACTCGGACCAGGCGCGGCAGCCGGACGGGTCCTTTATCGTTACACTCAAGAAGCGGGGCGACCCCCACGTCTACCGGGTGGCCGTCCGGGATCTCTACCAGGCGGCTGAAGTTGTACTGTGGGAGGAGGTTGACGGGGTGAGATTGGTTGACAAGAATCCGGAAGGGAGTTAGACCATGGGATGGCAGACGTTTAACGACCGCCTGGCGCTCTTTATTCTGACAATCATACCGGCGCTGTGGCTCTCCCAGGCGCTGGCTAAATTCAGCCTGTCGGAGGCCGTCAACGGCGCGCTGATCGTGACCTGGACGCTCGTCGTCCAGTACTATTTCCGCAAGCAGCCGCCGACCGGAGGCGCTTAATGGACGGGACGATACTGGCCGCGCTCATCGGCGTTGGCGGGCTTGTTATTGTCAATATCATCGCCCAGGCCTATACCTACGGCCGGTTGAGCCAGAAAGTAGACGACTTCTGCGGGCGGGTCGAACGCCTGGAGAAAATAGTGCATAAAGGAGTCTAAACACATGACAATGCCAAACAGGGCGCAGCGGCGGGCAGCTCCGGACCTCAGTAAGATCCCGATACCTGGAGTCGAAAACGAGGGCGTGAAGTTCCTGATCACGGCAGTCCTGGTTGCCGGGCAGGACGGCTGTGAGTGCCCGGCCTGCAAATTACTCAAGAAGTTCGGGGCGAACCTCTCACAGGAGATGCTCAAAGAAGGGGGCGGCGGTGGAGATTAGCATTATCTCTGAGGTCCAGATCAATACTTTCAAAGGGCCGGGCCTCCCGGCTAAGCAGCAGGTCATTACCTACCAGGCCGAGGGCCTGGCGCCGCGGACGGTGTGGGTTGACACGGACAAGATCCCCGACGTCCAGTTCGTGATGTCGAACCCGGGTAAGCCGGTCCCGGCCGACGTCCAGGCGAAGGGGGATGCGGTACGCCGAGCGGCCATCGAAGCCGACATTGCCAAAATCAAAGGGACCAAAGGCCCCAGGAAGATTTAGAGCGGCGGAGCGGGTGAAAGTGACATGACGATACCGATAGTACGGACCGACGGTGTGACACCATCCACTATTGGTATGTTGTTTCATGGCACCCTTCTTGATGATGGCGGTAAGAGTTGCGGGGTTGGTTTTTACCTCCGCAACCCAACCTCTTACCTGGGCACCGCCTTTTCAGATAATTCCGTCAATAGTCCATTCATGTTCCTCTTTAACCTGTTGGTCGAAAACTACACGCCCGGTGACCCTTATTTCTTACAAGCATGGGCGAAGAATAGCGACGGCGAGGGTGTTGGCGCCAATATCGCCTTCACGGCGCCCTACCCGGCGCTTGTGCCGGCACCGGGTACGACCTGGCCGTGGCCGCTCGATGCCGTCCAGGGCTGGTTCGAGGATTTCTACAACACCATCGTCTCCTATTTCGACGACGTCGCCCAGAACGTCTACGACGCCCTCGGCCCGGCAATCAATGAGATCTGGTACTGGATTCAGTCCGTCCAGGACTATCTCGAGAGCTTCATCCGGAGTTTTTTCTCGACGGTATTCGCCTGGATACAGTCCGCCGAGGACGCGATAATTCAAACAATGGCCTCATTTTTTCACAATGTCTGGACCTGGATTAACCAAGAAGCGACCCGGGTAATTTCCGCCCTGGCGCCGGCAATTTCCTCGCTCTCTTCCTGGATAACGGCCGGGTTCGCCAATCTGCAGACAACCGTCCTCGGATTCCTGAATAACCTGTCGTCCGCCATCAGCGGACTTTACAATTTCATCACCGCCAAGGTCCTCGAGGTCAACGCCTGGTTCTCGAATGAGTTTATCGACCCGTTCATCGACTGGCTCGTGCCCTTCCCCGGCAACCTGGTCAAGGCGTTCGGCGACTGGATTACGGCCGTCTTTCGGGACCTGACCGCGAAGCTGCAGACGCCGGGATCCGCGCCGCAAAACTTCCTGGGCGCTGTGGCTAACATCTGGATGTCAAACTTCCTGGGGATCTTCAGCCTGGCCGGACCGGCGGCGATATCGGCCGTCAAGTGGGCCGGCGAAACCCTTCTCAGTATGGCGGCGCCGATCGGCCAGTGGTTTACGGAGGTCTTCTCGAAAATAGCCGGCTGGGTTACGGCCAACAGCTTCCAGGTGCCTGAATTTGTCCGTCAGTTCATGCCGGTATGGGGGACTTCGACCCTTGAGAATTTCGAGACGCTTATCCCGCCGCTCGGGTATGCCCTCAAGACCGGCCCGGCCATCGCCAACCTGGTCTTCGACCAGGTGGTAACGCCGGCGATCGGCTCTCTCTTTACCTGGGCGGAAAGCATCGGCGAGGTCAACCCGTCATCCGGACGGAACCAAGCGGCCGCCCTGGCTAAAGTCGCCGGTTTCACCATGGGAGGCCTCACCGCCATGACCGTCGCCGGCGAGCTCCTGCACCCCTTAAAGAACATGGGCCTGGGCAATATCGCCGCCATGCTCTATGACTTTATCAATTACAAGGTGCTGACGGCCGCCTTCATGGGCGTGCTCGCCCTGGTCTACGTCCAGAAGCCGCTCACCTATTATTACAACCGGATCGCCCGGCCGAATATCCCGAACGAGCAGCACCTGGGAGCGATGCTCGAGCAGCGCATCATCCCCAGCGCCGAGTACCGCGAGAATATGACCTGGGCCGGCTATCCGGATGCCTGGATTGAGAAAATCGAGGGCGCGCTCTACCGGCCGATGACTCCGTATATGCTACGTAGTCTTGCCGAGGCCGGCCTCCTGGATGACTCGCTCCTGGAGCACGCCCTGAACCAGGCCGGCTACGACGATACCTCGAAACCGTACATCAAGCGGATGATGGCGAACCTGGCCTCGACCGCCCTGGCGGCCGTCAGCAGCTCAACGGCCATGACCCGCTACCAGGAAGGCTTCGACGACGAGACGGCCCTCCGCAAGAACCTCTCCGCCCTGGGAATCGCCGATTCGATGCTCGACCGGTACGCCTTCGCCGCCCAGCTCAAGTATCTCTATGACTACCAGTCCGATTTAAAGGTCTACTACATCGACCTCTACCACCGCCGGGAGATCGAAGAGCCGGAGCTCCGGACCTCGCTCGTGAGTGTCGGGCTTAGCCCGGAGCGGCTCGACCTGGTCGTCGCCCAGCAGAAAGTAAAACGCCTGGCGCCGTCCCGACCGGCCGAGGACCCGGCCGTCTCCGTGCAGCTGGACACCATCCGCGACCGGCGCAAAAAGTCCCTCATCACCCGGGAGCAGGAGATTGCCCAGCTCGTCGGCCTCGGGAAAGAGCTTTCTTACGCCACGGCCGTGGCTGACAATGACGACGTGGCTATGACGCCGGCCGGCACGGTTGTCGCGAGGGCAGAGGTACCCAAATACGAGACTGAGGCCGGTAAAATACAGGTTGACACCATCCGACGCTTGAGGCGCTCCACGGCGATTAGCGCCGCTGACGAGCTGGCCGCACTGACCGCCCTCGAGATGCCTTTAGTCCTGGCCCAGGCCATCGTTGACAATGACGAGCTCCGCATCCGGAAGTCGTCCGGAACGGAGTAACAAAGGTACTTTAGTACTACCGGCCGGCTGACACCCCGGCCGGGTTGTTGCCTCCTTCATCCGGCGCCCCGCCTGACCAGCGGGGCGCCCTTTTTGTTAGCTACAATCCGAACGTAAACCGAGAGGTACAATCGGTCTAAGACCCGCCGCAACCCGCCTGTTTTTGTCATCTGGGTGCCCTGTTTTTTCGGGACGCCCTCTTTTATGCCCTTTTTTGCCACTTATTTGACAAGCCAGGTGCTTTTGCCGCCGTTTTACGACCCCCTCTACCACCCCGGCCGCCTGACGGCGGCGGGCGCGGGCGCGCGAGAGCGCGGGCGGGCGGGAGCGTGGGAAGCAAACCGCATGTTTGTCCCCACCTGAAAGAATGTGACTCTTAATCACTAGGTTCCGCGTTCGAGCCGCGGACGGCTCACACTCGTTTTCCGGTTTTGAGCATGTGATTCCGAATCACGTTCTCAAAAATCACCACACTCGCTTCTTGACCCCGGGTGCCTGGGGGCATGGCCCTCCGTTTCTTGCAGGAATGACGGCGCCCGGGGTTTCCTCTAAAATTTGACAGCTCATGGTAAAATAAAGGTGTCCTTTTCATCCCCCCCGGCTGCCCTGGGCATGGTCCCTTTTCCTTGCAGGAAGTAAGCAGCCGGGGTCTTTTTATGCCCGATGCGGCAACGACCTGCCGCATTTACCCCCCTTTTTACCCCGATATCGGCCCGGATCCGCGCCGCTCGGACCCTTTTAAGCCCTCCTGATGCGGCGAAATCTGCCGTATCCCTGGTACACCATCCGAACGCCTGTTCTATTGACACCCTGTGATAGAATAGAAAACAGTTCCTGCAAGAACTAATTTAGGAGGTGTACCATGCCGACGGACAAACAGTCCGAATCTTCAGAGTGTCCCCATGATCCCAAAGACTCACCCCAGCTATCCCTCGACGACCAGTCATACCTCGATACCAGAACACTTGAGCTAATGTCCCAGGGAGTCCTGCCGGGCGTCGCCGCCAGGCGTGCCAGGGCGGAGCTTTCCGAGAAAAAAGGCGCGCGTGGGCGGGGAGGGGATATATCCTCAAATATATCCCCTGATGTGCGTGTGTGTGAGGACCCCGCTCACGCTCTCACGCTCACACACCCCCCTACCCCCCTCTCTCTCCCTCTCTCTCGCTCCCCCCAAGACCTGAAATTGGTCCTTCAAGAGCGCGGCATTTACAACATCAACCTCATTCTCCGGAAGTACAAGCCGGCTATCATCGAGCAAGCCCTCCTGGACTTCGATTATGCCCTGACGGAGGGCTTCGAACCGCGCTCACGTACCGCCTTCTTCTGGAGCCTACTGCAATGAGTGCTGCACATCCACGCACAAAGCAGCTCATCCAGGACTTTTTAACGTCGCGGCGCGCCCGCGGCCTGTCCCGGGAGACGATCTCCTGGTACGGCCGGATGCTGGCGCCCTTTTACCGGCTGTGTCCGGATCTCCCCCGTCGGCCGCAGCAGATAGAGCGCTTCCTGGGCGCCCTCGAGGTCGGTGACGAGTCCCGCCATGCCTACTACCGGGCGATCCGCGCCTTTTATGGCTGGCATTACCGGCGGGATAAGGCCGGGAATCCCATGCTCGATATCGGGGCGCCGAAGCGGCGCCGTAAAGTCCCTTATTCTTTGTCCCTCGCGGAGCTCGGGTACCTCATGCTCGTAATGCTTTCCCCGCGGGACCGTGCTTTTGTCGACCTCCTGGTCGACACCGGCATCCGCAGCTCCGAGGCGCTGGGCCTCTGCCGTTGCGACGTCCTGCAGGACACCATCCTCGTTACCGGTAAGACCGGCCAGCGCGAGGTACCCGTCAGCGGCATTGTCCGCGACGAGCTGCTCCGCCTGCCGGGTAAAGACGTTCTTTTCACCGGTACCCGCGGGCAGCTCACCCGGAGCGGCGCCTACCGCATCGTCAAGCTGGCCCTGGCCAGGGCGGGGATATCGCCCCGGAAGGCCGGGCCGCATACCCTCCGTCACACCTTCGGCCGGCAGTACATCATGGCCGGCGGCGACCTGGTCAGCCTGCAGCGGATCCTGGGCCACTCCGATATCGCCACAACCCGCATCTATGCCGAGCTGGACCTGCGGGATATCACCGTCCAGCACGCCAAGTTCTCACCCTTAACCACGCTGGCCGCGGCGATGCACCGGCCGGAGCTCAAGGTCGACGTGTCCTTCGTGAAGGACCGTCTGAAAAATTAACCAGGGTAAGAGGAGTAAAAAACAATGGGCAATAACAATAATTGGCAATCGCGTGTCATTCCTTCCTGGCGGGAGGTGAAAGAGCCCCAGGAAGTCTCGATACAGGAGTACGTCAGCCTGGCAAAGTCCTTCGCCGATAAGATCTACATGATGCCGGTGCCGGGGAAGTACCTCGGAATACTGCACGGCGCCGTCCAGCTGGCCAGCCGGCACCCCGGCGTCAAGGCGATGAGTATGGAGACGCAGTTCGCTCTTATGGAGTTTGTGGAGTGGTGCAACTGCGTCATGCACGAGTGGGGTTTTAATAATGAACAGATTGCCTGGCTAAACCGCGCCTCGTGGAACCGGGAGACTGGTAAAGAGGAGCTGGCGCCATGAAGGTTAAATCGACCGATAATTCCGTCCACGAGAAGCATGACTACCGCGTGACAATCTGGCGGCCGAGCGGCGGGCTGCACCCGCGGATGCGGGAGTTCCAGTGTCACGGCTGCGGTAAGACGTACTTTGTCATCTGTTCACAAAAGAGGCTCGACAACCTGGCCAGGCGGTTTGTCAATAATGCCGCCCGGCCGGATGCTTAGGGGAGGTGTTAATATGGATCTGCGAATTAACTTTGGGACGTCCGATCGAATAGCCATATCCACCAAGCGGGAGACGATCAAAGACAGCCAGGGTAAAGTTGTCGAGCACAAGGTAATGACGACGCTCACCTTCACCGGCGAGTTCTCCCCCTCGTCGGTCTCCAAGCTACACGAGAGCCTAAAGCTCGATGCTCCAATCAACGTCTTTGTCTACAGCGACCAGGGCATTTTGAAGGGATTTCTCAATGAGAGGGAGAAGTAAGTGAAGCTAAAGCACGCATGAAGAAGCCGCTGTTCGTTGTCTTCGTCATCATGGTGATGCTCCTGCATGTCTACCCGGCCTTCGAGCTGACCCGGGTTATCATCCTGGGCGGGATGCGCTATTACCCCTTCAGCTTTAACAATTTTGTGGCGGAGATCGTGAGCATCTGGCTCGCCTATCCGCTGACCGTTATCCTTGCAATGCTATACTGGATATACTCAAAGTGAGTCAGGAGGTTTTAATTGAGGCTAAAGCACGTTAACCCGTCTAAAATCAAGATCCCGGAGGTCCGGGTCAAGGGCATGTTCGACGAGGAGACGAAGAAGCTCCTGGCCGATTCGATGGCCGGGGCGGGCCAGATCTCGCCGATCGTCTGCGTGGAAATCGAGGGAGAGCTTGTCCTGGTCGACGGCGAGAACCGGCTCGAGACCGCCCGGCGCGCGAACTGGCCGACGATCGACGTCGCCGTCCTGGAGGGTGACATGACCGATGTTCTCACCCGGAACCTCTTCCTGGACCATATCCGCGGCAAGCATACCCCGGGCCAGATGCTAAAAGTCATCACCGAGCTGTGGAAAAAATACAACCTCGACAGTGAGCAGATCGCGGCAAAGACCGGCCTCAAACGGGACTATATCGAGCAATTCCAGCTCCTCGAGACGCTGACTCCCCTGGTCCGCCAGGCGCTCGAAGAGGACATAATCAAGCTCGGGCATGCCGTTGCCCTGGCAAAGATCAAGGACCCGGTTCAGCAGGAGGTCGTTTTCCAGCAGACCATGCTCTACCACTGGCCGGTCAAAGAGCTCGAGGCCTTCGTCCGCCAGGTGCAGGAGACCGTGCCGGTACCGGTCCAGAACCAGGCGCCAGCGGAGCCGGGTATCCCGGTGACCCTGAAGTGTTTCTACTGTGGCGGCGACTTCGACGTCAGTGAGGTCCGGAATCCGAACACGTGTTCGGAGTGCGCGACGGTCCTCATCCAGTCGATAGCCCGGGCCCGGGCGGAGATCCAGGCAGAAAAGGAGTCGAAGAAGAACGGCGAACCCCCTCCGAAATGAGCTACTATCCCCTATGAAATTTTGGAGACATGCCAACAAACAAACAAGGTTTCATGGGTGTGGCAGGTCACCCTGCCTCTGATGGTTGACATAAAGACACCGAATCCTGCTCCAAAATATAAAATATCATGGAGCAGGATTCTCTTGTTTCTCGAGAAGATTGGCGGCGGGGTCTATCTCGTCACGAGCGGAATGGCTTCAACGGTGTACCGGGTCTGAAAGCCGGTCCCTCTTTGGGTGATGATGAACTCGTAGTTCCGGTAGAGGTTCCCGGCGAGGTAGGCCTCGAGCTTGGCGTAGAGGGTCTCAGACATTGTCGAGAACTGGGCCGCCACGGCCTGGCCGTTGAGCCGGTCGACCGATAGTACCAGGACATTCACCGCTTTCGGCCGGAGGGTCACGTTGTCGGTCACGGTCCGCGGCTCGATCCGATGCTCGACGAAGTGCATCCGCTCCCCGGTATCGGGCTTCAGGATTACATAATTACCTAACGGCATATCCTACTCCAATCCGAGCGTCTTCCTCGCCTCGAGGACCCGCTGACGCTCGCGCTGATAATCCGACGTCCAGTAATCGTGCATCCCCCTGACAACCTCCTGGAGCCAGGGGGGAGAGTACACCTTGATTCTCACGCCGGCGTCCCGGGCCATGATCTCCAGGTTGCTATTCGTCCAGCCGACGACGAGCTCCAGCAGGACCTCACGCGGCATGAACTTCTGGAGCTCCGGGGTGACAGGGACAAGGCTCTTATAAAGGGGTAGTTTTGCGAGGCCGTTCACCACATTCCACACCTTGGACTCGATGAGGAGTAGATAGTTGGGGAGCACGACGATGGCGTCCGCCTCGGGGCGGTACGGCCGGGAGAGCCCGAGCGCTTTCTGGTAGCCGGCCGTGGCCATCAAGGCTTCATCGACTCTACCCAGGGGGCACGCGGTGATGGACTGAAATTTAGAGTATTCCTTGAGGAGGTACTCGGCGGTCATGCGGGTTTCAACCTGGCGGGACTTACGTGGCATATCGTGACCTCCATTAAAATGGGTTATTGACATAATAGAACAGCCGTTCTAAACTGTCAATCAGGCGAGGGTTAACAGATGAAAACAGCCGCCGAGTAAGTATTTTGAGGAGATTTTTCTATGGCTATCAAAGTACCTTCGGCGGCGGAGGCCGCCAAAAAGTGGGGTGAAGTCACCCCCGGGCGCCAGGGCTATTACGAGGCCGGTGCCAAAGCGGCCGGCGGCGACTGGGAGTCCCAGACCGTAGCCGCGGCCGCAGCTTATAAGGCGGCCATCTCGGCCGGTAACATCCAGCAGATGTTTGCCGGCGGCGTTAAGAAAGCGGGCGCCGCGAAGTACACCCGGAAGATCACTGACGTCGGCGCTTCACGGTTCAGCCAGGGTGTGACGGCCGCGGTCGGGGACATGCAGACCGGCATCGAGCCGATGCTGGCGACCATCGCTTCGGTTACTCTTCCGGCCCGTCAGCCCCGCGGCTCCGCGGGCAACCTGCAGCGTGTCTCTGTGGTGGCAGACGCACTGAATAAGAAACGGCTCGCACTTCGTGCAGCTGGGGCTTAGGGGAGGTGACCTGTGAAGTACAGACAGAGTCAGCTCCTCGCCGCTAAGTCGATCACCACGGCCGGCACCGAGACCCTCGACATCAGGATCAAGGACCCGATCTCCCGGCTCACGGTCAAAGTGGCCCTCACCAACAGCTCCTGGACGCCGACCGGTCATCCGGTTGTCGTCTTAACCAACATCTCCCTGGTCGACGGCGCCAGGCCGCTCCATAGCCTCCGCGGCTCCTATACCGCGGCCATGGCCCATTACGGATCTCGCAAGGTCCCCTTCGCCTACGCCAACTACACCGATAACGGCCTCGCCGTGGCCACGGCCCCGATCTACTTCGGCCGGAAGCTGTGGGACCCGGTCCTCGCCCTCGTCCCGACCAAGTTCAACAATCTGCAGCTCAAGATCTCCCACAGCTACCTCCTGGGCGGCGCCGTTCCGGATGCGGCCACGCTCGAGGTGTGGGCGGATCTCTTCGACGAAAACCCGCCTTCACCGATCGGTTACCTGGCGGCTACATCCATCTGGGGCAAGACGCTCGTCGCCTCGACGACCGACTATGTTCAGCTGCCGACCGACGCGCCGATCCGCTTCCTGTGCCCGGCGGCCTTCTCCAACGTGGAAGAGCCGGATATCAACATCGACAACATCAAGGTGACAGAGGACGGCGACCACAAGACGGTCCTCGAGGCCTCAACCCTGAACCTTCTCCAGATGTTCGAGTCGATGTTCCCGGAGTACGCGGAGTGGTTCGAAGGCCGCTCACTCACGGCAACCGATATCACCTACTTCTTCGGCGCTCAAAAAGACCTGTTCGTCGCCGTGACGCCTTCCCAGGACATTGATAGCTACCTCAACCCGATTTGGACTGGCGGCGGTATCCGCAAGATGAACGGCGCTGCGACGCAGACCATCATGGGCCGCGCCTCCGGCCGCTGCCCATTCGGCGTCATCCCGCTCCCGATGGGAGATCCCGACGACATCGACTCATGGTGGGATGTGACCAAGCTGGGCTCTGCGCAGATCAAGATGGTCACCGGCGCCGGGTCGACGGCCGCCCTCTACGAGCTACTTGTCCAGCAGCTCTTTAAGTACTAGCAATTCGGAGGTGAACCAATGCCCCAAAAATTAGCATTGAGGATCCGACATAGTTTAAAAGCCACCGGGGGGACCTACGATTACGTCAAGTCGGACGTGGTCCCCCAGGGGGAGATTTGGTGTCTCCAGGGCCTGGCCTATGAAAATGAGACCGGTGCCAGGGGGACGTTCCGGCGCTACATCGAGGGCCACGGCTACGACCATTTCCTGGCTGAATTCCAGAGCCCGGGCGCCGCTGAGCTTGTCACCACGGCGGATATTCTGTATCTTCTTCCGGGTGAACGCATGACAATCCGCCAGGCTTCCTGCTCCGCTTCCGACGTCCTGGCGCTCTACGCCCACGGGTACAAGGTGCTCTCAGAGTTCTTACCTGACGAGGAACCGTAAAGTGGCTGACGAGGGAGGAGGAGCCGGTATGGGAGGTACACCTGCGACGGGCAGCGTGATTAAAGGCGCAATTCTTATGTATTCCGGCACCATCGACGGCAACGGCTACCCTATCGTCGACGGTCAGTCAAATAAAGACTGGGCGCTGTGTAACGGGGGACACGGGACCACGGACCTGCGGAACATGTTCATCAAGTCCATCGGGGACGGCGAGCAGCCGGGCGGTACCGGCGGCGCGGCGACTCATTCACACGATAACCATCCGGCTTTGGCACACGCCGGGGCCGCTGTCGGCAACCACGCCGACCATGTGGTAACTCAGCCCGATGCTCACCCGGCCTTAAATCACACTGACGGGGCGGTTACAAGAGGCCTGGCGGGCGTCACAGTTGACCAGCACGGCGCTCTGACGCATACGGGTACCGCCGTAGATGCTCACGCTTCACATACCCACACCTATTCCCAGGTTGTCAATCATGTTCACGTCCAGAATATGCCCAGTAGCTTTACGGGCGGCCAGGCCTATTTAGCGACCGATACCTCGACGACCGGCTCAGCCGCCTCACCTCTTTCGACAGCGAATCCCACCGGCGGCGTGGCCCAGGGTACGACTGCCGGTCCTGATGCGCCATTGACGCATAACGTGACCCAGCCCTCCCAGCACGCTGCGCAAAGTCACGCTGTAAACGAGCCTAACGGCGGGCAAGGGCATGACCACGCTTTTACCCAGCCGAGCGACCACGCCGTGCAGAGCCACGGCGGAAGCGCAGTTGATGCTCACTCAGCCCACGAGGTAACCCAACCCGGCGACCACGCAGCACAAAGCCACAGCCCGGCGTCGAATGAGCCGGCTTACTATAAACTGGCATTTATCCAGAGACTATAGGAGATTAAGTTATGGCAAAAGAAGGCCAACTCAGCAGTAAAGTACAGACCCAGCTCAACCGGGTCGTCTGTCAGATGGACTTCCACTCGGCAACGCCGACGGCCGTCCTGGCGATCCCCGCGGTCGCCGCCGACAAAGATTTTCCTTCCGTCGTTGTCGCCGGCATACCCTCCGGCGCTACTTTTCTCTCGGTCGAGGCGATACTCGTCATCGGCGCCCTGCACGACACGTCGGCGGCCGAGAACCAGGTGGCAGCCGCCAGCAAGACGCTCAGGGTGAAGAAATCGACCGGCGCCTGGGGCACGGACGACATCGTCGCCCTGACTTTCTCCCAGAACGCCCTCGAGTGCAAGGCCTCGGAGTACGGCGGCGGTAGAGTGCTCTTCGGCGGTACGGACGTTAAATCCGAGGTTGACGGCAACGGCACTTATAACTTCCGCTCCGAGCAGACGAACCGCTCCAATGCGGTGACCGCCACCGGCGCCAGCCTGGAGCTCCTGGACGTCTCAACGATCATCCGGGTACTCTTTACCCTGTAGGAATTGAAAAATGCCAGCAATCGATATAGGTAATGCTCCATTCGCCGGCCAGGGGGATGACGGGGGTTCAACCTACATAGTCCTCGGGAACCCGGCCAACGCATCCGGCTTTATCAACACTGTAAAAATTCAGGTTAATCAATCGACGACAACTCTCAAAATCGGGATTTTTTACCTGGTCTCCGGAACCACCTATAAATGCCGGTCGGCGGTAAATATTGGAGCGGTTACCGGGTCAGGTACTCATACAATCACCGGTCTGAATCTTGCCGTTCAGACAGGCGATTTCATCGGAGCCTACTGGTCGAACGGATCAATCACTATCACGGAGTCCGGCGTATCTGGCTGCCGATATGCTATAGCCGATGCTGTAGCGGTAGACGACTCCCGTACTTACTCGCTCCTTGCGACCAGAGACCACGCAATCTACGGCGAGAGCGCATCCCCACCTGCCGGTGGCTCTCCAGTTCAGGCGATAATGGCGGGAGTGATCTAGGGGACTAATATGTTTTACGACTTTGCCCTGACCATTCCGGCCAACACCCTTCAGGCTGCGCCGTACACCCAGGAGCTCAAGCTCACGGCCGGGATAGTCCATTATGTCGAGATCGAGTTTCCCTCCGGGTGCGCGGGCCTGGCCCACGTCCAGATCCGTCAGCCGGAGGCGACTTATCTTCCAACAAACCCGGACGGCTCTTTTGCCTCGGACGGCTACGTCATCCCGATAAAAGAGCATCTGGAGCTCGGATCCGGCGAGAACACCCTCAAGGCCGTCGGCTGGAACCTGGATGACACCTACGAGCACACCATCACCATCCGGATCGGCGTGCTCCTCAAAGAGCAGCTGGAGCCGGTAACCGGTCTCACGGCCCTCATGCAGCGATTCTTCCGCCTGGTGGGTGTCCGATGACGAGAGGATATCCTGATTTCGAGGGCGGCAAGCAGAAGGTCTACCTGACGCCGGAGTGGGCCTCGCTAGTAGGCGTCGATAAGACGTTCACGGCGACTTTCACGAATGCGATATTCGAGGATGAGGTTCAGCTCACCTACCTCGTGCCGGCGGGGA
>Ga0315288_10007682_pt1 | contig 13656 bp, 7 predicted proteins | sample YL17G11_20_MG_FD_203454 | JGI IMG/M metagenome (GOLD analysis project Ga0315288, IMG submission 203454) | Sediment microbial communities from Yellowstone Lake, YNP, Wyoming, USA - YL17G11_20 | ecosystem: Environmental > Aquatic > Freshwater > Lake > Sediment | place: USA: Wyoming | collected...
GCTCTTACAGCAATACCGGAGATTCCTCAGGGTATTCGGACTCCTGATTGGACATTCTCGTGCGCTCGGCCATAGGAGACTCGCGTCTTCCATGCTCCTCGCTGCGGTCCAGAGGAGACCACCTGTTCTTGGCCTTGTTTGCTATCTCAACGAGGCGACTGATGACGATTTCGGCGGTGTCGTCAAATGGGTCAACGACAAAACCCTTGAGTTTGTCGTGCAGTTCATCTGAGATTTGTACGCTTTTCATAATCACACCCCGGTATGACCAACCTTGATTGTTGATGCTGTTCTAAGGTTACGCGACACATCAGGCCCACACTACAAAATATACGATTCAATTGACGCCTCGGCCAAATGGCGGAAACAGCATTGGTGGTGGAAATCGCGTTTTTTTCAGAAGCAACCGTGCGTGTTGCGGAAGGGCCGATAATTCAGGGCCGGCTGTTCTCCCCCAGCGAAGCGGCATTGGCCAATGGAAGGGGCAAGGCCGACCCTCGTGACCGCCGGATAGCCGATCTTAGAAAGCAGTTATTCGAGCGGGACAGGGTCATCGGTGAGCTGACGATCGCCAACCGTATTCTAAAAAAAACGGCGGACGAGCCGTATTAACCGAGAACTTTCGAGGTGAACTCAAGCAGATGGTCGAAACGGATTCTATAGTGCGGTTTACTGGCGTCTGTATGATAGTCCGTTTCACGCCCGGCAGTGTCTGGAGGAGTTTGCCGTTCGGTATAACACGATTCGTCCCCACTGGGCGTTGATACCACAGCAAGGCGGGGATCCGATGACGCCGCATGATGTGTATGTCGAAGGCAAGGCGATTGGGATTCCGAAGTGGCAGGGCTGGGCGAAGACGGCGAAGGCCAAGCTGGACAAGCTACTGACGGAGGATGCGGCATGATGGCAAGGCGTTTTGAAGGCGGGTTTCTATTCGGCCGGGCTGTTCCGCTCGGCGTGCGGCGGCCATGTTGCGACGAGCTTTCTGGGCATGACCCTTTCTACATATTGAGACCCACGACCTGATAATTATGTCTACAAATCTCCCCCCGGCACAACATTTTTGACGCTTGAAACGGATTCACGGATGATGAAGTCCTCCCGGATCGTTCAGCCTCGCTTGATTTCGGTTGCCTTTTTAAGGCAAGTTTGGTATTAGGGAACAGTTAATACGCAGGAACAAAGTGAATTTAATGGTGATTGGAAGTCCCGGTTTAGAGGCGTCACAGTGGATAGAATAGCAATATGGGTGCGTATATGAAGCTGCCCTGGCTTGTCTTGTTGCTGGCCGTGGCGGGTTGTGTGTCGTATCAGGATCTGCCCTTGTCGCCTGCCAAGGCACTCGACGACTTTGAGTCTCGCACGCTGGACTCGGAGGAATTGGGAACCTACCTTGGGAAGAACCTGGAGGGCAGGCCGTTAGGTGCATGGGGTCTGCCCGAGCTGACCTTGTCTGCATTCTTCTTTAATCCCCAGCTTGACGTGGCCCGATCCCAATTGGCTGGTGCAAAGGGACAGGAGAAGGCCGCGGGCGAGCGTCCCAATCCCGCCTTGGGCGTGACGCCGGGATTCAATTCCACCACCGGGTACGACGACGCCATCTCGCCATGGATCGTGGGTGTAGCGTTGGATATCCCCATAGAGACCGCCGGTAAGCGGGGATATCGGATGGCCGAGGCGCGGTATCTATCAGAGACGGCCCGCCTGCAAATCGCACAGACAGCCTGGGAGCTGCGCCATCAGGTGCGGGAGGCACTGCTGGATCTGTACGCGGCGACCCAAAGAGAGGCCCTGCTTGGCAGTCGCGAGCTGCTTGAGAAGAACAATGTCAAAGTGCTGGAGCAACTGCTTGATCTGGGAGAGATTTCGGCAAATGAGCTCAGCCAGGCCCGTGTTATGCGTGAAGAGACCCGCCTGGCATGGCTGGATGCGGGCAAGCACCGAGCTCAAGCCCGCGTGCGGTTGGCTGCCGCGATCGGTGTCCCGGCCAAGGCATTGGAGACAACAGAGTTCTGTTTCGATGCGTTTGAGGTATTACCCGGGGATGTGCCGCCGGCCGACGCGCAACGCCGGGCCATGTTAAATCGCGAGGACCTGCTCGCCGCGATGGCGGACTATCAGGCCAGTCAGTCTGCCCTGCAACGAGAGGTCGCCCGTCAGTTCCCCGATGTCCAGCTTGGGCCCGGATACGAGTTTGACCAGAGCGAGAACAAGTGGATGCTGGGACTGTCGGTGAATTTGCCCGTATTCAATCAGAACAAAGGGGCGATTGCCGCGGCGGAGGCCCATCGCGAGGAGGCTGCAGCGAAGTTCAGGGCGGTCCAGGCTCGGATTGTCGGTGACATTGAGCAGGCCGTGACGAGCTATCAGGCCTGCCTGAGAAAGGTGGAGGCCGCCGAGGCCCTTGCGAAAGAGCTCCGGGCGACTGTGGATCGTGTCCGGAGGATGTATGAGGCGGGGGAGGTGGTCGCGTTGAACGTGACTGCGGCGGAACTCGATCTGAATACCAATGCCGTGAACCGACTTGATGCCTGCGTTGAGGCCCTGCGGACACTGGGGCAGCTTGAGGACGCGATGCACGTGGCGGCCGATCTGCCGAATTGGTCGCGCCAGATTCCGGCAAGGCGCACTGAGCATATAGGGAATCAAGATCATGAGTAACAGAATGGGTACATTTATAGGGTTGCTTATCCTTCTGGCCGGCGCAGCGGGGGTCTATATTCTGTTCCGAGAAGGGCCTGCTGTCGAGGAAGAGGCCGAACAGGAGGTTCAAACCGTGGTGCCGGTGAAAGTGGCGCAGATTCGTCGGATGACGCTGCATGATTATCTCCGGGCCTATGGTTCGGTCGTCGCAAATCCCGGGGCCGGTGATGCGGCCCCTGCAAGTGTGCGCATCAACTCGCCTCTTGACGGTATGGTCACGGAGGTCCACTGCGTCGTGGGTCAGGAGGTCAAGAAAGGGCAGGTGTTGTTTGGGTTGTACGACCGGTTGGCCAAGCTGGCCGTGGAACAGGCGGAAAAGGCCGTGACGTTTACCCGGACGAATTTCGAGCGTCAAGAGCAGCTCAAGCAGGTCCAGGGGACTTCGGCCAAACTCTACCAGGAGGCTCAACAGCAGTTCGAGGACGCAAACAATCGCCTCAGCCGTGCCAGGGCTGAATTGGAGCTGTTCAAGGTGATGGCCCCGTTTGACGGCACGATCATGGATGTCCGCGTCAGGGTCGGCGAGGTGGTGGCTCAAACGGACATTCTGGCCCAGTTGACAAATCTGAGGCAGTTAGTGGTCAAGGCCGGCGTTCCGAGTCCCGAGTCGGGCAAGCTGCGATTGGGCCAGCCGGTTCAGATCGAAACGGGTTCATCGACGGTACAATCAGACCAGCCGACCCACATGTTGGCCGGCCGGGTGGATTACATTGATTGTCGAGTTGATCCGCGCAACGACACGGTGGCCGTGCTGGTTGGATTGCCTGCCGATGCGAACCTGCGTCCGGGCCAGTTTGTCCGGGTCCGGATTATTACCGAAGAGCATCGCGATCGGCTGGCGGTTCCGGAGGAAAGTGTCGTGACGACCCCCGATGGACAAACCGTTGTTGCGGTGGTGCAGGGCGACGAGGCGGTACCAACACCCGTCAAGGTGGGAATCATTGAAGATGACTGGGTCGAGGTCGAAGGCCGGGGAGTTGAGCCTGGGGTAAGCGTTGTGACCGTAGGGGCCTATGGCTTGCCCGGCAGAACCAAGATACGAGTGATCGGCCGCTGAGACGTTAGGTGGAGCAGGACATGGGAACGCCCGAGGATTCGAACAAGCAAAAGAACGGTTCTCTGTTGGGCCGATTTGCCACACACCACGCGGTGGCCATTGTGTTCATTACCCTGTCGCTGTGCCTTGGAGGGGTGTATTGCGCCTTCCATATCGCATCGTCGGTGTTCCCTCAGACGGATTTTCCCCGCGTGGTTATCCTTGTCGATAACGGGGTCATGCCGGGCGATGAGATGATGGCCACAATCACCAGGCCGATCGAGGAGGCGATGAAGGACATCCCGGGAGTGACCACAATTCGGACGGCCACCGGAAGGGGATCGGCTGAGGTGAGCGTCTTCTTCAATTGGAAGGTCAACATGGTTCAGTCGGAGTTGTATGTGCTGGGGCGCCTATCGCAGATCAGCAGTACGCTGCCTGATACGGCCACGACTAAGGTCCACCGTCTGACCTTCTCGGCCTTTCCGATTATCGGGGTGAGCTTGACCAGCAAGGCCCGGGACATCACCCACCTGTGGGAGACCGCCCGCTATGAGCTAAAGCCTCGCTTCTTGAGAATTCCCGGCGTGGCGCGTGTTGACCTGGTGGGCGGACGGACCACGGAGTACCATGTGATCGTGGATCCGTTGCGCTTGAAGGCCCTGGGTATGAGCCTGTCGGAGGTGACGCAGGCCTTTGAACAAAACAACCTCATCGCAGCGGCGGGCATGCATGAAGAGAATCACTTCCTGTATCTGACCTTGGTTGACGGCCGATTGAAGGGCCCCAAGGAAATCGCTGATTTCCCGGTTACAGTCATTAACGCTCACCCTGTACGGGTGCGCGACTTTGCGCGTGTTGAGAGGGGGCCGGAACCCATCTTTAACATTGTTACCGCGGACGGTGAAGAGGCGGTCCTGTTGAACATCCGCAGCCAGCCCGACGGCAGCACCCTGGACATCGCCAAGAACCTCGGGCAAGAGCTTAACGTGTTCAGGCGGGAGCTGCCGCCTGACATGAAGCTGGCCTTTTTCTACGATCAATCCCTGATCGTGGGAGAATCGGTCCGGAGCGTGTGGGAAGCGATTCTCTTTGGCCTGATGCTGTCCGTGGCGATTCTTTATTTGTTCCTGAAAAATTGGAGATCCACGGCTGTGGCTGCTCTGGTCATCCCGGTGACCGTGCTGATCACGCTCGTGGCGATGAAGCTGACCGGATTGACCTTTAATCTGATGACCCTGGGCGGCATTGCCGCAGCTATTGGCGTGGTAATCGACGATGCGATTGTGGTCGTGGATGCCATTCACACCAAGCTGAGCGCCGGGATGAAGCGCATCGACGCGGTGCAGAGCGCCGTCGGTGAGCTCTTCAGGCCACTGGTGGCCTCCACCCTGACGCCCGTGGTGGTCTTTATCCCGTTGGCCTTTCTGGACGGCATCACGGGTGTGTTTTTCCGGGCACTGGCAATGACCATGGTGGTCTCTCTGCTGACGTCACTGGTTCTGGCGGTCACGGTGACCCCGTCTCTGGCGACCTGGTTCATGAGGGTGCGCAGAGACCCGGCCATGTCGGACCTGTCGATGGAAGGCGGAGCCGTGCTCCGCCTTTTAATCCGTATTTACGAGGTTTTGATCCGGGTTGCCCTGCGCCATCGCTGGGTGACATTGGGATTGTGCGTGCTGGTTTTGGCAGCCGGCCTGCAGGTCTATCTGCGATTAGACAGCGAGTTTCTGCCGCCCATGGACGAGGGGGGATTCGTGATCGACTACCAAGGTCGGCCGGGAACCAGTTTGGCCCAGACAGACCAGATGCTGACGCAGGCCGAGGAGATTTTGCGGGCGACACCCGAGGTCGAGAGTTACTCCCGGCGAACCGGCGCCAGGCTGGCGCTGGCGATTGCCGAACCACACACAGGAGACTTCCTGGTGAAACTGAGGGGCGACCGCAAGCGAACCACGGATGAGGTCATCTCGGATCTGCGTCATCAGTTCGGCGTGGCTGTGCCCGGGCTGGAATGGGAGTTTCCGGGCATCTTAGGCGATTTGATTGGAGACCTGATGTGGGCGCCGGCCCCCATCGAGATCAAGCTGTTTTCCACGGATATCGACTTCCTCAAGATAAAGGCCCCCGAAATCGAACAGGCTATCCAGAAAGTGAGGGGCGTTGTCGATACCTTCGATGGGTTGGTTTACACGGGTAGCTCGATTCACCTGCTCGTTCGGACGATGGATGCAGAGCGTTTAGGATTGACCGTCCGGGACATCGCGGATGTGGTCAACATGGCCATGCTGGGGCGGACCGCCTCTTCGATCTTAGAGGGTGATCGTATCATTGAGATTCGCGTGGTAGTGGAGGCGGGGGCTATCGGCCGGATCAGGACCTTGCAGGATATGCCGATTCGGACGCCTTCCGGCGAGCTGGTCAAGCTCTCACAAGTGGCGGATGTCGCGGAGGAGCCCGGGCAACTGGAGCTGCGGCGCGAGGATATGCGTCAGGACGTGGCTGTGACCGCGCGCCTGGAAAATCGTGACATGGGCAGCGCCATGGCTGAGATTCGTGAGCGATTGAAGAAGGACGCATCCATTCCACCTGGGACAATTGAATTCGGAGGGCTTTTTGAGCAGCAGCAGAAATCCTTCCACAACCTGTTGGTTGTGCTGGCGATGGCAGTCATCCTGGTTTTTACAGTGCTGCTTGTCGAATTCCGCAACTTCTCTGGGCCGGTCTCCATCGTATTCGGCGCGGTTTTAGCCTTGTTCGGCACGGTCGTGGCTCTGCTGCTCACCGGAACATCACTCAATGTTGTCTCGTTCTTGGGGGCGATCATCGGCGTAGGAATCGTCGCCAAGAATGGTATCCTTGTGCTTGATATGGTCGATCATTTGCTTACGCAGGGACTAACGGTGGAGGAGGCGTTGGTGCGATCCGGCAGACGCCGCCTGCGCCCGGTGCTAATGACGTCTTTGACCACGCTGCTGGGCATGCTGCCCCTGGCATACGGCATCGGATCGGGGGCGGATATGCTCAGGCCTCTGGCGATCGCCGTTATGGGTGCGGTGTGTATCTCAGTTCTCTTCTCGCTGATCGCCACACCCACGCTCTATCGTGTCTTGCTGATCGTTCGCCGGGAGCGCGGGCCGCAGACATCGGGGTCGGCGTGAGGCTTGTCGCTGTCATCTGGATGGCATTCCTGTTCCATCGTTAATAAAATCAGCAGGCAATTTAGTAAAATCCGCCTGAACGCTTAGGCCCTTTTTTGCTGAGCGGTCATTGGGTCTGTGGTTCGAGGGCGGCGCGGACCTCGGATGGATGGACGCCGGCAGCGTCTGCGATGGCGCGGAAGGTCATATCGGGCGTCGCTTCAAATCCGGCCTTCTTGAGCCGTGCAACGCAGGTTTCAGTGTCCAGTCCCATCTGTTCACAGTATTGTTTGACTGTCAGTCGGCCAAAGCCCTGGCTTGGCCCGCCTTCGATGCGGCTGTCGCCGGTCCCGGCCTGAGTATCGACGCGCTGGCCGGGTCCGCCCGCGCCTTGTCCGTATCCGCCACCTCCTTTGCCCGCTCCTCCGCCCGCTCCTCCATAACCTCTGCCCGGGCCGGTCCAGCCAAGGGCAATGTCATAGAGTTGCATCGGTGTCATACGGTAAGCCTCCGCCAGCTCGCCCACGGTGGCGTCCGGCGAGTCAACTTCAATCCCTCTTGCCCTGAGGTTTGCGAGCATCGTATCGAGATCCACGTCCGGGACCTGCTTGCTCAGTTCGCCGAGACTCAGCAGCTCCGCATCTGGGATCGGGGCGCGCCGGCGCGGTGTGTCCCAACTGCGCTTTATGGCCTGGTTCCAGTTCATAAGCGAGGAGAAAGGCGCAACATTCCTGAGCGTCCCGACGAACACACCCACGCAAATCATCAGTGCCAGCAGCCATTCGGTTCTAAAGGCTAACGCCTTGCCGACCTTGCTCTTGAAATAGCTCACCAGCGCCTTCCAGTTGAGATACACATGCAGAATCGATCCGGCCACAAACACGAGACAGAACCAGTCGTGCAGGGCGATCCACTGGCTCTTCGTCAGGGCCATTATGGTCCAGCCCGTCCAGTTCGCGATCCGCCCCGGCGGCACCACGAAGAGAATTACGCCCGTGAAAGTCATTGCGATAAAAGATAGCGCCGTCAGCACCGAGGCGAATGCACGCCAATTGAAATGCTTGTTTATCTCCTTGCCCATTTTTCCACCTTTCTATCGTTCTGTTGTCGGCGGCAAGCTGCCGCGCAGGCCTTTACGCCGCCCGCCGGCCTCACCAAAAAGTGCGGGAGCTGTGACCATGCAGCAGGCTTGCGTGAACGGGCTACTGACCTACTTCACGTCCAACGGAGCAGGAGGGATTCGAACCCCCGTTACCCGAAAGGGTAAAACGGTTTTCAAGACCGTCGCCTTAAACCGCTCGGCCACTGCTCCAACTCTTTTATTTACAAAAAGTCGATGAGTTCTGCAAAATTGCAGGTTAGGCCTAACCTGCAATTTTGCAGAAGCCTTTACAAAAAGTTACGAAAAACAAGTAAGCTCGTCTTCCTGGCCATCGCAGCGCCAAAATCGAATTCCAGAAGAAGAACTCGCTCATACAGACTCCCCTTTAACCTACCCACGATAGGCCGGTATTGCAAGAAGATTAAGGGCGAGTTCACGATACATCTCGGCAAGGCTCGACAGGCTCGCTCCGGCGGAGTATGGTATAAACGAAAGCAACCAGGTATTTACGATCGACGATTCAGGTGCAAGCTATATCGGTTCTCACAGTGTCAGTAAAAGGTCCACGTCTGATAAAAGATATGGTCCTGACCTTGCAGCCGCCGGACAGAGAATTCGCTCTGCCGGCGATTTTACCATCCTGCCAAGTCTCACAGCCAGACAAATAATAAGCCGGCAGAAAAAGCTTGACAGATAGCCCTCAAACAGATATAATCATCAATACTAACACTACAAAATCTGTTCCCAGGGAGGCGGGAAATGCAATGTGCATGATGAAAGGTTGTGGATGCTTTGTAGATTCTGGTACTATAGCTGTTTCAATTGTGCCATTGTGTGAATGAAGAAATGATGTTGATGATGAAGGAATTGTTACAGGAGACACGAAATATGGATATTTCAAAACGATTAGGCAATTTCGCACTGTGCTTTCTGGCGGCGGTGACGTACTGCGCCGCTGTTTCAGCCCAGCAGCTCCCCCCGGTCTCCACCAAACCAAACGACGCTGAACTGAGGTCGCAAGAGAAGACAGCCGTAAGAGAAAAGCTCGAGGTGATACGGGAATCAGGTGAGAAATCCGAGCGGCAGTCTGCTAAGAAGCCCAGGACAAGTGATGAACGCTTCAACGTTGATCAGTTGACGTTTCCAGAAGATACAACGCCCCGCACTGTCGTCAGAAAGGTGCAGATCACCGGTAACTCACTTATTTCGACCGCCAAGCTCCTCGCAGCAGTTCCTCCTGTTTACAATACCAGTGATAAACCACTGAAGCAGGCGCAGAGCGAATACCTTTATGACTTCAGAGTTCTGCGCGATGTGATTCTCGAACCCGGCCAGGCTCGTGAGATTTCTGCAAGGACTATTCAGGGTTTTACCCAGTATCTTCTCTCTGTCTATCAAAGACAGAATTATGCCGGCATATACGTGCGTGTTCGGCCGGATGCGATCAAGGAAGGCGGGAAATTAGAGGAAGATACTTTGCCAATAGAGGTCATCGAGATGCCCGTCAGCAATGTCGGAACGACTTTCTATGATGTCGAGCGGAACAAAAAGGAGAAAGGCTATTTGAGTCATTCAGTTTTCGAGAAATGGTCTCCGGCAAAGCCTGGACAAGTTATGAACAACAAGAAGCTGGATGATTTCATCAATCTGCTCAATTTAGATCCGGACAGGTATGTCTCTGCAACCATATCCAAAGGCGATGAACCACAGTCGCTCGCCGTGCAGTACGACGTTTTCGAGATAAATCCCTGGCATTATTTCCTCCAGATGGATAATTCCGGCACGGATGACAGGCAATGGAACCCAAGAGTCGGTTTCATCAACACGAATCTCACGGGCAGAGACGATAAGCTAACCGTTGTGGCGCAGGTGCCGGCCGAAAAGGGCATTGAGGACAACTACTCGATCTACGGCAGCTACGACGTTCCTCTCTGGACGCCCAGGCTGCGGCTGATTCTTTTCGGAGCCCGCAGCGAATACGATGTTGACGGCGGCGGGGGCATTGATTTCCTCGGCAGCGGTTATGCGTATGGCGGCAAGCTGCGCTGGAACGTGTTTCAGAAAAAGGGATGGTTCTTTGACCTGACCACCTCTTTGACTCGCGAGAAAAGCGAGGTTACCACCACGCTGTTTCCGCAGTTCTTCGCAAGCAAGGTGTATCTGGACCTCTGGACGGTTGGCCTCGATGTGCACCGGCGCACTGATATGGCAAATACGTCTTTTGTGTTGGACCGCATCGAAGGCATAGGTGGTTCCAGCCAGAAGAGGTTCTGGGATTACGCCACCTCTACAGGGGCGCGAAACGGAGCCGAACGCGATTTCGCAATAGTGACATTGGCCGCCAACCACAGTCAATTCCTTGATACGGACAAGGTCCAGAGGCTGCTCGGCTCTTTGAAATATATATGGCCGGACGAAAGGCTGGTGCCTGCGATGATGACCACGTTCGGGGGGATGTATTCAGTCCGAGGGTATGAGGAAAACAGGATCGTTGCCGACGGCGGCGTACTCGGCTCCATCCAATATGAGTATGACCTTGTGAGAAAAGACCGGGCCGAGAGAGCCGGCACGGAACAATCGCAGGCCGCAAAGGGGGAGCTTAAGAAAGTGGCGCCCTTGGTTTTCTTTGATTATGGCAGAGCCAGCACCAAGAATCATGTTGCAGGTGAAAGTGGAACCGAAGAGCTCTGTTCATTAGGATTGGGCGTGATCGTGGAATACGGAGAGCATTTCAATGCAGGAGTATATTACGGCCATCCGCTCCGTTCGGCCGGACCGACGGATGAGGGAGATGGTCATGTGAATGTGGGGTTTACAGTGCGATTTTAAGCATGACCTTGGCTAAGACACGTTCGGCCAATGTCACAATGTAGAAAACGTTTCGAGGAGGATGATGGTGATGAAACGCGCGCAGAATGTATCGAAAAAGTACTACTTACGGCAAATCACAGCAAGTTTCCTGTCGATCTGGCTGCTTTTCGGCCCTTCAATTGTAATGGCCGATGTAAGCCCGGTGCCGGGCACACTTCCATCGGGGTATGCCACGCCCTATGGCGGCGTGGGCAGCTTCAATTACGACCTGACGACGGACCCTATCCATCCCCGTCTGGACATTAAGAATGTTGCGGATGGTGCGGTGATCAACTGGGCGAATTTTGATATTGGAACCGGTGCGACGACACAATTCCACCAGGTTACCAATTCTGCGGCCGTGTTAAACAGAATTCTCGACGGCAGCAACCCGACCGGGATTATGGGTTCTCTGCAGGCTAATGGCAGTGTTTTCATTGTCAACCCTGCGGGTATAGTCTTCGGCCAGGGGGCAATGGTCAATGTCGCTCAATTGATCGCATCCAGCCTCGATATTGACCCCGCTGGCTTCAACGGTGGTAATCGTCGTGATTTCGCCGGTCCGGGCATTGGAGAAGTCAAAAATTTAGGCACGATAAATGCTGCTAACGGCGTAGCCCTGCTTGGAAAAAGGGTCACCAATGCCGGCGCTATCATAACTCAGCCGGGCGGTTTTGTCGCAATGGCGGCAGGCGATCGAGTGCTTCTCGGCCAGCCGGGCAGCAACGTCATCGTCGAAATGTCTTCAGCCACAGGCAGTGTGGGTGGCATTGGCGACGTGATTAACACAGGTACCGGCGCGATACAATCTCCGGGCGGAGAGATTGTGCTTGCCGCGGGCGACATGTTCTCTTTGGCCGGCGGCGATTTACGGACTGTCAAGGTGCATCTGGGCACAGGGCAGGTCGAACAAAATGGAATGATAGACGCCTCAGCGGCCTCCGCCGGCCAGAATGGCGGAACGGTCAGCCTTACCTCCGGCGACAGGACGGCGCTCGGCGCAACCAGCGTCACAAGGGCAAATGCCGGGACCGGCGGCGACAGCGGGCTGGTGACGGTTCATTCTTATGATACTGTTGCGGTTGCCTCCGGTGCGCAGATTCAAGCGACGGGAGGCTACACGCCCGAGCAGGTTGAAGACGATGTTGCCCCGCTGTACCTCACACCGGACAACAGCGTTGAAATAATCGGCGATACGATTAGTCTTGCCGGCACTATCGACGCCAGGCCCCTGGCGGCGGGCAAGAAAGGCAAAATCCATATCGAGGCCGACAACCTCAACATAGTCGATGCACTTCCGGTTGGCAACATTGACAATATGCTGACAGATGATTTCGTCGAGGGTCAGTCAAATGCGGGCGTGGACCTCGATCTGGTTGCTCATTCCAGCAACAACGGGACCATTACCGTAGGAGGCCTTGCCGATGCCCTTATTGAAGGTGGCGCCGGCGACATCACCCTCAGGACATTATATGACACCGGAGGCATCAGCTTTCTGCCGAATGGCCAGGGCAATCGTGCTACCATTAAGACAACTTATGGCGGCAACATCTTTATGTCGGCAGGGTCGGGCGGCATTACGACCGGAGACCTGGTGACTGATGACTCCTCCGATTCCGGCCATACCATCGATGCAGGGCGAATCAGGCTATTCACCGTAAATGGAGGCGACATAAGTACAGGCACGATGCATATTGAAGGCGGTAACGTTACCGAAACCTCCGCCATTTCCGATGGAGACCTGACCGTGAACGGCGGAGTGATCTCCAAGAACGGCTCGGTTAACCAGCAGGATGAGCAGATCGTAGGCTTTGCCAGGATATGCTTAGTCGCCAACGGGAACATAACTGTTGATACCACGCCCTCGTCGTGGCCAAACAAAGACAAGAGAATTGTGGTGGAAGCTCACGGCAAGTTCGAAACGACGGCAGATATTCGTATCTGTGCAGGGCAAAACGTTACACTTACTCTTTCCGCCACTGGTGGGAATCCGGGCATAGAGGCAACTGCCACCTCCTCACAACAGACCAGCCAGTACCAGAGCGCCCACGCGAGCGTGCTGATAGGCGCCGGCCATGATGGTTCACCCGGCCCCGGCGTTATTAGGATAAATAACAGCACCACCGTCTCGGATTTCAGAATCGAGCTTCGAACCAGCATTTCCGGCGAAGGAAGCCTGACCACAAACCCGCAGGATACCACTGACGCCGACGGTGACGGCGACCCATGGCATGAGGTTCATATACACCCACCAGCAAACGGCAATGCCAGACATGAGGTGCAGTTGGTAATCAATCCCGACGTGCAGGATGACACGATATGCGGGGACTGCCCCAAGCCGCCACAGGTTGTCCTTGAGGTGGTTGCCAACGACGACAGCGCCCTTGAGCACATGAACACGCTGGTCCACACCCTTGTGGGCGGCCAGGCCACTGTCCTTTGGAATGACAAAGGCGAGACCCTTCAGATAATAGGCTGGACCCAGCCTGTGGATTCAGTTACCGGCCTGCCGGTCGGGACGCTGGTGTTCAACAGTGCGGGTGGGACCTTCTCATACACCCCCGAACCAGGCTACGCGGGAACAGCAGAATTTGACTACGCGATTATTGATCTGGCCAGTGGGATAGTGGATGACGCAACGGTTACAATCGACATGACCAATGCTCTTCCGGTCGCACAGGACGGTTCGGCTTCGGGTCATATGAACATCCCGTTGGGCGGGAGTGTGGTGTTTAGTGATACACCTGACCTTGCGGCCGGCGGTCAGACAGACGAGCCGCTTGCGGTGGATGTAACAGCTAATCCGACTCACGGGACGGTTGTAT
>Ga0315288_10007686_pt1 | contig 13651 bp, 31 predicted proteins | sample YL17G11_20_MG_FD_203454 | JGI IMG/M metagenome (GOLD analysis project Ga0315288, IMG submission 203454) | Sediment microbial communities from Yellowstone Lake, YNP, Wyoming, USA - YL17G11_20 | ecosystem: Environmental > Aquatic > Freshwater > Lake > Sediment | place: USA: Wyoming | collected...
GTAAAACATCTCCCGCTGTAGTATCTGGAAAATTATGTTTTACCCATTGTTCATGCTCCATCTGTAGTTTTTCCAGCGTTAATGTCATTTCTACCTTTCTTTGGCATATTATTCCATTTACATTTCGTTTCTAATGGAACGTCAATCCCAACTAAAGTATTTATACATCTTATATATTCTTCCATGTAAAACAACATTCCTTTTAGTCTGTCTGTTATTAATTTTGTACTTACCGATCTTTCTGCATATGCAATAACTTTATCTGGTACAAAAACATCTTCTACGGATAGTTCAAATTCAGTAAGACATTTTTCAAGAGCATCTATAAATGGCATAGATACAATAATAGAATTATGTACTTCTTTGCTTATTTCAAGCAACGAAAATATAGAGGTATTTGTAGATTCTCCTATTTTATAACTTATATCAACATATATATCAGTATCTGCGTCTATAAAATTTCCAAAATCTGTTTTTATAAGCTTCATTATTTTATCGCCTCCTTAAACCATTGACAAAATAAGTCTTGATTTGAAACTAAAAAATATCTAAATCCAGAATCCAGTATATATGTTAATGCGTGATCTGTTTTACTTCTAACTGATCTTCCATATGCTTGCATAATAGTTACTGCTGCTAAATTTGCATACCAGACTTTATCTTCTTGCATCCTAGCAACAATTTGTTTATCTGCTAAGGATGGGAATGGTATCTTTACTATTATTTGGAATCTAGATAGATCGTCTTTTAGATCTATCCCTTCTGTCATAGAAGGACTCAACAAAACGCTAGGAAAATCGGATTCCATATGCTCTTTTAATTTTTCCATTCTATCTTTTGTATTATGGGTTATAATTCTTCCATAACATTGAGTATTATCAATTATATAATTTGCTATTTTATACGAAGTTGCGTGTATAATTCCTTTTTCGTTTTGATGTTGCTCAAGTAAAAAATCTACTGTTTTTACTATATTGGGAAGAGTTCTATCGAGATCTCTATATCCCATTTTTCCAGTATTCAAACATTTTATTGGTCTGTTTTCTACTGGAAACGTAGATGGAACTTCGATATATTTAAATTTCTCAACACCCAAACAATGTTTTACATATGATTCGCTTATTGTAGCAGATGACATTATAACAACATCTGCGTGTTGAAAAACCAATCCTTGTGCAAATGTAGTAACATTTATTGGTTTAAATACTACCTTTTTCTTGTCTTTGTCGAAGTCTACTATCCATCTACACTTATCTTTATTATAAAACATAAAAGCTATTTTATTATGTATTGACGTAATCTTTTCAAACTTTTTTATCTTGTCGGTAAATATAGAAGATGGGTTATTTTCTATTTCTTCTGTTAATTTTTCTATTTTATTTTTACATTCTGCTTTAACATTTATAAGCCAGTTTTCATATTGATCGAAGAATTCAAAATCTGGCGGATTAATCAAATGAGCTGGAAACTCACAATACTTTAAAACAAATTCTGATATAGTACATTCAACGTAAGACATTAATACATTTTCTATATTATGAGCTTCGTCTATAATCAATACCTTCCTAATTCCAAAAGATCCAACATGATTGCTTTCTAATATTAAATAAGAAAAATTTGTTATTACCATATCGCTTAATATAGCATTTTGTTTTGCTACCATATATGGGCAATGAGGTTTGCAATCTGGTAAATCTTTTGGTCTATATATACAAATACCATTATCGCAAGTTGCGGTAACGGTATCATCTATTGGTTGATGACAAGGATAATTTGATCTTCCTTTTAATACAAACATATCTGGAAAATCTTTTTCATACTGATCCTGTAGAACCTTCTGGGAAGTGGTAAACATTGCCTTGCCATCGTATTTTTTACAAATTGCTCTTGCCAAAGTGTATAACATAACACTTTTTCCACTTCCAGTTGGAGCGGCGAGAACAATAAATTTTTCTCCACTTTCTACTGCCTCAAAAATTTCGTCTATAGTTTCTCCCTGAAATTTTCTTGGCTCCCCGTTAAATGGTGGATATTTGGGGAAAAATTCTGTTGTTATACTTGTTTTAATATTATCTACCACGGCAAATCATCTCCATCTTCTTCTATTTTTTTATTAGGAATAGTTTCTATTTTATCTGGAATATCTGAAAATTCTTTTACAATATAGTCTTTCGCTGCGTCTGTACTTGGATTTATACAAATTTTATAATAATCACATTGTGGACACCTCCAAGATTTTTCTTTGAATAACGCTCCTCCAATTATTTCAGATGCTTTGTGCGAAATATTACTTATAGCATCATTAATATCTTGAGCAGTAACCTCTCTTGTAAATTTTTCAAAAGAAACTTGATCACCGTTTACTTTAATAACTGGTCTTAATAAAATTATCTTTATCGGAAGTATGTTCTCTGGGGAGAAGTGAGAATCAAGTACGGCACATTGATTTTCTATTGATTCTGATATGTAATGAGGCTTATCTCTTTCTGATGATCTTTTCTCTCCTATTTTATATACATATATTGTTCTATCTTCGTCAACTAGATTTATTTGTGCTCTCATCTTAATAATAATTTTATGATCTTCTAGTACAATTGGCCTTTCTAATGTTACTTGTGATGCTATTCCAATATTTTTTAGAGTTAATGGACGAACCATGTTCCTATACAAAAATCCTGCTATCATACTGGCAGATGATATACATTGTTCTATAAATTGATCAAATGTAAAATAGTTTCTATCTCCCTCTTCTGGAAAATCATAAGCAAGATATAACAAATCTCTAACATTTGTAGATTCTATATTAGATCTTCTGACTCTTTTTATTGTATCTGCTTCTTTTTCAAGAAAATATTTTATTCTTTGTTGTAATGTTGAAAGTTTGTCATCGTTAATATCTTGTCTTAAGGCAAATACAACACAACTCCTTCTAAGTAATTTAGTATCTTTCTTTTCTTCTTCTATTTTTGCTGCATATTGATAATAGAATTTTTTTCTACACTGAGAAAACGAATCACCCATACTACTTGATATTTTAAATCCAACTCCAAATTCAGATTGAACGCTTAAATCATCCTTTGTTATACTTCTGTATATCATTTTCTTCTCCTTTATGAAAACTCACCAACAATACAATCCCACGTACCGATCTTATTATCCTTTTATGTCCAAATACTCTTTTTGTGTTTTATGTTCTATATCTAATATTGCTATATTGTTAGTTGTTAATATTTGTATACCACACTTCCTACACTCAAATCTATTAGATATATAAATGTATCCATTTCCATAATCTGCGCCTACTCCATTTTTTTCACAGAACATTTCTAGTTTACACTTCACACAAATAAGCATTTTGTTCTACCTTTTTATGGCAATTCGTCTTTGTGAGCTGTAAGCCAATTATACCAATTTACAAAATCATCTTGTTTTGCAACTTCATAACTACTACCAGGAAGATTAAATGCACCTGGGTCTACTAATCTATGTTCTTTTTCCCAGTATTTTTTTATAATTGGTATCCATTCTTCATAATATGTATGTTCTGGTGGTTTGTTTAATCTTTTATTATCTTTATCGTAATGATATAGTTTATAACAAGTTCCACAAATAATACAAGCTCCTATTCCATGAGTATCTGTCCATCTACACAAAAGACTATGATTGCATATAATACATTTTGTAGTTGTTTCAATTTTTATATTCACAACATCTCCCTTATCTTTTCTGTTAGCACTAGAATGTCTTTATTTTTAGATATTCTATCTATTTCACTTAACATATTACATATATTTAATTTCTGTAATTTTCTATATTCAAGCAATGCAACAAGAGATTCGTAGTGTCCAATAGAACACATTCTAAGTTTTGCATAATATTGTTTATCATCTAAAATCATCTATATTCTGGGGGATTGTGGTCTAGCTCTAAACCTTTCTATCATCTTTATAATATCATAATCATCATACTTGGCAAGTTCTTCAAATATTAAATCTTGCATATGTTTTACGTTCCCAACTTTCAAATCGTTCTTGCTCGCAATTATTTCGGCTATATTTTGTTGATTAATCATCGGATTACTCTATAGGCTTTTTAGTCCTTCCCCTTCTTTTGTGAATCTTATCTGGTTCTTTTCTTTTAATCATTCCAGAAACACAAGCTATATTTCTTCCCAATAATCTAGCTGCTTTTGCAGCTCTCCAAGTTCCATCCTCATCTTTTGTTAATTCAAGTGCTGCTCTAAAAGTTTCCCAATATTCTTTGGTATTCTTTTTTGCGTTGGCAAGTCTTTCTCGTAAAATTCTTTGTTCTTCACTTATATTCATAGTATCAAGATTTGAATATTTATTGCTGTGCGTAGCTGTTGGATTTCCTTTTTTGATGACTGATTTTGGATTTTTACTTATTTTCCCAACGCGCTTGATTTTTTGCTTGGTCTTTCGCGCAATTTCTGGCGCATCACTACGCACAGCAATCTTCTCAACAGTAGTAATAGATTTATTGTTTATTATAGTAGTTAGACATTCTAACATTGTAGCCTTTAAATCTCTTATATATCCATCTAGGGCAAATGGACCAAGTAATGTATAATCAACGGATATATACATCCTCAGTCTTTCTTTTAAAATATCTTCGTATTTAAGATTCAATTTATTACAATCTGACTATTTCCAAAACTTTTAAATCACTAGATCTTATTCTTTTATCACCCTTAGATGCCAAAGATCTCATATAACTATCAGATTTTCCGAGTAATCTTGCACATTCTCTATATCCTAATCTTCTTATTATTATTTTCATATGTTCTGGGAGTAAGATCATATCATCATTTACTACTTTCGGCATCTTGTTTTCCCCCAGATTTCTCTAGTTTTTCTGGATCGAACGAATCTGCCTTATCTTGTTTCTCTTTTCTTTCTTTGGCATCTTTCATTTCTTCAATAAGATTCTTTACAAGAGATGGTCTATTCGTGTTGAACCAAGTAATAATGGGTTGAATTTTACTTGGAGTTGTAAATTTTCCTGTATTTAAAATTTTAGGAATTGCGTAATTACCATGATCTTCAACCGTGATTTGTGCTTCAAAAGCATACCACGGATATTTAACTGCTTCATCTCCCATTCCCTTTGTACAAGATCTAATAAATTCTTTTGCTGTATTGGCAGATGTTACCTTAAAGAAAATTCTAAAAGGTACAAGAATATCAAGATCATAGCAATAAAAAATTATATTATCATTACACGATGGAGTCTCTTCCTTTATTTTAAATCTAATAAGAGTTTCGGTTGGAAGAGTATTTGGCCATCTTCCCCACGGACATTCTCCGTCTTTTAGATCTTCAACAATAACATCGCCACCACCTTTTTCAAACTTAGATGGAAGCGAGCAAATAGAAAACGGAGAATCTTTTGAACACATGCATCTGGGGAAATAGAAACCAGCAGAATCGGGGGTAGGCTTTTTTCCGTCAAACGAATATCCTAAATATTTTTTCCACGGTTCATCGTTTGATAGTTGTTCTGCTGTTTTAAAAGGAACAACTGAAATTTTTGGTTTTACCCTTTCCAAAACGATACATCTAATTAATTCTCTTGGTTCGATAGTTAGTTTTTTGTCTAAGCAAAGTTTTCTAAATCCAGGATTGTCTCTATCTCCTATTTTTGTTTTATTTGGAATAGAAAGAGTGTATAATTTTACTCTTGGTTCTCCGTCTGTTTCTGAAAACTCATCAGATTTTCTTGATTGAGCTTTCCACGGATCTGTCTCATCTGATTGCATCGGCGGAGCAGGTACAGATACTTCCAATTCTCCGGCATCTGCCTCCATCTCATCTATTGATTTCCCGGCTCTTTGATCAGCCATTAAAATCACGTCCTTTCAAATCGTACAATTTTACATATCTGTATATACATATATATATGAATTTTACATATAATATTCTTGTATACTCAAATACATTAAAATATTAGGAATTAAATGAGATGGCGTATTCAAAGTGGGGGAGAGCGCATCCCCAGAATAATATGTATATTGAATACGCCATCTCTTGAAAAGCCTGGGGTTGGAGAGTGGAGGGAGTGCCACTACTTTTTGTGATTACATATATTTCCAACCCCAGATTTATCTAGATTCGCTAAGTCAGCGCCCTTCCACCTTCATATGTTTGTCTGCGTCTTTTCCCAACGCGAACAACATACTTTGTGGATTTGACGACACCGTAAATTCCATACTTATCTAAAGTATCATTTACGACATCATTTACAAACACCCAATCCTCAAATCCCAAAAGCTTATCCTTTTGTCTTTTTCCGGCTCTGATTCTTGGCTCAATAGCCTCGATGTCAATCATAACAAAAAGATCTTGTTTTCCAGGGAATCTATGTATTCCCCCACAAACAAGACCTTTTTCTGCTAGAGCGTCGTTGATGTCTTTTGTCAGAACATCAGTAATGTCGCTCTCTAGTTTTAATTCATCAAGATTATCTATTCTGATGAAATACATTTCCTATTTCACTTCCTTTCTACTGTTAGAAAAAAATAGGGAGTCTATCCGATTTTCAGATTAGATACGGATGGTATCTCAATCCTACTCATCAAATAAACTCCCTGTTTGCGGTTGCCAGAACGCTTACTGCTACGGTAACACTATACCAAATAAAGCTTTACATAGTCAAGAAATTTCTAAACTATTTTTTAAGGTATAGTTTAAGTCGGTACGGCTAACATAATATTTTCAGCTTAAATTCTAGTTTTACCAGATATGATAACATTAGTTATCTTTCCTTTGAATGGATATCCTCCATGTCCTCCATATCCTATAATAGATGTCATTGTAGTATCTATTGCAATCACACCAGAAGCATTTGAGCTTGCTACTTTTTCGTAATTTACATATAATTTCATCGAAGATCCATCATATGTTCCAACTATATTATATGGAGTATTTAATTTTATACAATATGAATTGCTTATTAGTGTGTTTAAAGTATTCGTTCTAATTTTCATTCTAATTTTAAAAGAATCTGGTGTTGCTATAGTATTATATAAAGTCAACATCCATAAATTTATATTTTTATTTGATTTGTCTATTATTCTTGCGTGAGAACTACATCCCTTTTCTACAAATATATCTGCTTCAAATCTAATTGGAAGTTCTTTTATATCTATTACTCCAAGAGATACATAATCATTTATTCCATCAAATTTTAATGCAAAATCACTTCCAAGAACACTCCAAGTTGGCCCGTTTAATACTCCAATTTCTCCATTATGTAAAGAAGAAATAATTGCTCCGCGTGCTTCATACATCGGCCACCAATATAGGATGGAATCATTACTTCCATATGAATATATCTTTACACCAGAATTATATATACATATCATTTCAGATGGTCCACTTAATATTCCAGATGAGTCAAAAGCTCTAATTGCCATATATTGCTTTTCTCCTATTTTTATATTCTTCATAGTAAATGATGTATTAGATAAGAAATTTACAATAGGATAATATTCTGCATCGGGTGTTGGACATTCTTCATATAAAAATGCTGCCAAAACAGAAACAATCAAAAGAGTTGGCCATCCACCTTTTTTTAACATTAAAATCAACGTATCTTTTGCTGCCATTTCTGCCTCCAAATAAAATGGGAGTGACTGATATATCAATCACCCCCAAGTTGCCGCGAATTAAGCAGATGTTAGGTTAGATCACCTTGTCAAGAACCTTGAGGGCCGCAGCCGAATCGATAGTATCGAGATCGGCGTCAACGGTGAGCGTTCCAACATCCTTGCCAAAATCGGTGATGTCATAGGGCTTTTCTGAAGCAATCCTGAACATCAACTTACGAAAACCCTTCTTCGTAACTCTCCAAATTTTGCCTTTGTGCGAAACCAACATGGCGATCCTCCTTGAAATTTGTTTGAGATGACCGCTTATAAAGCGGCAGGGAATCGATTCAACTCAATCACTATACTACGCTGGCTGCAATAGTGTCAAGAAGTATTTTTATGAATTTTTACTAGCATTTTCTATGCCAACTTGGACTGTGACCCTCTCTATTATGTCTAAAAGATTCATAACAATAACAGCGCGTAACTGTCTTTTGTATTTTATGATCATTCTTAGACCAACGGCTGCCTGTTTTCTTGTAAGAAATTTTGTACTTGCTAGAATCTTTCCAAATTCTGCATCTGCTTTATTAAACCCACATCCATCTAAGTGTTTGGCTCCATCACACAATAATTGTATTTCTTTGATTGCTAAATGTATAATTTCTAAGTCTATATTAGTAAGTTTGTTTACGTTTATATATGGTATTTTTCTTGTTGTATTCATGGATAAAATCTTCCAATCATTATATAGTTTGTAAATGCTATTCCAATTTCTCTTTCATTGTCTGTTATTACTACTCCATTTTTTAAAAGTTCTCCTTTGCGTATAAAACATATTGCTTGCGATGAGATTTCCCCCCATCTATTTTCAATTTCTGCTATTCTTAGATTTGAGTTCGCTAAATCAAGTTTACATCTTGCCAGTTCTAAGGATAATTGTTTTGACATATAAAAATTAAATCTATTTGACCGATCTTGTTTTTCTGTTTCCATTTTGATTTGCCTTTCAAAAAAGTCCATGGGAAAATTTTGATATATTGCCTAGTGATATGTTAGTGATAATTATCTCCCATCTAATAATTTGTTTCTAAAGAAAGCCACATCTGTTTCTATTGAGTTGGTGCTTTCTCCAATAAATTGTTTATCTAATATTTGATGAATCATATCAGAAATACCATCTAACATTAAGTTGTTTTTACCATTATCTTTACTTTCTGACATACTCAACATCATACCCAATTGCATCCCGGTTACTACATATCTTCCACCCATGAAATTCTCCTTTCAAATAAAAAAGCCGGAAGGTGATGAGTTTTAGCCATCACACTTCCGGCTTTGATGTCGCTTCAAAAATCCACGACAATTGAAATTCTATTTAATCACCAACCACCGCCTTTAAGATATCTATTGCTCTGTTTATAGAAAAACAGAAATCCTCTCTTGCTTCACTTCTGCCGTCTTTTATTCCTTCATCATATTCATCTGATGTAAACTTTTCCATTTTAGCTGAATACATTGAAGGAATATAATCATCCAACAACTTTTCTATCAGATCGTTTGTTGGAATTCTGTTATATCTCCAGATTTGAACCAGATAATTAAGAGCCAAATCTTTATTACCTGGTAAATCTTCTGGCCTAATCATCAATTGTTCGTTTACTTCTGTGTTTCGATTCATGATGTTAGTACCCCAATCCTCCAAGCTTTTCTGGAATAACTTTCATCAACTCAAATCCTACAGAAGTTACTGGCGCTGGATTGCCAAGCATTGTTTTTCCATCATAGCACCAGACAACATGACCAACTGGATAAATTCCAGTTAGATTTCTTACGGTATCAGCCCAATCTTGTGGTACAGCAGTATCATAAGATTTATATCCTATTAATTCTGCTGCTCCATCGATTGTGTGAAACTTGGAAAAGAAATTGTACCACTTCACTTTTATCGAATCTGGATCAGGTTTGTTTGTTCCTCCGTATCCTATCGCCATTGTTCACCTCAACTTTTACAACCGGCTTTAATAGCAAGTCGTGAATCTCAGAAAGATCTTTGATTGTTTGTTTCAAGGTGAAAAGAATTTCCCTGGTTTTTATCCGAATCTTACTGGCATCAACAGACTCTTTTGAAATTCCATCGAATTCATGTTCAAGTGGAATTTCTCTTAGAAAAGCTTCGAGTCTGTTTTGAGCAATAAACAAATCTTTCTTTGTCTTTGAGATACGACCGTTAAGAGACATTTTTCTCAGCCCCTTCCAGAGCAATCATCCACTTGTTGATGCTGATGATTTCCTTGAGCGAATTCTCTCTATCATCAGGATTTTGTCCTTGCATTTTTTTCCAAATACCTTGCTCTTTCACAACAAGACATCTAGACGACTTCTTGAGATCCATCGCCTTTCCTTTCGTTGATACCAACAAACTACACAGACTCTTCTTTGTCGGATGGAAGAACATCTTTTTCGTCATAAATGTAAGTGTATATTTTGGTATAGCCAGCTATCCAATTATACTCTTTGATGACCGTTCCATCTTTGTCCAACAAATAATCGTTTAGATAAGATCCAACTACAAATTCACATCCAGGCGGAACGTAGATTATTTGTTCAATATCCGATCCTTTGTGTGTTGTTAACTTTATAACAACAACTTTTGCTATCTTTTTTTCCTTATTTTTAAACAGATTTTTTCCAAACATACGAAGCCCCTTTCTGGGGAGAAGTGAAAGACTAGCTAATCATTTATTGCGGGTGATCCTATTTTTTTTATTCCATAGACTCCTTCCTTAGTATGATCTCCAATCACTACTATGTTTTGGATGTGTCCACATTCTACGCAAATAACGATTATGCTCGTTACACCAAACAACAATCTATCCATCAACTCTTTATCTGCTTCTGCATAAGAGAATTCCACAGACATTGATTTCACCCTGTTTGGATTTACAAGACAGAATTTCCTACTGGTCTCGATTAGCTTGTGTCTATGTTTAATTCCAAACATTTTCACACCACCGATGGATATGGTTTAGCGAAATCCCTTGTATTCATCAAATTCTGGAAACGCATCTCTTGCCCTAGAAGAAATCTCAATTTTTCCGATTATACTATCAATATAATCTTCGAGTTCTTCTAGTGTGTCAAAAGATTTCGTAAGCGTTACGCTAAAAATACCAACATCAGGATCGTCCATCGTTCCGAGATAGAAAATACTACCAGTTTTTCCATCTCCAAGATCTTCCATATCATTTTTCGGGGATGCTTCAAAATAATCGTATATCTCTTGTTTTGGCATCCCATCAACAAATAAGCGTGTAGTATCTAAAACTCTTTTGCATTCTTTATATGCCCTAGAAAACACTTCAACTCTATCGGCTTTTGTAAGAGAGTAAATTTTTTCAGCAAAAAGAACAGAAATCGGATGATTCCAAACTTTTTCCGTTTCTCCTCCACATTCGTTATGAATCGCACTGATTATCTCAGCGAATTCTTTCGTGATGGCAGTTAAATTAACACCATCAAGCGCGTGAAGTGCGTTACTATAATCTCTATAGGTAAGATACTTTCTTTGCATCTTGTCCTCTCCTTACTTATCTGTTGTCGTCTTTGCGATTCTTATTATCTTTTCTGGGTCCATCTTGACCGGAGCAACAGCGGAAATCGCTGATAAAACTTGTTTGTTTTCCGACTCTTTTGAAATCGGCGGATGTTTCCTTCTCCAATTTTTTACTACTTTTCTCCACAGTGTAATCTTTCTACTCATTTTTTCAATTCACCTCCAATCTATAATCTAAAAACTTTCATGGGAAAATTTAGAGCGATGCCAAAGTGATGGCATCGTCATATTTCATCTAAATCTGTCCACGACATTTTCATCTCTTTCATCCTTTCTTAGATGAATTCGCTAGAATTGCACTAGCTCATCAGGAGATTTTTGCTCGATATTATATTAGAAATGTATAATTCTTCTTTTATAAATACGAGCAAGATGCGATGCTTCTTCTTTTGTTAGATTCATATGATTGCACATCTTGTTGATATTGTTTATTAAGTCACCTTCGCTAGAAAGAAGAAAACTACCATCTTCTATTGTTGTTACAAAAACAAAATTGTCACAAGTGATGCTCATCTCAATTATCTGTTTTGTCTCTGACTCTGTACCCAAAATGAAAGCCATCAAAGCTCTCATCTTTGGAGAATAGTTTTCTTCTTCTAATTTAGAATCAGAAAGTTTCTCCGCTAGTGAAATGGTTTCTGGTATTGCGATCATATCTTATCTTCTTTCTTTGGAGAAACCGAAATCAAAAGAAAAAGACCAACTATTGCACAGCACGTACAATCACCAGCAATCGTTACAAATAGAAATCCATTGCTTATGAATTCTGCATATTTCAATATACCAGAAATACCAATGATTCCCATTGCCATCAATCCAGTTCCGGTGAAAGCAGTATACACATCTGATTTTTTCATTAGACACATCCCATTTCTGCCAATCTTAGGCGATTTGATATCGGAAATCTAACATCGTCAGTTGGATCGAATCCAACCATTACAAAACTATTTGTAAACGGAAGATTCCAAGAGAATGGAACGAACATCGGCATTGAATTTAGATAGTCAATCGGATCAAACAATTCAAAACCATCTTCTGTCCTATTCTCGATCTCACACGGAAAAGTAATCATCTCACAGGTGAGATTCTCTTCTTTTGTGTTTGCAAAATATGGAGCAGAATCTTTAATATTCATCTTTCTCACCTCCTTTCAACTTGTTTACCCGTTCCCCCAGGAACAAATCTGGGGGATTCGCTGGAATCTCACCGGCTAGTCAGCGGGTTTATTTGTTTGTGAAATCCTCGGATGAAATTGACAAATCAATCTTTACTCTGTTCGCGATTGTTTCTTGAAGCAAACGAACAAAGTCACTTTTTGAAACCGGGAGAGAAATCATCTCTCCGTTTTCGTTAAAAGTGCCTTGTGTTTTTATCTTAACAATTGCGAACGGAAGACCTTTTTTGGGATCATTGATATGAACATCTTTGATTGTCCCATAGCAACTAAACTCTATCGTTTTCATTTATATTCTCTCCATTTCTGCTTCTTCTGATTCGATGAGTTCATCTCCAATTTCATACAATCTATCTCGTTCTTTTTTAGAAAGAGTAGGATCGCAAGGGTCTACAATTTTTTCATCTTCCCAAATTGGAACTGCAAGATCTCCTGAAATGCGGAACGTCGGAACTTTGACGATTTTATCATCGTCATTTAAGTAATAAAGAGCGTTATCCACTCTCTTTATATTTTCTCTAATCATCGTTTCATCTCCATTGATTTATGACAAGCGCCCAGATTCTTTAAAACTAAAGAATCTTCCAGTAACATCTCCAATAATCAGATGGTCAAGAAGTTGGATTCCAATCAATTCTCCACACTTCTTAAACCGTTGGGTAAACTCAACATCCTCTTTACTAGGTTCTGCGTCACCAGTTGGATGATTGTGTACAATCACAATTGAAGCAGCCCCATCCAAAATGGCAGGACGAAAAATCTCGCGTGGATGTACAATCGAAGCATTTAAGCTTCCAATCGAAATAATGTAAAGACTTATTACGCGGTTTTTTGTGTTCACAGCAATCGCCCAAAACATTTCTCGATGTTCTGGCTCATACTTGACCACATAAGGCCACATAAAATCTTTTACATCTTTTGGACCCATCATAGAAGGGCGAACACTACACGATATTGTTTCCCTTACTATTGAATCCACTTTGTACTTTGGCATCTTTCTCACCTCCAATCTTATCTATGTTTTTCGATATTGGGACCACACGACACAATTTACAAACAGAAATAGAATATCCCATTCTTGGAACATCTATTTTCATTCCCTTAGACTCACATCTATCGCAAATGCTTTTCTTCATTTTCTTATCACAACTATTTGCACATCGAATTTAGCTCGATCTTTATTCTACGAGCAACTTCTCCGCGCCAACAAGATGCGTTGCTAAGAAAATAGAGAACAATCGATTTCGCATCA
>Ga0315288_10007688_pt1 | contig 13649 bp, 10 predicted proteins | sample YL17G11_20_MG_FD_203454 | JGI IMG/M metagenome (GOLD analysis project Ga0315288, IMG submission 203454) | Sediment microbial communities from Yellowstone Lake, YNP, Wyoming, USA - YL17G11_20 | ecosystem: Environmental > Aquatic > Freshwater > Lake > Sediment | place: USA: Wyoming | collected...
GTGAGGAAGTCTCAGGTGAGGTCGAGAAGCGGGTAGTCAGCCAGCTACTCAATATCATGGACGGCCTCGAGGCGCGGGGCAAGGTCGTCGTCATAGGCGCCACCAACCGCCCAAACGCCCTAGACCCCGCGCTCCGCCGCCCCGGCAGATTCGACAGGGAGATAGAGATAGGGCTACCCGACAGGAGGGGGCGGCTCGAGATACTCCAGATACACACCCGTGGGATGCCCCTCTCGAAGGACGTGAAGCTCGACGAGATAGCGGACAGGACCCACGGCTTCGTCGGCGCAGACCTTGGAGCCGTCTGCAAGGAGGCCGCGATGGGCGCGCTCAGGAAGGTGCTGCCCGAGATCGACCTCACGGAGACGAGCATACCTGCGTCGATACTGAACAAGATCAACGTGACGATGCCGGACTTCGAGGACGCCCTCAGGGAGGTCCACCCGAGCACCCTTAGGGAGGTCCTAGTCGAGGTTCCCAACGTTAGGTGGGATCAGGTCGGCGGCCTCGAGGAAGCTAAGAATGAGCTCAGGCAGGCCGTCGAGTGGCCGCTCAAGTACCGAGAGGTATTCGACTACGCCGACGCCGAGCCGCCGAAGGGTGTCCTACTCTACGGCCCTCCGGGCACGGGGAAGACGCTCCTCGCTAAGGCGGTCGCCACGGAGAGCGGCGTCAACTTCATCAGCGTCAAGGGGCCTGAGCTCCTCAGCAAGTGGGTCGGCGAGTCCGAGAAGGGCGTCCGAGAGGTCTTCAGGAAGGCTCGCCAGGCGGCGCCATGCGTCGTGTTCCTGGACGAGGTCGACTCCATCGCCCCGTCCCGTGGGAGCAGCCTGGGCGACTCGGGCGTCACAGAGAGGATGGTGAGCCAGATACTCACCGAGCTAGACGGCCTGGAGAGCCTGAAGGACGTCGTCGTCCTCGGAGCCACGAACCGCGCCGACATGGTCGACCCCGCCCTCCTCCGGCCCGGAAGGTTCGACAGGATGCTCTACATCCCGCTGCCCGACCTTGAGGCCAGGAAGATCATCTTCAGGATACACACGAGGGGCAAGCCCCTAGCCGAAGAGGTCAACCTAGACAAACTCGCCGAGGAGACCGAGACCTACACTGGTGCAGAGATCGCGGCCGTCTGCGGCGCCGCCTCCATGCTCGCCATAAACGAGCACCTCGGCAAGTACCCCGACCCCGAGGAGGCGAAGAAGCACAGGGAGGAGCTCAGGATAGGGCTCCGCCACTTCGAGGCAGCTTTCGAGAAGGTGAAGCCCCTCAGCCTCCAGCAGGCGATGCTGAACAGGCCGGTCGTCGAAAAGGGGAAGCCCCAGACCGGCATCAGCATAGCCTAAGCCTTAAAACCCGTTTTTCCTACCCCTTTTTGGTCACCGCAAAATCACATGGATAGATTAATTAGACATCCCCCTTCTTCATGAAGACGGGTGTTGCGTCATGCCTATCCGTCAGCCCATAGTCTGCATGCTCGGCCACGTCGACACCGGCAAGACGAGCCTCCTCGATAAGATCAGGGGCACCGCGGTCCAGCTCAGGGAGGCGGGCGGCATGACGCAGCAGATAGGCGCCAGCTTCTTCCCGTTCGACACCCTCGTAGCCATCACCCAGCAGCTCGGCAAAGACCTCAAGGTCGACATAAAGATACCCGGGCTGCTGGTGATCGACACCCCCGGCCACGAGGCATTCGCAAACCTCAGGAGGCGAGGCGGCTCCGTCGCGGACATAGCCATCCTCGTCGTCGACGTCATGCACGGCTTCGAGAACCAGACATACGAGTCGATAAACATCCTCAAGTCCAGGAAGACGCCTTTCATCGTCGCGGCGAACAAGATCGACCGCATAGACGGATGGAGGCCGAAGGAGAACACCCTCTTCCTCCAGTCCTACGCGACCCAGCAGGAGCTCGTCAAGGAGGACCTCGACAACAGGCTCTACGGCATGATGGGGAACCTGAGTAGGCTAGGCTTCAGCTCCGAACGCTTCGACAGGGTCCGAGACTTCACCAAGAACATAGCGATAGTCCCAGTCAGCGCCAAGACCGGCGAGGGCATCGGTGAACTCCTCGCCGTCCTCATAGGCCTAACCCAGCAGTACATGCAGGACAAACTAACCGTGACGGAGGGGCCGGCCCTCGGCACGGTCCTCGAGGTGAGGGAGGATGTCGGCCTCGGCACCACCCTCAACGCCATAATCTACGACGGCGTCCTGAGGGCCGAGGACACCATCGTCATAGGCGGCAAGAAGGGGCCCATGTCCACGAAGATCAGGGCGATACTCATGCCCCAGCCCCTCGACGAGATAAGGGACCCGAAGAAACGCTTCAACGCGATAACTGTGGTCCCGGCAGCAGCTGGCATCAAGATAGCCGCCCCCGAGATAGAGGATGCCATCCCCGGTGCCCCCCTCATAGCCGTCGGAGGCGAGATGACCCTAGAGAGGGCAATGGCTGAGGTCGGAGCCGAGATGGAGAGGGTGAAGGTCCAGACCGACAAGACCGGCATCATAGTCAAGACCGACACCTTGGGCAGCCTCGAGGCGCTGGTGGAGAGCCTACGCGTCAGGGACATCCCCATCAGGCTCGCCGACATAGGAGATGTCAGCCACAGGGACGTGATGGAGGCGGTCAGCGTCAAGTACGAGGAGCCCCTCTACGGCGCCATCCTCGCCTTCAACGTCAAGATCCTCCCAGACGCCGAGGCGGAGGCCCAGAGCCAGAGGGTCAAGATCTTCTGGAACGACATCATCTACAACCTGATGGACGAGTACGTCAAGTGGATGGAGGGCGAGCGAGAGGCGAAGGCGAGGAAGGAGTTCGAGACACTGACCCAGCCCGGGAAGATCCAGATCCTCGACGGCTTCATCTTCCGCAGGGCGAAGCCAGCCATCTTCGGAGTCCGCGTCGAGGCTGGCATGATAACGCCCAACGTCTCCATGATCGGCCGCGAGGGGGAGAACCTCGGCCGGATAGTCCAGATCCAGGACTCAGGCGCGGCCGTCGCGAAGGCGGATGAGGGGAAGGAGGTCGCCGTCTCAATGCCGCAGCCCATCGTAGGTAGACATATAAAAGAGAAGGATGTGCTATACGTAGACGTTCCCGAGAAAAACGTCAAGACCCTGAGGCAGAAGTTCCAGGGGAGGCTGACGGAGAACGCCCTAAAGGCGTTGGAGGAACTGGTCGAGATCAAGCGTAAGAAGGACCCGCTCTGGGCGATATAGGTGAAGAGGAGTGCCGCTACTGATCGTCTCGGACCCCAAGACGGGGAAGAGCCAGAAGGTTGAGCTAGAGGACGCCAGGATGTCGCCGCTTCTGGGCAAGCGGATCGGCGAAGTCGTAGAGGGATCCGTCGCCGGGCTGCAGGGCAAGTTGCTTAAGATCACCGGCGGGACCGACAAGGACGGGGTACCTATGCGCCCCGACGTCCACGGCAGCGCCAAAGCCTTCATCATCCTCAGCGGCGGCGTGGGGTACAAGGCGGCGAACAAAGGCGAACGGAAGAGGAAGCTCGTGAGGGGTAATATCGTCAGCGCCGAGTCCAAGTTCCTCAACCTGATGGTGGTCGAGGAGACCAAGAGCCTGAAGAAGACAGAGAAGGTCTTGAAGGTTAAGAAGGCCAAGAGGCTTGCGAGGGCGAAGGAGGCCTCCGAAGCTGAGAAGCCCTCCAAGGCAGAGGAAGCTAAGAAACCCAAGAAGACCGGGAAGGCGGCGAAGGCCGTGAAGGCAGAGAAGCCAAAGAAGGCTGCTAAGAAATCGCCAAAGACCAAGACCACCAAGGAAGAGGAGGCGAAGTAGTCGCCGCCTCGGGTATTTGAGCCCGTAAACCTGGTTTCTTCCACAGCTTCTAGTCTAAAAGTGCATCGTTCTTCGCCAAATTTCACGACAAAGATTTATTATTATGTTTCTGATTAACTAGTTCAATCCTCCCGTTTGGGTATGGAGCAAAGTGAAGATGTCAGTGCTTGAGAAAGGTTTGATGGCAGATTTCTCGTGTTATTTTCATGTAACGGATTCTCCTATGGCCTGTTATTTTGGGCGAGTTGATCATAGAATGGGGAGCGGTGGTTACCGATGAAACTCTTATCGACAGGCGTGAAGGGGCTCGACGACATGCTCGGCGGCGGTTTCCCCGAGGGCAAGATAATCCTGGTCTGCGGCGGGACGGGGACGGGGAAGACCATCTTCTCGATCCAGGTCCTCCTCCAGGCCCTGAGCCGGGGGGAGGCATGCGTCTTCACAACGCTCGAGGAGCCTATGCCGAGCATAAGGCAGAACCTCCTCGCCTTTGGCTGGAACCTCTCAGACTGGGAGAGGAAGGGGCTCCTGAAGGCCCTCGACCTCAGGATGCTTCCGACCTCGAGCTTCGCTAGAGACAGGGAGACCGGGGACTCCCAGCTCTCCACCTCAGAGATCCTCGCAACCATAAACGAGACCAAGGCTAAGGTGGTCGCCATCGACCCGCTGACGAGCCTCGTCATACAGGAGGCCCGGTCAGGCAGGAAGAGGTTTCTGATAGGCGAGTTCTTCGAGTCACTCAGGAAGCTCGGCTGCACGGTCGTAGTCACCTCCGAGACGAGCCCCCAGGAGGGCGACTTCTACATGGAGCAGTTCCTCGCGGACGGCGTCATCCTCCTGGGCAAGGACGTGAGGGACTACAAGCTCGTCAAGACCCTGAGGATAGACAAGATGAGGGGTCTAGCCTACGACGAGCAGCCAAGACGCTACACAATTACGAATAGGGGATTTCAGGTCTTCAACACCGAGCCTGTGCTGGTCTAGGCTCGGTTGGAGAGGAGCTCGTTCAGAAGCTCCTCCCTCATCTCTATCCTGGGTATCTTAGGCAGCCCCGCCTTCCTCTTGAGGTACCTGTGGAATGACCCACGCGGGAGCACGGTCACCTTCAGGGGAACGTAGTTCATGAAGTTCGTCAGGTCCCTCCAGTCCCTGTCGAAGTCGATTAGTCCTTGGTGGATGCGGTTGACCAGCTCGTCCTCAGACATCTTTGATGAAAGCTCGATGAACAGCCTCATATACTCGTGGGACACCTCAAGCTCCCTCCTCGCCGTGAAGTCAACGTAGGGTATCCCCGCGTTCGTGAGTATCTGGATCAACTCTTCCTCCATTATCCTCGTGAAGTTGTGGAGCACGAGCAGGTTGTCGCACCTCGCGTAGTACCTGAACACGGGGCTCACGCACCCGAGGACGTCGTCTCCCTTGTCCACGCACTCGACTATGTCAGGCATCACGTACCTCGTGAGGTCGTTGAAGTGTGGGGTCATGATCATCTGGTACGTCTTACCCACCTCCACATCCATCATTGAGACTGTCTCGGGCGGCGGATCAAGCAAGCCTGGGTCATCACTCAAGGCGTCTTTCTCGGGTAGAAATTCAGGCGATATGACCCGCCAGTCGAAGAAGAAGCTGCCCGGGTGCTCGATCGAGGGAAGCCCTGAGAACATAGTCTCAGTTGAGCCAAAGATCGTCTTAGGGTAGGTCCCCGCGACCTCCTTGATCCTCTCCTTGAGGACGCTCGCCGGCCGGTCTTGGGTGAAGAAGCCCTTCAGTTTAAACGGATGGCCTATCCTCGGGTACACCTGGTCGAGGAGGGAGGTGACCGTCATGTAGGCTATGTCGATGTTCTGGTAGTTCTCCACGAAGTAGTCGACCTTCGCTTGGTACGGTAGGTTTTGGTCTGGGACATGGAAGCTCCATCCTAGGCCTTTCCTGTCGTAGACATCGTTGAAGAACGCCGGGAGAAACTGGCCGCCTGGCGTATTCTGGTATATCACGTCGCCGACCTCAAAGGTTATTTTTTCTCCGTCGTGGGTGCTTAGGAAGAGGAAGCTGAACCCCGTCCTCTTCAGGTTCTCCCATAGACCCTTCCGTGGGACCATGAACACCTTCGGCTTACCCATCGTCCCGCTCGTGTAGACCTTGTCATAGTCCGAGAGGGGGTAGATGAAATCGCCCTCGTGAGGATTCTCGTAGAATGGCTTGTAGAAGCTGTAGAATGTGAGGGGTATTTCTTTGATCTTGGAGTTGGGCCTCAGGCCCAGCTTTCTCCCTAGATTGGTCTTGGAAGCCTTCCTGATTTTCTCTCGCAGGAGCTGCTCCTGCCTCCCTGGTATGTCCTTTTCACCCAGAAACTTCAGCGCATAATATTTCAGGAAGGGTTTCATCATCTCGTAAACAATTTTCGGCATGACTTCTCACCATCATATGCCTCATATTGTTATGATCTTATCTGACAGCTTTTCAAATTTTGTTATATCCGCGGAGTTCTCATGCGTCTCCGGGTAATAGAATCCGTATACTTGGACCTTGCTCGACTTCAACTCGGTGATCTGAGATATGATAAACGTGTAGACTCTCTTCCAGCCGTGGGTATGTATGAGGTTAGATACAGTGAATATGATAATCTCACAGTTGATCCTCTTCTCGTTGGAGTAGTTGATTATGTCAGAGAAAAGTATCCTGAGCTGGTCGAGGTCGTCGTTTATAGTCATAATATGCTCCTCGAACATGTTCAGGGCCCCTCTCCCGCCCTGGAGCATCCTCACAACGTACAGGCTCTCGTCCAGCCCGCTGGTCCTCAGGTCCTGTGGCGTGATCAGGTCGTAGGTTGTGATCAGGATCGTCCTGATCCCCTTCAGGGAGTTGTCCCTCACCTTATCTATTATCCACTTGATCTCCTTGGTCTTCTGGTTAGAGCTGTTGCCTACGAGGTTGAAACTACCAGGCCCCGATTCGGAGTAGACAGTAGGGTATCCCGATATGAGGTACCGCTTCAGGTCATCGGCGAGGAGGGAGAACCGGGGGTCCATCATCCCACGATAGATCACTATCTTCCCAAAGATGGCCATGATATCGACGTAGGTGCTATCCATCAGGTTCAGTGCGTATGCTACGTTGACCAGAAGGAGGTTGATCCATCCCAGTATGAGCAGGTCGAGCGATGATGGATAGTTTATCCGTATCATTAGAAGGCTCACGCTTATCAGAAGATAGGGTAGGATCATTATCCCCCATCCCAGTGCCTCAGGACCTGAAGTGAGGGTTAAGACGATCATCGCTATGGGTAAAATCAGTGTGGATATTACCATCTCCTTGGTCCTGTTGATCAGCTCACCGATGCCAGCCAGGATGAACATGGAGCCGATGGGAAAGAGCAATAAGGGTATGATCATACCGTACTGAGGGTCAAGCCCTATCCTGGAGATTATGTTGGCTCCATAGGAGAGGAATCCTATCCCCCAGTATAGGTAGAATTTTTTCTTGGTTTTATTATATATTCGATATAAAAGGATGAAAAAGCCGATAGTTATTAAGCCATTGATCGATCGGACAAGTATACTTATTAATTCCTGCAAATTCCTCTGCATAACATTTTAATAAAAAATATTTATCTTTTGTTGATTTAGCGACCTTTAGCCATCATCGGTTTCTAAAAGTCGCTCATTCTTCATGGCCTTCATAAACGCATTTAAGTTAAAGGTTTGTAGTTATCCGTTACAGGATAGAGGGGGCTCATGAGGATGCCAACGCTTCCAAAACAACCTGAGATCAACATCGGCACGATCGGGCACGTCGACCACGGGAAGACGACCCTAGTCCAAGCCCTCACGGGCCAGTGGGCCTCCCGCCACAGCGAGGAGCTGAAGAGGGGCATCACGATAAAGCTCGGCTACGCTGACTTCGCCATATACAAGTGCCCTGGCTGCGATGAGCCCCAGTGCTACTCCATTACCCCGGAGTGCCCAGCCTGCGGGAAGAAGGCCGAGTTTCAGAGGGCACTCAGCTTCGTCGACGCCCCGGGCCACGAGATACTGATGGCGACGATGCTCAGCGGCGCCGCAGTCATGGATGGCGCCATCTTGGTGATAGCGGCGAACGAGAAGTGTCCGCAGCCCCAGACTCGCGAGCACCTGGCCGCCATAGAGACCGTCGGCCTGGACAAGCTCATCATAGTCCAGAACAAGATTGACCTCGTCAAGCGCGAGGACGCGATCAGGAGCTACAACGACATCCTCAGGTTCGTGAAGGGCAGCATCGCGGAGGAAGCACCCATCATCCCCGTCTCGGCGCAGCACAACGTGAACATCGACCTCCTGGTCAAGGCGATACAGGAGTACCTGCCGACGCCGAAGAGGGACCCATCGAAGCCGCCGAGGATGCACATCATAAGGAGCTTCGACGTCAACAACCCGGGCACCTCGATCGATGAGCTGAGCGGCGGGGTCCTGGGAGGATCCATCTATCAGGGCAGGTTCAAGGTGGGGGATGAGGTCGAGATCAGGCCAGGGCTCCCCACCAGGGATAAGAACAGGCTGAAGATGAGGGAGCTCTTCACCGAGATCATGAGTCTCCACGTGGGAGGCGGCCCGGTTCTTGAAGCCATGCCGGGCGGTCTGGTCGGCGTCGGCACCATGCTCGACCCCTCGCTGACCAAGTCTGACGGCCTCGTCGGCAGCCTCGTCGGCAAGCCAGGCACCCTACCAGTGGTCAGGGAAGAACTCTCGATAGATGTCAAGCTGTTCGACAGCGTAGTCGGGAGCAAGGAGCAGGAGGACGTGGCGAAGATAGCGAAGGGCGAGAAGCTCCTCCTCAACGTAGGCACGTCGAAGACGATGGCTGACGTGGCCGTCGTCAAGAAGGATTACTTCGAGGCGAAGCTGAGCATCCCCATCTGCGGCGAGGAGACGGACAGGGTGGCGATAAGCAGGAGGCTCCAGGGCCGGTGGAGGCTCATAGGCGCCGGGACCCTGAGTGGGTGAATTGTCCAGAAAGGCTACGGCGTCGGTCCTCATCGACACCAACTTCCTTTTCATCCCTGCGAGGTTCGGCGTCGACATCTTCGAGGGGATAGAGGGGCTCCTCGAGGTTCCTTCCAGGTTGATTGTGACCACCTCAGTCATCGAGGAGCTAAGGGGTCTCGGCTTAGACGAGAAGCCCTCCCGGAGCAGGGAGGCTGCCTTCGCGCTCGCCCTGTCGGGGCGCTGCGAGGCCCTAGACCTCCCCCTCGCCCCAGGCGAGACCGTGGACGACTCCCTCGTGAGGGTGGCCAAGGAGAACGGGTTCTACGTGGCGACGGCCGACGCCCAGCTCAGGAGGAGATGCCGTGGGGAGGGAGTCCCGGTGATCTTCCTCAGACAAAGGTCCCACCTCGCCCTGGACGGCCTTAAACCCTAGCCGACTTCGTCCACAAAAATCGCCCATGGCGGCCGACGGCTCGCCCCGTAGGGCAGGTAGCCTACATATTTTTATAGGGTTTCATTGGTATTGGTGTAGGGTTTGGAAGGCTATTCGCTGAGGAGGACTGGTGTTTGGCTGTATTAGCTGCATGGTTCATCGCCCCCGCTACGGCGATGCTCTCGGTCTTGACCGGGTTTTATATTCTCAGATTCGTGAAGCGTCAGGACGCCGGCACGGAGCGCATGCAATTCGTCTCCGGCGCGATAAAGCAGGGCGCACAGACGTTCCTGAACAGGATGTACAGGACCCTCGCCCTCTTCGTCGTGGGCATGGCCGCCGTGCTCCTGATATTCCTGCCGCACCCCATCTGGGCGACGTCTAACCCGCTTGCGAACGTGACGCTTATGGCCGCCTACGTCTTCGGCTCCGTCTGCTCAGCCTTGGCAGGCTACCTCGGGATGGACGTGGCTACCGACGCAAACGTGAGGTCCGCGGCGGCGGCTAGGAAGGGGATCACTCAGGCTTTCCCCATAGCCTTCAGGGGGGGCGCCGTGATGGGGCTGAGCGTGGTCGGCCTAGCCCTCCTCGGCGTAAGCGTCGTCTACTTCCTGACCGGCGACCCGAACGTCGTCATCGGCTTCAGCTTCGGCGCCAGCGCCCTCGCCCTCTTCGCCAAGGCGGGAGGGGGCATATACACGAAGACGGCGGACATAGGGGCGGACCTCGTCGGGAAGGTCGAGATGGACCTCCCGGAGGACGACCCGAGGAACCCCGCGGTGATCGCGGACAACGTCGGCGACAACGTCGGCGACGTCGCAGGGATGGGGGCGGACCTCTTCGACTCCTACGTCGCCAGCCTCATGGCGGTGATGCTCCTAGGCAGCGTCCTCGGAACATACCTCCTAGAGCTTCCACTCGTCTTCGCCGGCCTAGGCGCATTCGCCTCCGTGGTCGGCGTCTTCATAGTCAGGGTCAAGGAGGGGGGAGACCCTGGATCGGTGCTCAACAGGGGAACATACGTTACATGCGTCCTCTATATGGCGCTGACTCTTGCGGCCTCATACCTGCTAGGCTACGACCTCAGGATCTGGGGCGCCTCGGCTCTTGGGCTCTTCGCCGGCATCATAATAGGGGTAACCTCAGACTACTTCACGAGCATAAACAGGCCGCCGACGAAGCTGACGGCGGAGTCCAGCGTCACCGGGCCCGCCATCAACATAATCACCGGCTTCAGCTACGGCCTCATAAGCGTCCTGCCTCCCTTGGTCGGCATCGGCCTCGCCTCGTGGGCCGCCTATGCCCTCTGTAATAGCATAGGGCCGAACTACGGCGTCTACGGGGTTGGGGCCGCCGCCTTCGGGATGCTGAGCATCGTCGGCATGGTCGTCGCCAACGACAGCTTCGGCCCCATAGGCGACAACGCCAAGGGGATCGCAGAGCAGTCCGGCCTCGAGGAGGAGACGATCGAGATCCTAGACAAGCTCGACGCCGCCGGCAACACGAGCAAGGCGATCACTAAGGGCTTCGCCATAGGGGCGGCCGGCCTCACGGTCATCAGCATCCTCGCCGCCTTCAAGGAGGTCGCAGAGGTGCAGCTAGGCAGAGCAGTAGTCTTTGACCTGATGAACCCCATCGTCATGGTGGGTGCCCTCATCGGCGTCGCCATGCCACCGGTTTTCTCGGCCCTCCTAATGCTGGGGGTCGGCAGGAACGCCTTCAGGATGATAGAGGAGATCCGCCGCCAGTTCCGCGAGATCCCCGGCCTCAGGGAGGGCAAGGAGGGCGTCGTCCCAGACTACGCCAAGTGCGTCGACATCGCCACCATCGGGGCTCTCAAGGAGCTGCTGCCTCCGAGCCTGGTGATCATCGTGACTACGCTGGTGGTCGGCTTCGTCTTCGGCGTCGAGGGACTCGGAGGGTACCTGGCAGGCACCATATTCAGCGGCCTCGTCTTCGCCCTCCTCATGTCGAATGCCGGCGGACTCTGGGACAACGCGAAGAAGTACATCGAGGAAGGGGCGCTGGGCGGGAAGGGCTCAGAGGCCCACCACGCCGCCGTCATAGGCGACACGGTCGGCGACCCGTTCAAGGACACGGCGGGGCCGAGCCTCAACACGATGGTCACTGTTATAGGGCTCGTCGCCAACATATTCCTCCCCCTCTTCATCCTCTACGCCATCCTCTAGGCGCCGGCTGAAGCACCCCTATACATTTATTAGCCTGTTCCGGTCTCTTGTTCGGTAGCTTCGACAGGAGATAACCCCGTTGTACAGGCACCTCAGGGAGGCGTGGAGGACCCCGTCCAAGAGCTTCGTCCAGGACGTGATGCGCCAAAGGGTCGTCATTTGGCGGAGGCAGCCGACCATCGTCAGGGTCGACAAGCCCACGAGGCTCGACCGCGCACACAGGCTCGGCTACAAGGCTAAGAAGGGGTTCGTAGTCGTCAGGGTCCGCATCCGCCGGGGCGGAGGCAACAAGCTGAGGCCTATCCTCGGCCACAGGCAGAAGAGGATGGGCGTCACGAAGATGACGCGGGCGAAGAGCATACAGGCCATCGCCGAGGAGCGGGTGGGAAGGAAGTACCCGAACATGGAGGTCCTGAACAGCTACTGGGTCTGGCAGGACGGCGTCAACAAGTGGTACGAGGTCATCATGGTCGACCCGAGCAGCCCGAGCATCAAGACGGATAAGGTCGTCGGCTGGGTCAGCGGCGGCTACAGGTAAAAGGGCGAATAATCTTCGCTGATTCTAGACCAACAATTAATTGTAGTCCTGTTTGCTGTAGTTTCTTTTGACTGGCTTCAAACCGAGCACCATCGTCTGGAAATCGTTTTTGATTATCAGGAAAATATACTTCATCAGGCCTATCTTCTTTATCCTCCTCACCGAGTAGTTTATCCTCATCCCCCTCTCCAGGACGGTTTTTCCCTTCTTCCTTATCCTCTTGAAGACCTCGACGTCGTCTGAGTATGCTAGATCCAGGTAACCCTCAATCTCGAAGAAGGTGTCGCGCCTGAAGGCTGAGTTGGCGCCGCAGAGGTGGTAGAAACCTAGCTTCGCCAAGAACGAGAGGAGGATATTCGAGGCGTCGAACATCAGCTTGTAGACCGCGGCCTCTGCTCTGCCCATGCCTTCCAAGTCGAAGGGTACGAGGAACCCCGTGACCGCCACGACATCCCGGTCATCGAAGTCTTCCTGGGTTGATTCGAGCCACTCGCCGCATGGCACACAATCTGCGTCGGTCGTCGCGATTATCTCTCCTCTGGCGATCCTGGCGCCGTCGTTCCTCGCCCCGCCCACCCCCTCGCTCACCTGCTGGATCACCCTGTCAGCGTACCTGCCCGCGATCTCGACGGTGCGGTCCTTGCTCTGGCCGTCGACGACTATCACCTCGAACTGGCTCCTGGGGATGGTCTGCTTCTCCAGGGACCTGAGGCACCTCTCTATGTTCCTTTCCTCGTTGTAGGTGGGGATTATGACTGAGATCATCCTACTCCTACCCTGATCTTCTCTGCGGCGTTCCTCCCTGAGAGGATGGATCTGTCCATGTTGAGGTAACCCCATTCACCGAACCTCCCCATCGGATGGATACGGTTCCCGCGGAGGTAGTCGTGGATGATCGCCACGTTCCTCCCATGATCTAGGTCATTTATGACATAGGCGTATTTGAAATCGAGGGCGTCGAAGACATCTATCTTGTCGTCCTCACTCAGGATGCCCGCAGCGATGAGCCCCTCCCTGACCTTGATCTTAGTCTCCTCGAGGTTTGGTCTAGTTCCCCGGTATGTGACCTCGACTAGGATGGAGCTCCTGTCCCTGGGCGCGGTCTCCCCGGAGAAGTTCATCGGGAAGCTGATGCGGTTGAAGACGTACTCGCTCTCAGGGAAGTAGAGCCAGTGCTTGTCGGATATCCTTGGCCTGTCTACACCTATGTTGACGCAGATTAGGCTGTTGTACACGAGTCTCTCTGAGGCTTCGACGACCTCATTGGGGGCGTCTCTCATGATCTTGACTATCTCCGGTAGGGGCATGGAGGAGAGGACGGCGTCCGACGCGATGGTCCTCTTCCTTCCACCATCTTCTCTATACGTCACATTCACGCCCTCTGGGTCTTCGGGGTCGATCTCCACGGTCTCGGAGTTGAGGGATATGTTCCCAACCCTACTCGCGAGGGCGTTGGCTATGGCTCCTATCCCGCCTCCACGTGGGTAGAGGAAGTAGGCGTTGGGACCATAGTCCTTCTCCACCTTCTCCTTGGCGCTCCTGATCATCTCGTCCATGCTCGGCACCGGGACCCTGCCTGCGATCCAGTCGACGTTCATCTGGTCAAGGGGGTACTTCCAGACCTTCTCGTTGTAGGGCACCATGTAGTGCCTGGCTATTCCGGCGCCGAATGTTGAGCGGATCCACTCCAGGAAGTTCCTGGGCTGGGCTCTCCCCCTCTCCTTGAATCCAG
>Ga0315288_10007689_pt1 | contig 13648 bp, 15 predicted proteins | sample YL17G11_20_MG_FD_203454 | JGI IMG/M metagenome (GOLD analysis project Ga0315288, IMG submission 203454) | Sediment microbial communities from Yellowstone Lake, YNP, Wyoming, USA - YL17G11_20 | ecosystem: Environmental > Aquatic > Freshwater > Lake > Sediment | place: USA: Wyoming | collected...
ATTACCGATGACGGCTGTGAACGATGAGCAGCGAACCGGATTTCAGTGAGACGGATGCCGTCTCGCCGAGCAACTCATTGCTGATGCCGCGCGTTTTGTACGGATAGAGCGTCTCGCCCTGCAACGGCCAGCGCAGGCCGTCAGTGACAACACCGCCAACTTCCCCGCCCCACGGGATCAGCGAGACAATTTCGCCCGCTGCGCCCCGGACCTGGCAACAGCCGCGCGTGAAAAAAGCCTCTTCCAATCCATCGTCAAGTCGAACGTCAAATGTTGAAAGTCGAGGGTCAGTCAGCAACGCAAGGTTCCCAATGGTCTGGTCCAGGCGGTACCCCAGTGCTGCAACAAGGAGGATTTGGCGGGATCCGGCTTCGATAGCATAATGTAGGGCCAATTCTAAATCGGTCTCGTTTTTTTCGCGGGGATAGCGGCGTATTTCGGTACCAGCGGCATCCAGCTTGCGGCGATCATCGTCGATCAGCGAATCCAGGTCTCCGATGACAACGGAGGGCATCAGTCCGAGGGCCAAGGCAAGACGCGTACCACCATCAGCCGCGAGGAGCGTATCGCTGGCTTGGATCAATGAGCGGACCAGATTAAGGTCCGGGATATGACCGTTTATAAATATGACAGCACGTGGCATAAAAAACCATCCTCGCCGGGGAGGATGGTTGATTCCAAACGATAATCCCTCCGCCGGTATGATCCGGATCAGGTTCTGCGGGTCGAGGCTCTTGGCCTCCTCTCAGCCCGGAACACGGGCTCCCCGTTCCATTGTTAAAGAAAGTATACGGCAGCGCAGACCACCTGTCAAGATAAAAAATCGTCAGGATTTGTTCGCATTCGCGGCGGTGCCTGCAGGGTGATCGGTAATGTAAAACCCGCTGCCCTTGAACATCACCAGCGGGGATGCATAGATGCGATGCACATGATGGTGCCCGGACGATCAGCGCACATCTGTCTGGTCGGTGCTCAACGGCAACCTCTTCTCAAATTTCTTCCCGCAGGTAGAGCAGGAGAATTCATAGAGTGGCATGTGGGCCTCCAAAGATTTTGGGGGGCCGAGCCCCTGCCCCAACAAGTTATTTGGCCTTGACAGTGATGGTACACGGCTTGACTTCCTCGGCCTTGGGCAGGGTAATGGTCAGAACACCGTCTTCAAAGTCAGCTTTGGCCTTGTCTGCCACCACCTCGGTCGGGAGGCTGAGGATGCGCTCGAAGGAGCCAAAGCGCTGCGCGCGCAGGTGGTAAGCTTTCTCTTTCTTCTCTTCCTTTTCCTTAAACTCGCCCTTAAGCGTGAGCAAGTCTCCGGTGATTGAGATCTGCACATCTTCGGCCTTCATACCAAGCAGGCTGGCACGCACGACCACTTCGTCATCGGTCTGGTACAGATCCACAGCTGGGGCTTGAAAACCGCCAGCCAAATCCCCCGGGCGGGTAAAGGCATCGTCAAAGAGACGATCCATGGCCTCGCGCAGAGTGACCATGTCACGGGCCGGTTCCCAACGGATTAGATTAGACATCGTTTTTTCTCCTTTCTTCAAGATTCATGAATGTACTTTGAAATATACAAGGCTTGCGTTAGAAAAGCGCAAGCCTTGGATCAAAGGAATGTTAGAATGCAGCCCGCACCAGCGGTTTGTACCTAGAAATTACTCAACTTTTTCCCGTCGGAAGTCCACGAACCGGTAGCCGACGCCGCGCTCGGTCAGGATGTACTTGGGGTCGGAAGGATCCTTTTCCAGTTTTTGACGGAGATAGTTGATGTAAAGCCGGACATAGTGCGGCTCGTCGCGGTACTCATAGCCCCAGACTTTGGAGAGCAACTGGTCATGGGAAATAACCCACCCAGCGTTCTGCACCAGGTGGTAAAGCAGGCGATATTCTGTGGGACGCAATTTGACGATTTTACCTTCCAGCCAGATTTCGCGCCGGTCAAAATCTATCTTCAGGCGTTCGTCAATTTCGATCAGTCCGTGCATCCCGCCGCTGGCTCCTTCCGTGCGGCGCAGGACAGCCTTGATGCGGCTGACCAGTTCGCGCGGGCTGAACGGTTTGGTAATGTAATCGTCGGCACCCTTCTCCAGGCCATGAACACGGTCGTCTTCTTCGCCTTTGGCGGTCAGCATAATGACCGGCACGCTACTGATCTCGCGGACCATCTCCAACACTTCGAAACCGTTCAAATCCGGCATCATCACGTCGAGCAGGATCAGATCAGGGGTTGCGTCGCGCAGGCGCTGGAGGGCTTGTTTTCCATTGAAAGCTTCGATTACAACAAAGCCATCGTGTTCCAGGTTTAGGCGGATGAAGCGCACCATGCGCTCTTCATCATCCACCACCAGTATCTTGCGCCGTTTCAGGGAATCCTCATCCATACTTATTCTCTCACAAAGCCAATGATACTTTCCTCGCCTTCGCCGGGCATTACTTCAATATAAGTGATTTGATTGATGGGCCAGATGACCGTGATAACATCGTTGGACAAATAGGGGATATCTTTGCCGTCACGGCGACGAGGGTTGTGGATAGTCACAATAGTATCGGTCGCTGCAGGAAGCTGATCTAATTCCCCGCAAATAGGATCTTCGTTCGAAACATGGATGATCACTGTATGGGTCATTCGAACCAGCCTTTTCTACTCAATCAGCAGTTGAATTTTAAGTTTGCCCAGATGAATAACATCCCCATGAGCCACCAGCGTATCAACAAAGGGAGGTAGCCTACTTCCGTTTAAATAAGTTCCGTTAGAAGAATCCAAGTCCATGATGACAATTTGGTCTTGGATAAATTTCAAGACTGCGTGGAGGCGTGAGACGCCATTGGCATAGGCATTAAGCGGCGACAGATCCACATCTGGGACAATGGGCTGGTCCTTCGCCGAACGTCCCAGGGTAAACTCAGTACGGTCAGCCAGAGGCAGGATTTGACCACTTTCAATCATATTCAAGGAAATCCTAGATTGCAAGTGCGCAGGTGGGGGTGGCTGGATCCGGCTGGAGTCGCGCTGGGCTTCCTGACGAGTTTCAGAAGTGTTAATTCTATGGGTCGCGATGGTCATATCTATCAGTTGTGCCCCACATTCGCTGCAATAGATAGCGCCACTCATCTCTTTGTGCTGACAATTAGGACAAATGATCATGGTTCTTCAGTACTCCTCCCTGAGGTCAACAGGGCGCGTGTCCCATATTTTATCTCTTTTCGGCCTTGTTGTGAAAAGGACTTATTCTGTTGAATGTGCTCAGCCTCCAATAGTACTGTACGCGCCAGGTCGCGCTCGCCTTGGGAAAGCAGATGCGTCGCCAGACGATGCAAATGCTCAGAAGCCTGGTCATATTCTCCAGCCGTGACTTCCAGGCGGGCCTGCTCTTGGAGACGATAAAGTTTCAAGCGTAAAAGCGCCTCCACGATCTCGGCGGATGGAATATCCGTGCTTGCTTCGTCAGCAATAGGGCGAATCAGGCGGACGGGAATCGGTCTCGTGGGAGTGAGTTCATCCGTCAGGGAAATCGATATTTTTCCGTCAAGAAGTGTAACGGTCTTTTGTTGAACGGGATGAGGCTGAACCACAAACTCCATCAGAACCCTGAGGCTGGCCTCACGGACAATCGGTCCAAGCATCATTGGACTTTCAAAAGAGAGCACACCAGCCTCCGGTTGAAGGCGAAACGCGTAGTGTAACTCAATTCCTTCAGGGATTTTAAAATCCAAGCGGGTTTCTTCGGCATAGGCACTGCCAAGCCGGGTGAATTTTTCGAGCAGGGTTTTCTGGATGTCCTGGGGGCGGGAGACATACATGCTGCTGCCCCCCGTACAAGAAGCAAGGTCATCCAAGAAATTATCATTCCATTCAGAACCAATGCCCAGACCGCTAATTCCAACGCCTTGTTCTGAAGCACGGTGGGCAAGGAGGATGCATTTATCTTCGTCACCGTAAGTACGCCCGTCGGTAAGTAAAATGATATGATTAACCTGGGCATGATACACATTCCGGATAATTTCGTTGTACGCCATTTCGAGACCAGAGAAAATCTCAGTCCCACCAGAGGGTTGCAGCATATGGATGCGGGCTTCCATTTTCTTCAGTTCTGTGCTGTGCCCGGCCGGAATGATCTCCTCTGCCCTGTCGCTGAAAGCTACCACCGAGAAAATATCCTGTGGCTTCATCTTGCGCATTATCTGAATGGCCGTGGCCTTGACCACATCCATATTGACGCCCTGCATTGAAGTCGAGCTGTCGAGCACCAGGCATAAGTTTAGAGAGGGTGCAAGAGGCGCAGGTATGTTAGCAGGATGAGAAAACTCCATCAAGACATAAATCAGTTGTGGTTCTGCCAAATGTATCAAACTCTGGCGACTGAAAAGCACGCGCTGATCCAATAAAATATCAGCTGGTTTCTCAGGTGACAAAGTGGAATTATACTTGACACGTTTTTTGGGATTCGAAAGAACTTCGTACGCTTCCTGGATACCGAGGAAGAATTCCGTATCACCCGGGGAGGTGTTTTTGTCGGGGTGAAAACGCCGCGCGGCTTCGAAATATGCCTGGCGAATATCTTCTGCGCAGGCGTCGCGCAACAATCCAAGAAGTGAATAGAAGTCTTGTTTTTTTGTCATTATCCGATCAACTGCACCAAAACGACGCTAATGTTATCCGGTCCCCCGGCATCATTAGCAACGGTGATCAGGTTCTGGCACGCACCATGAAGATTGGGGGCGGCAGTAACAAGATTGCAGAGTTTATCATCGGGAAGCACACTCCACAACCCATCACTGCACAGGAGCAAATATCCCGGCTGCGGGAAGGGAGTCGTAAAGATATCCGGTTCAAGCACTTCCCCCTGGCCGATAGCACGGTAGAGGACGTTTCGCTGTGGGTGGGCAGCTGCTTCTTCAGACGAGATTTGGCCAAGTTCCTCCAGACGCTTGACCAAGGAGTGATCACGCGTCAAAACTTCAACACGTCCATCTGAGCGGAGGGCGTAGGCACGGCTGTCTCCGACATGGCCAATGGTCATCTGCTGGCCAAGCACGAGGGCGGCTGTCAGAGTAGTACCTCCGCCAGGAGCGGCCTGGGTTACCGCCCGCTGTGCTTCGGTGATGGCAGCCCGCATCATTTCCTGGAGGGGTTCTTCCATCCCTTCAGAGGGATTGATCAGGTAGGTATAAAGACGTTTCAATAGGTAATTAACCATTGTCCGTATAGCTGTAGAACTGGCCACTTCCCCATATTGATACCCGCCCATACCATCCGCTACAATAAACAGTCCCAGCGGGGCACTATTGGCCTCGCCACCCGTGGTGGCTGAAAAGGCGAACAGACAATCTTCGTTATGGTCACGCTGTTTGCCGATTGACTGTCCACAACCAGAGATTAATTGCTGTGGCTCAACATGCGAACTGCGTATGGAAACCATCTCAAGTTGCTCGCTCGATAGGGGAAAAGTACTTACTTTAGTTGATGCAGATAGAGGATTGGTCTTTTTACGGCGCAACCGATCAAAGAAGGATTTCACGATAATCTCCTTGAAGAAAAGGCTTCATGCAAGTAAAGAATACAGAAAGTGGTCAGTAGAACCGATATAAACAATATCATCATAAACCAAGGGGGAGCCGATAATCGGGCCTTTTGTGGTAAATTTCCAACGCAGGCGACCGGTACGGGCTTCGAGGCAGTAGATATTCCCGTCCGCTGATCCACAGTAGAGGGCGTCTTTGTAAGAGACAGGTGAACTGCTTACCTGATGTTCTGTCTTGTAACGCCAGACTTCTTTTGCGTTACGAGCATCAACAGCATAGATATTTCCGTCGGCAGAACCAATGTAAACCAGTCCTTCCGCCGTATGAGGAGAAGCGATGGAACCCTTGCCCATGCGGAAGCGCCAAATGACCCAACCGGCGCGCGCGTCCAGAGCATATAAACTGCTATCAAGAGAACCGAAATAAACCACACCATCCGCTTCACATGGGGAGGAGGTTACAGCCATTTTGGCCTTGTAATGCCACTTCATCTCGCCGCGGAAATCCACACAATAAAAATCGCCGGTCTCACAACCGGCAAAGACAGAATCATGCGCCACAAAAGGAGTGGAATGCACCGGTGCTGCTGTTTCGAAACGCCATTTGGCTCGTCCGCTCAACAGGTTAACTGCGTGAATGTGGCGGTCATCAGAACCAAAGAAAACATGCCCTTCGGCGATGCGCGGCGATGAATGCACCTTGCCTTCAGTGTAATAAGTCCAGTTCACTATACCGGTGCGAGCGCTGATAACATGCAAACGCTGATCTTCAGAGCCGATGAAAATATCGCCCTCATAGACTGCCGGGCGGGTCACAACACCTCCATCGGTGGCATACTTCCAATTCAATTTACCATCAGCAGCATTCAAGGAATAGAGATTATGATCGTAAGACCCAATAAAGACAGCACCTTCGTAGTACAGCGGTGCGCCCCGGACCTCATCCTCGCATTGAAAGACCCACAAGGGTTTAATCCCGACCAGTGATTGGACGCTGGCAGTTGTGCCGCCGGTGCGATTCAAGAGCCCGGTCTTGCGTCCCGCAACCTGGAGGGACTCTTTCATCGCTTCGGCGCTTTGGAACCGGTCGTTAGGGTTATATTGAAGGGCTGTATTGATGACGGCTTCCAATTCCACAGAGATAGCCGGATTAACCTTGTGCAGGGGGCGTTCGCCGAAGGAAAACGGCGGCTCCAGGCGCGGATCACGACGGGAGAGAGTGTGGTGAATGGTAGCGCCCAGGGCATAGATGTCGGCCAGAGGTCCGGCCTCGCCCCGATATTGCTCAGGTGGAGAATACCCCTCCGTGCCAATCATCGTCCCTTTTTGCCCAACCTGAAATGGTTTGGCAATCCCGAAATCGACCAGGATGATGTGGTCAGCCGGATTCACCATAACATTGGACGGCTTCATATCCCGGAAAATAATCGGGTCGGGCTTATGGGTATGGAGGAAGGAGAGAACGTCGCACAGTTCGATGGCCCAGCCCAAGGTGCGTTCTTCCGTCAGAAAGCCATCAGTTTCATTGATGATGGCTTCCAGGTCTTTGCCATGGATGAATTCCAGGACCAGGTAGGAACGATTGTCTTTACTAAAATAATCATAAATCCGGGGAATGGAAGGGTGGCTGAGGGTTGCCAGGATATTGGCTTCTCGCTCGAAGTTCTGGACTATGGTTTTTCTGACCAGAGGGTCAGAGGCGCGGTTAATCATCTCTTTAACCGCAACCAGTTTGACCACGTTTGGGAAATGCAGGTCACGGGCGCGATAAACAGAACCCATGCCTCCTATGCCGATAATATCCTGGATCACATAGCGGTTAACGAGTGTTGTTCCCGAAGTCAGTTGTGCGTTTGATGCGTCTTCTTGCGACTCGTTCCCATTTGGCGTTGTGATCTTATGGATCTCCAGAGCTTCCTCCTCAGGATTGTTGACCTGAATGAATTATAGCCATCCCAGTCAGGATTGGCAACCTATCTGGTCCGGTTCCTTAAGCCTTTCACAAATTCTTCTGCTATTTCCGCAGTACCCTGTGAAAGCCTAGTATCCCCACCCCTGACACCCACGATCCTGTCCTTCTTGCACGGGAATTCCCAAAAATCATCTGGCCTTGCGCGGAATTATACTTTAGGGCACAATACGGCTGGAGCAGTTCCTTGAAAATATTGGCCGTTAGTGATGTTGTGGTTGACCGCCTGTACTCTGCCCAGACTGCAGAGCATTTCCGCGACGTAGACATTATCCTCGGCTGCGGCGACCTGCCATTTGAGTACCTGGAATATCTGGTCTCAACGCTGAACGTGCCTCTGCTCTACGTCCCCGGTAATCACGACCCGCAATATAACGAGCATAACCCGGCCGCGCGGGCGGACGGCTGTGATATTCTCGATCAGCGCGTGACACGGGTCAAGGGCCTGAACCTAGCCGGGCTGGGCGGGAGCATTCGCTACAGGCCCGTCCCTCCCAACCAATACACCCAGGCAGAGATGTACTTACGTGTCATTTCGATCCTGCCCGGGCTTCTAAGGCAGCGGGTTCAAACTGGCGGTGTTTTGGACATCATGATTGCCCATTCGCCACCGCGTGGCATCCACGAAGACAATGATCCTGCCCATGTTGGTTTTTTGGCTTTTCGGGATTTCATCCGGTTTTTCAAGCCGCGCTATTTCCTGCATGGACATACTCTGGTTTACAAGAGCAATCTCCTGTCCCCGGTGACACAGATGGGGGTTACAACCGTCATCAATGTGTACCCTTACAGACTGCTTGAGGTGGAACCACATGTTAGATGATATCGCTGGTCGCGTGAAGACCGATTTTGCGCATGCGCGTTTCAAAGCCTTTTGGAACCGCATCCTCAGCATCGTGGGCGGACAGCCGACTACATTGCTTTCTTACGATGATGTAAAAGAGAGACTGCACATCGGCGGACCAATTTACCGCGGCATTCGGACGGTGGAAGTAAAAAAAATCGTCGGCAGCCTGAACCGCTACCACCAGTTCGACCGCGCCTTCTTACCCCTCGAAGACCAGATTGCCGACCGCTGGCAAAGCATTGACCGTGCCTTCTACCAGGATGTCAACCTTCCACCGGTCGTCCTGTATAAAGTCGGTGAGATCTATTTTGTGGTGGATGGTCATCAGCGCGTCTCGGTGGCGCGCGAACAAGGGCAGGTGGACATCGATGCCGAAGTACGTGAATGCTCAACCAAGGTCAATATTACTACCGACCTCAAGCCAGAAGACCTGGAAATTCTCGGCGAAAAAGTAGACTTCCTCGAACGCACCGAGTTGGACCGCATCCGTCCGAAAGCCAATATCAAACTGACCATTCCAGATGGGTTCGACCGCATGATCGAGCACATCGCTGTCCACCGTTACTTCATGGGGCTGGATTTACAACGTGACATTTCAGATGAAGAGGCTGTGGCACACTGGTACGATAAAGTCTATAAGCCCATCGTCAGCAACATCCGGCGCAGTGGCATCCTGAAAGAGTTCCCCGGCAAGACCGAAGGCGACCTTTACCTGTGGGTGCTCGACCGCCAGCGTTACCTGTCCACCGAGGGCCAAAAACTTGTCTCACCCCGGAAAGCCGCAGAGGATTTCCTCGAAGAGGTCAAATAATGCATCCCCTGGCCGGTGTGTTTAGCGCGGCTGTCACCCCATTAAAAGCGGACTTTTCACCTGACCTGGAGGCTGTTCCGTCCCTGCTGGGCTTCCTCGCCGGGCGCGGCTGTCATGGCATTTTGTTATTGGGAACGACCGGCGAGGGGCCGTCTTTTTCGCCGGAGGAACGCCTCGGGATTTTCCACGCCGCACTCCAGGTCCGTGAAATGCACCGGGCGACCCAGGATGGGACCTGTAAACTGCTCGCCGGGACCGGGACGCCCAGCCTCACCGAAACCATCTCGCTGACCCATTCCGCTTTCGACCTGGGCTACGATGGCGTCGTTGTCCTGCCTCCCTATTACTTCCGCAAAGCCACGGATGAAGGCTTGTTCCACTATTTCCGTGAACTCATCCTCAAGGCTGTCCCCGCAGACGGGTTCCTGCTCGGCTACCATTTCCCCGGCCTGGCTGGGATCGGCTTCTCGCCGGATCTGTTGGCCCGCCTCAAGGACGCCTTCCCGCACCAATTTGCGGGCATTAAGGATTCCTCCCACGATGCCGATTTCACCCGCCTGCTTGGAAAACGTTTCGGCTCCGACTTGCTGGTGCTGACGGGCACCGATTCTTACCTAGAACTAGCGCTGGAGAACCAGTCCGGAGGGTGCATCACCGCTCCGGCCAATCTGATTTCACCTGATCTGCGCCGGGTCTGGGATGGCTACCAGCGCGGGGAGGAGGCGTCTCCACTCCAGAGGCGCATTACCAATATCCGCCAAGTTCTGGAGAAATATCCTCCATTCGCGCCGACGCTGAAAGCGCTGCTGGCGAGGCTGCACGGCTTCCCAATCTGGCCCGTCCGCCCGCCGCTGGAGGCATCTCTGCCAGAGACGGTGGAAAAGGTGGCAGAAGAATTCATGGCGGCGTCCGGTTGAAAGATATGTGGCGCTTGCTTATCACCCCTCCCGCCCGCGGTGCATGGAACATGGCCGTAGACGAAGCCATCCTCGAAGCCGTGGGCCGCGGCGGCTCGCTCCCGACCCTGCGCCTGTACGCCTGGGAACCGGTCTGTCTCTCGCTTGGCTACGCCCAACCTTTTGCCGATGTGGACATTCCCTCTCTGCAAGCGCGCGGCTGGGAGATGGTGCGCCGTCCGACCGGCGGCCGGGCCATCCTTCACTGCGATGAAATAACTTACTCCGTAATCGCTCCACGCAACGAGCCACACGTGGCCGGGACAGTGCTCGAATCCTACAACCGGATCGCGCATGCACTTGTGGAAGCCTTGCGCCTGCTGGGTCTGCCGGTGGAGGTCGAAGAGCACAAGGGGGGGGGAGGAAAAAACCCCAATCCGGTGTGCTTCGAAGTCCCTTCGACGTACGAGATCACGGTGGGTGGGAAGAAACTGGTCGGCTCGGCGCAGGCCCGACGGAAGGAAGGAGTGCTCCAGCACGGTTCCCTACCTCTGGCCGGCGACCTGACCCGCATCCTGCAGGCACTGGTATTCCCGGACGAGGCTGCCCGTGGACGTGCCGCCAAACGTCTGCTCCAGCGGGCAACAACGGTCGAAACCGCCCTCGGGCATCCTGTCTCGTGGGAAGAGGCAGCCGGGGCTTTCACAGCGGCTTTCCAGTCTATGCTCTCGTTGGACCTTCAGCCGGGCACCCTGACCCCGGTGGAGGAGGCCCGCACTGCGGAATTGTCCGCGACCAAGTATGCGCATCCTGAAGGTACGCAAAATCAAAAGAGTTGAAGACAGTGGCCTTCAACTCGTTTGATGACCAAAGGCTCTTTCTTTACGGGGCCGGGACGACATAGTTTATCTGCTTGTATCCCAAACTTTCAAAGAACCAGCGCAAATAAGTCTGGGCATTGGTGGTCGCCTGGTCGAGGATCCCTTCTTCGGTAGCGGCCTTGAGAATCTCCTGCTCGGCCACCTGTCGGACCTGGGTCTCCAGGGTCAGGTCACCGTGGGTAAACAATCCCGTCTCCCGGTCGTAAACATACGACTTGTCGTTGTCGAGAGTCGCGACCAGGACTTCCGTCGCTGGCAAGCGGACATTGAGCACCTCGCCCTCGAGCCATAAGTCCTCCGGCTTGATCTTGCTCATGTCGATACCGGCGATGACATAACCGTGCGCCACGAACAGCAACCGGTCCCCGAAAAGCGGGCCCAGCACACCCTGGTTGACTTCCGCCGTAACCACCTTCTCGACCGCATAGCGGATCATTTCCAGCCGGGCAAGCGATTGAACCTCATTGATAATTGTTACCGGGTCAGGAATGATCGTGGGCATAGGATGCAACAGGTTGGCAACCTGGGTACCCAGTTCATGGTTCGCCTGTTGTAAAGGATCAAGGGCGGTGTTGATTCTTCTGTTGACCAGACTCACCAGGAACCAGATGGCTGCAATACCCGCCAGGATCAGGATGATCTTGACGATTGATTTGGAAGAATTCGATGGGTTTATATTGGACATGTCATGATTATATCGGAATAATGAGACATGTCACTTGCCATATTTGTTAATTCGAGATATTATGAGACAGTCATTGGGGAAGATCCCCAAAACCCTATTCCCATGAGAGGCTCAGCGAGCAGATCAACTCCATGATCGGTTACCACAAGGCCGGCACGGCCATCTGGGCGATCATTGTGGTTGTCTGGGTGCTGGATTTCTTGAGCGCTGAAATACGCAAGAAATTGACTTAGTCATTGCCTGTATTGCAGAGTGCTGACGGGTTCCCATCCGCACTCTTTTGTTTTCGGGTAAAATTCCCTCTTGTGCACAAACCACGAATCAAACGTTTCTTTTCCATGCTCTTGAAACTCTTCCTCATCCTGGTCGGACTAGCAATTGCGGTGGTGCTGGCGGCACGCCTGACCACTGGTCTGTACGCGCGTCCGAAAATGTATGAAGCCGCGGATGTCCCGGTCCGCCGTGTGGCAATCATCTTCGGCGCGGGGCTGTGGCGTGACGGGACCGCAACCCCGGTCCTGCAAGACCGGGTCCAGACCGCCGCCGACCTGTATTTCGCCGGGAGAGTCGAGAAACTCCTGATGAGCGGCGATAACCGTTTCGTGGACTATAATGAACCGGCGGTGATGCGTACATTGGCTCTTTCGCTGGGCGTTCCGGAGGAGGCCATCGTTCTCGATTATGCCGGCCGGCGCACCTACGACACATGCTACCGGGCAAAGGCCATCTTCGGCGTGACCGGCGCCATCCTGGTGACGCAGGCCTTCCACCTGCCGCGCGCCATCTACCTGTGCAACCAACTCGGCGTTGACTCGGTCGGCGTGGAAGCCGACTTGCGTGTCTATCGCAAATCCTCCGTGTTAATCTGGAATATGCGCGAGCTGTTCGCCACTGTCGCCGCCCTGTGGGATGTGAACATCAGTCACCCCGTCCCCGTGCTGGGGACCCCGGAGCCAATTTTTCCATAATGTATTGAGGAGACCATGACCCGCGACGAAGCTCTTGCCCTTGTCCACGATTACGTTAAGAACGACAACCTTGTCAAGCACATGCTCGCGGTGGAAGCTGCCATGCGCTTCTACGCCAGAAAATTTGGCGAGGACGTGGAAAAGTGGGCCGTCACTGGCCTGCTACACGACTTCGATTGGGAGATCCATCCCAGCCTCGAAGGCCACCCACTGGCGGGGGAACCCATCCTGCGCCAGCGCGGCGTGCCCGAAGAAATCATCCACGCCGTGATGAGCCATGCCGACCATACCGGTGTACCGCGCCAGACTCGCATGGAGAAGGCCCTCTACGCCTGCGATGAAGTGACCGGATTGATCACCGCCGTGGCCCTCGTCCGCCCGTCCCGCTCCCTGCTGGACCTGGAGCCATCGTCCGTCAAGAAGAAGTGGAAAGATAAAGCCTTCGCGGCCGGCGCCAACCGGGAGGAGATCCAAAAAGCCGCGGCCGAGTTCGGCATCGAACTCTGGGAGCACGTTGGCAACGTCATCACTGCCATGCGCCAAATTGCCCCGGAACTAGGCCTGGTGGGAAATATTCAATAATCTAGAACTATCCATGCATTACCCCGCACGACGTGATCAGGGACATGGGCGAGGTTTTCCCGCCCATCAGACATTTGCAAGAAGATTGTGCGATGCACCAAAAGATGCGTCGCATAATCAATCTTGTTACTTCTTCTTCTTTTCTTCCTTCTTCCCCAGCACTACAAACCGATCCACCGCCCAGCCCTCCGTCAATCCCAGCAGCACATCCCCGGCTTTGACCTCCACCACCACCTCGCCGCGCATAGCGGAACGCTTGCGCAGGGGGGCCTCATCGAGCCGCGCCATCTTCGGGGCAGCCTTGAGCAGGTGCATGGTCACAATTGCATTCGGCTTGCCCATCCCCAGCCCAGCCAGCTTGACGCCGCGCGGCAGTTCCCAGGCGATTACGCCCTTGCCATAGCGTCCCTGGGCCGGAAAGTCCTTCACCTCCACCCGCTTGCCCTTGCCGTCTGAACCAATCAGGAAGAACTCACCCGTTCCAGGCAGG
>Ga0315288_10007691_pt1 | contig 13642 bp, 11 predicted proteins | sample YL17G11_20_MG_FD_203454 | JGI IMG/M metagenome (GOLD analysis project Ga0315288, IMG submission 203454) | Sediment microbial communities from Yellowstone Lake, YNP, Wyoming, USA - YL17G11_20 | ecosystem: Environmental > Aquatic > Freshwater > Lake > Sediment | place: USA: Wyoming | collected...
GACCGGCCGCCGCGTCAGCCTGGTCGGCTGGAGCCTGGGCGGCGTCTTTGCGCTTTACGGCGCGCATCAGGCCAGCGAGTGCGTGCGCCAGCTCATCACGTTGGGCAGCCCGGTCAGCATCGACCCCGAAGGCAGCCAGACCGCACCGCTGGTGAAGGCGCTGTACCGGATGATCGCGCACCCGATGGGCCCGCAGGTGCACACGTTGCAGCCGCGTGCCAAGAAGATGCGCGAGGGTCAGCTGCCGCCGGTGCCGATCAGTTGCCTGTACTCGATCAGCGACGGCGTGGTACCGCCGCAGGAGGCCACGGTGGACGGCGACGACAAGGCGGTCGAGAACATCCGCGTCTACGGCAGTCACACCGGCCTCGGATTCAACCCGATGGTGATGTGCATCGTTGCCGACCGGCTGGCCCAGCCCGAAGGCGGCTGGCAACCGTTCAGGCCGGACGGCTGGGGCGGCGCGGTCTACCGGGCAATGACGCACGCCGCGCTGCCGCTTTGACGCCGCTGCCTCGCGCAGCGCGTGGCTTGCCCGCAGGGCGCCGCGCGCGTGCAGGTTCCGACTCGGGGCTTGGCTTGCGCTCTGCCAGCGCCAGGACCTCCTGGAAGCTGTCGCGAAGGCACAGCGCAAAGGCCTCGGGGTCGGGCATCAACTCACGGCAGGACGTCGGCGAAATCACCACGTGGCCGTCGTAGCGGGTGACGGCGAAGGCCAGGCCCATGCCGTCGCTGATCGGCAGGATCGCCGAGTAGTAGGTCATGCGTGCGCCGCACAGGAACTGCGGCTGCGCCGGTGCCGGCACGGGTGTGACGGTGCAGTTGGCCGGCGGTGTGCGCCGCCCCACGCGCGCGCCGGCGCGACCGACCATCCGCCGCGTCCAGGCCAGCGTCGCCGCCGAGGCCTGCTCGGCAGCTTCGGCCAGTTCGCGGCTGCCGAGCACGCGCGACACGACATCGGGCGCGGACTGGCGCTGGGCATGCACGGCCGCCAAGCGCTGCACCGCGTCGGCGATGTCGGTGCCCAGGGCCACGTGGCGCCACGCCAGCGCGGCATCGGCGGCGCTGGTTTCGCCGCTGCGCGCCACCGGCACGATGGCCGCCAGGCTGTGGCCTTCGGGCAACTCGCCCTGGGCGTCGAGGTAGCGCCGCAAGGCACCCGCGCAGATGGCCAGCACGGCATCCTCGACGGACGCACCCTCGACCAGCGTGCAGATGGCAGCGAACTCGGCTTCGGTGAAGCGGCGTGTCTCGAACACGCGATGCGGCGAGACCACGGCGTTGAACCGCGTGACCGGCAGGTTCTTCGGTCGAAGAATCATCTCGCTGGCCAGCGCGGCCGCCGCCGGTGCCAGATGGGTGGCGGCACGCACCAGGGGGCGCGCCAGCCGCAACGGCGCCGTGGCGGAGCGAGCCGCGCCCTGCGCCAGCAGCGACAACGGGCTCGGCGCCGAGTCGGCGAACCAGGGCTCGGGCGGGCCCTCGGACGGCGGCGCGGCGCTGATGTCGTGCATCAGGGTGGTGAGTTCGCTCGCCTGCGCCAGGTCGATGGCCGCCAGGTGCGTCTTCAACAACAGCGCGAAACTGCCGACGGGCAGATCGAGAAAACTGTCCAGACCTTCGATGACGTAGACCTCCCACAGTGGGCGGCCGAGGTCGAGCGCCCGCGCATGGATGCGCGAGGCCTGGATGCAGAACTGGCGCCAATCACCGGGCTTGGGCAGGGCGATGTGGCGCACGTGGTACTCGAGATCGAAGTTCTCGTCGTCGACCCAGTACGGATGGTCCAGCCCGAGCGGCACCTGCTGCAAACGCTGCCGCAACAGCGGCGCGCAGTGCAGCCTGCGTTCGATGTGCGCCAGGATGCTCTTGAAGCGGACCACCCCGCCGGGTGCGGTGGACTGGTCGTAGATGTGCAGCAGGCTGACGTTGGCGTTCGAGTGCGCGGTGTCCGAGTACAGAAACCCGGCGTCATGCCCGCTGAGTTGGCGCATTTGTCTGCGTCGGATCAGGCGGCGCGACGGGTGCGTGCAGCCGGTTTGGCGGCCGGGAGCTTGGCGGCGATCCTCTTCGCGCGCCGGGCAACCGCCCTGACCTGCTTCTTGACCTCGGCCTGCGCCGGCTGTGCGCCCCGGTGCACCGACTTCGCGACACCACGGCCACGCGCAGCCAGCGTGCGCTTGCCACGGCTGGCGACGGTCTTGGCGCGCGAGACAGCCGAGCCCTCGATGGCCGTCGACAGCTTGTCTGCACCTGCGACGAGCCTTTCAGACAAAGTCAGCGCGGCTTGCGCACCGCTCAGGCTGATGCGGGCGGCGGCTTGCAGGCCGGTGGCGATGTAGCGGTTCTCGATGCCTTCGACCAACGTGGCCACACGGCTCACCTGGGCGCTGACACCGGCACTGCCGAGTTCGACCACGCGCTCTGTCTGCGCGCTCACGCTGTCGATGCCCTTGGCGGCGACGCCAGTCACCTTGCTGCTGGTCTTGCGCAGTGCGGCAGCCCAGCGCGGTGCGATTCGTTCGGCACCGCGTGCGGCAGCGCGATCGACGCTGCGGCTCATCATCGAAAGCAGGCGATGACCACCCGCCCGATAGGCATCGATGGCATGTTCGGCAACTTGACGATAGTTATCGACGGTCTCGAGGGTCACGGTTCGCAGGCTGGTTTGTGTCATGGTGTGCTTTCAACGGTGAAGGGAAACCTGGTTGATATACATACGAAGTACGATCACGCGGTTCACGATGAGTGTCTCCGCCATCTCTAGAAGGGGCCACCCAATCGGGCCCGAAAGCCTAGGCTGCACACTCGAAAACGCGATCTGCGATCGCCCTTCACGTCGCTTGAGCTGGCCCACCAGTGCACCGCTCACGCGTCGCAGCAGCCACCGTTTCGGCCTCGCCGACCACGAACCGCGGCAGCTTTCGCAGCGCGCCGCTCTGGCGCTGCGCGGTGCTCAACATGTCGGTAGCCGTGATATCGGGGCACACGGCCATCAGCGGGACGCCAGTGCCGCGCAGTTCTTCGGCCAGCGGCTCGGTGAGCGACAGCACGTAGGCCTTGGTTGCGGCATGGATCGCGAGCGACGGCAGGTGGCCAGTCAGCGACATTGGTAGTCGGCTGACGGGCACCGATCCCGTTCACACCTCGACAAAGGCCCAGCATCGAGATCTCAAACGCGGTCAGCTGGCCGCATGAACGCGATGGCGTCGATGCCGCTGTGTTCGTCAACGATTCCTTCCGGGAGCGAATTCGCAGACATCCGCTGGGTGGAAGCTGCGGCCAGCGCCGCACAGCTGACATTGACTGCGAGCTGTCAACCCGTAGCCGGCATAGCCAGTCACGGAAGCCAGTCGCGTGTGATCTGCGACGGCACCGACGCCAATGCCGAGATGGTGCGCGCTGGCATGGCATGGGTGTTCGACCGCTACATCACTGACCGCGGCCTGTATGCCGTGCAGGATGAGGCGCGTGCTCAACGGCGCGGGCTGCTGCGCCGCTCCTTTACTCCACATCCGGCTTCAGATTCCACCTGAGCAAGGGTCCCTCAAACCGGCAGCAGCCACAGCAGACAACGCATGCAAAACCCCCTGAATGAAGGGTGTTTAGCCGCAGCCATCGTGACGAGACTAGGTGACGGGGTGGCCGCGACCGGGGGGAGTGTGCTCAAAGTGAAACTCGATGCGAGATGAGACTCTTGCGGCTGACCGACGCATTATTCGCGGGCCTTTGCGTTCCGCCTTGACGACAGCGACGATGATGAAATCCAAACGACTGGCCGGGCTGTTTGTTGCGGTAGCGCTCAGTTTGACGACAGTGCATTCGCTGGCGGCCAAGCCGACGGCTGGTACTGCCTGTCCCATCGGTCCGAATACTGTCTTCGCCGTGTATGGACAAACGTTCAAAGGCGGCGTGGGTTCGAGCAGCAGAAGCTGGATGACGCATTTCTTCGACTGGTGGAAGTCCCAGGATTCCTCAGTGGACTACCTGTTTCTGACGGCTGCTGAGGCGCAGGCGTGCACGAATATGAACATGACGAAGTACCCGAAGCTGAAGATGTGGGTGCAGCCCGGCGGCAACGCATACGACCAGCAGACGGCACTCGGGGCGACGGGCAAGGCGAACATCAGCAGCTTCATCACCGCCGGAGGCAAGTACTTCGGTGTCTGCGCTGGAGCCTATTACGCGGCCAGAGACTACTGGTGGGAGGGCAAGTACTACGCCCATCCGAACTTGCTCGGTGCTTATCCGGTCGCGCTGGAGGGCGCCATCAGCAGTATCGCCCCGTGGCCGGGATACGCCATGACGACACTCAGCAACGGGCGCAACGCGATCTATTACGGTGGCCCCACGATCGGCTTGCAGCACACCAGCCTTGCAGCGTTGATCGGCTCGAAAGATGCGAGCTTTGCCAACATCGGCGGCGACCTTCCCGCAGTCATCGTGACGAATGATCTGCTCTTGACTAGCGTGCACCTTGAGGCGTTCGAGAACGATGGCATCAGCGGTCTGAGCGCGCAGGACCGCAGCGAAAACTACAAGTACCTGGCGACCCTGATCAACCGTGTTACCGGCACGAATTTCTATGTCCCGCCTGTATCGAGTGCCAAGCCCGAGTGCAGCGATGGCATCGACAACGACGGCGATGGAAAGCTGGACTATCCCAATGATCCTGGCTGTAGCAGTGCACTCGATGACAGCGAAACCGATGCGCCGGTGGGTCAGCTAATTGCCGACGGATTCGAATCCGGGCTTGGCGGCTGGTCCGTTACGGGCGCGGGCTCGCCCTGGGCCGTAAGCGCCGTCGATCCTTACACTGGAAGCGCACACGCCCGCGCAGTGCAGCCTGGCGTCAGCACGATGACTTACCTCGAGAAGTCATTCGACCTCTCCGGCTTCAACAGCGGCAAGCTCATCTACTACCGCAAGCTGATTGGACTCGATGGGGCCGATGAGTTCACCGCACAGTACTTCGACTCTGCAATCGGAACCTGGCGCACCATCGAGGCGACTGGCAGCGCAAGCGCAAATGATTCAGCATATGTCCAGGTGGAATTCACGCTCCCCAAGACGGCAACGAAGTTGCGTTTCGGTTGCATGGCAGGTGCCGTCAGCGAGAAGTGCGAGGTGGACGACGTGAGCTTGTTCGGGCAGTAAGACCTGCGCGGACTGGGGCGGGACGAAAGACGGTGCGAAGCTGTTTAGGGCGCGTGACTACGACAACGCGAGGGCGGCATTGAAGGCTGCGCGGGCTTGGCCATTCGCCAGCAAGACACACTTCCAGCAGGTATCTAAAATGAGACCGCACCGATGCGCTCTGTCCCTGCTGATGCAGTACCGTTTCGTCTGCCTGTGCGTTGCGTTGTATGCAGCGTCGCCCTCAACGGCCAGCGCCCAGCAACCAGTCGCCCCAGACTGGAATGAGAACTACGCGAACTCAGTCGGCAATAAGGCTTACTCGTGCGCGGATCCATCCGATGCGGTGACGCGCCGCTGGTTCCAGGATGAACCCTGCAAGCTACCCATGTACCACCTGCCACTCCCAGGGGCTCCGAATTTCGGAGAGCCGCCACGCTGGCCAACGTATCCGCCACGGTCGCCCACGATGGACAAAGGCCATGCCATGTTCTGGAGGTTCCCAGTGCAGGGCAACGGTCCGCACGAAGTCCCCCGGCACAGCTGGCGGTGACCGTAGCAAGCCACCACTGATTCGCGCGATGGGAATCGCCCCTGCGCACATTGCTCATGGCTGACAATGGCTTGCGCATTGGGCGGGCGTGATACGCAGGAAAACAGTCGCCCGATCACAAATTGGCCCGACCATGTCCCTCATCTACACCGAGGCATTTGCGAAGTACGGCGCGACGCTGAACAGCCAGCAGTGGTCGGTGTCTGCCTTTGGATCTGATGGTTGCCTATATATCAAACTTGTAGTGGCCCATCCGATTTCTGCGGGTGATGCGGCCCTTGTTGGAAACGTCGCCGAAGTCGGACCGCCACGAGCGTCAGCTCAAGGGCCTCTCAATCTGCGGGCCAATGCCCGGGATCATTTTCCGAAGAAGGAACGGACATGAAGAAGAGCAGATTCAGCGACGAGCAGATCGTCGGTTTTCTCAAGCAGGCCGAGGCTGGCAAGGGGTAGAGTTTGCGAAGCAAACCCCGCCAGTCGCAAGACGCCTGCCGGCGCAAGTCAGGTTGACCAAGGGGCATCACTGCTCGAAATTCAAATTCACAGGACTCTTGAGGACTTTTCGCGGCGATTTCATATCGCTGTTCTCTTTCACCTCTTCAGGTGTGAGCAAGTTAGTAGACGGTACGTGTCCTTCAACCGTGTTCAGATCGAAGTCGTCGATCCAGATTCGTCCCTTCCCGATTAGAAACGCCCCGAATGCTATGTAGATAGCATCTTTCGGAATGTCGAGCACCACGTCGTATCGGTGCCATCCCGTGGTGTCCGTGACTGGGCGGTTTCCCATGTTGTCAAACCCCACCATCAACGTTGGTGAGGACTGAACCCTCATCCAAATGTGTGCTGATCTTGCATTCTCAGTTTTCAGCCATCCTGAAAGCATTAACCGTTTGCCTCGATAGCGATCAGCTTCAATTGCCTGCAGAAGCGTGCCAAAGTCTTCGGCTGATCCTTCCTTGTGCGAGATGCGAGCACTCGATCTACCAGAGCGCTTGACTGATGTATCAAGTGTCATCTCGTAGTTGGCGGGTGCAGATCCAGATTGATACCACTCATTCGGAAGGGAATCTGTCTGCGCGATTCCAAAAGGAGATACAAGACTGAAGATCAGAGCGGCAATTAGACGGCGACGATTTCTCATGAATACCTCCAGGCGGCATTGAAGAAGTTGCCGTGATGCCTACGTTGATATCGGGCGACAGTCTTGCGCCCTAACTCGGGCGATTGTCGCCATAACTCAGCGCCTCGCCTAGCTGCCGAGGCTGCGCAGGTGCTTGCTGAAGACGCCATTGACTGTGGTTTCATCCAGTAGTAGTCTACTGACAAGAGCAGCATCGCCCTGTCGGCGACTTTGCCCTGTGTGCGGGCCTCCGGCAAGTACCAATCGGGGCACTGCTGCCATGGAGGCCAGACACGTGCTCCATGAATGCATTTTCAGCTTCAGCTATGGAGTGCGTTTTTCGGGGGCAAGCTCAGTTCGGCTCCGTAATGCGTGAACGCGTGGTGGAGAGAGCTGTGGCGGAGTTGCACGCCCCGAGTCGCTCGCTTGCGGCACGCGGGGGCGTTCCATCTCCACCCAGCGACGGACGTCCCGTGCAGCCTTCTGCAGCAGGCTGAAGGCCTGCTCGTGCGCGACCCGCTGCACGAGGGCGGCCGGCAGGAACTCGCTGCCCGGCTGTGTCACGCCCTGCGGGCCGGTGGCGGGCGGCTTGCGGCCAGAGTCGTAGGTGCGTGTCCACAACAAGCGGCCCTGGGGGTCGATCAGCGTCACGTCCAGCCACAGCCGCGTGTCGATGTCCACGTGCGTGATGGCAAATCCAAGAGGCGCCGGCAAGGGGATCGGCACGAATGTCGTGAGGTGGTCATCGACGTCGAAGCGCAGCGCGGACAGCGCCAACACGAAGGTGCCGCTGCCTGGCGCTGCAGGTTCGAACTCGTCCGCCAGTGCGGCCAGCGCCACACCCTCGATGATCTGCCCGATCGCCAACACCACCTGCACCTGCCCCAGCGTACGGGGTTTGTGCAAAGTCACGACCAACGCGCGCGTCGCGTCGTCCAGGCGCAGCCGGATTCCGCCTGCCAACCTGGGCATCGCGGGCACGGCTTGCGCAGGCCGGAGCGTCGCGTCGTACCCCCCGGGCATCACCGTGGGCGGAGCCGGGGCCGCGCAGCCCTGCAGCACAGCCAAGGCGATGGCCAGTGTGCTCAGGCTGCGCAGGCGCAGTCTCACGGGGTCTCGGGGCGGGCGCTCAGGGTGAGGTCCATGCGCGCGCCCTCGCGCAGGACCGAGAGTACTGTGGCCTGCTTCGCAGCGCTCAGCTCGGCGCGCAACGACGCCGCGCCATCGAGGTCGCGGCCGCCAATCTGGACGATGAGGTCGCCCACGCGCAAACCAGCTTGCTCGGCGCGCCCACCCGCTACGAGCCGGGTCACTACCACCGCGCCGGGATGCACGCCCGTACCTTCGCCTGTGGCCAGGCCGCGCATGCCCAGCCCGAGCAGCAGGGTGTCGACCGCTGCCGCCACGGGCAGCTGGCACCGAAAGGGCACGACCAGGGTCTGCGGATAGGAAAAGGAACGGCTCGCCGCATCGACCCCGGCGCCCATGCCGGCGCCCCCCGCTGCGGAAATGACGATGAAGATCGCCGCCAGCGGCGCAAAGGGCGTCGCCAAAGCGGGCGCCATGAAGGCCGTGGCGGCGCCGCCACCGAGCAAGCCTCCGGCGGTCATCGCCGCACCTGAGATGGCCGGAAGATCGAGCGACGCCTGGCTCAACTGCATCTGCTGCCCGTTCGCGTGACAACTCACTTCGAGAGCGGCCTCCGAAGTGACGATGCGGGCCGAGCCGGGTGTGGCTGCAACCGTCCAGGCACCCTTGTCGTTGCGCACGTCGCAAGTCGCCGACGGGCAGCCCGGCGTCTCGACGCGAATTTCCTGTTCGACCGGACGCGCCACGTGAGCGCAACCGGCAAGCCCGACCGCTATCGAGACGGTGGCAAGGCGCAGGAGGCGAGCCGGACCCATGCCGCCAGTGTGCGCCGAAAGGCGTTGCGGCCACGACCGACAGGCGATTCCCAAGCCAATATCCGCCCAGCGGAACGGCCGCAAGGAGTCGCACCCATCTGGGCCGCAGGACGGTATCGTGCGCGGCGAGCGAACCGCCACCGCCGGCACTCAGGCTACCGGCACTTTGGGAAGCTTGCGGGTTCGCGTCGTGGTATCGGCGCTGCAGAGTTCTGCGACCTTGCGTTGTCGCAAGTGCGACTGCGCCGCCGGCCCCAGACTGGCCCCACAGACTGATTCGTCGGGGCTTGAAATGGTGCTTCGGTCGGCGGCGCATCTCGTGATCGCAGCCCTCGGGCCGCTGTTGGAGGCTTGCGCCGGTCCCGGGCAACTCGTCACGCAGACGCTTCGTGTCGAGACCCCTGGCTGCGCACAGGTGGCATGTGAGCTGAGCAACGACCGCGGCCGCTGGATCTTGTCGCCGACGCCGGGCAACGTCACGCTGACCACCTCGCATGCGCCACTCAAAGTGAGGTGCCGCGCCGAGGACGATGTCGGGGGGGGTGCCGCAACGCCCTCGTCGTTGGCGTCGACGACCGGCGCAGGGGCCGTGACGGGCGGCATTGTCGGCGGTGCTGCGGTCGGTGCCGCGGTCGGATTGGCGGCCCTGATGTTCAATCCGGTGGCGGGGGTCGTCGCTGTCCTGGGCGGTGTTGCCATGGGCGCCTTCGCTGGGCAGGCGGCGGAGTCGGGCCAGCAGTCGATCCGTTACCCAGAGCTGATCAGCATCCCAATGAACTGCGCGCCGCTCACCGCAGTGGCCCCCGGAGGTGGTGAAACATTTGGCCTGGCCATCCGCGGATTACCGCCCGAACTGGCGCGCGCCGCTGGCCTGGGCGCACAAGGCGTGGTGCTGGTGACCGCGGTGGCCGCTGGCGGTCGCGCTGAAGCTGCCGGGCTGCGCAGTGGCGACATCATTCTTGCCGCTGGCGGGCGTGCGCTGGGCGACGCAGCCGACCTGCAAGAGTGGCTGCTGGCAATGGTGTCCGATGTGCCGCTCGCCCTGCGCGTGTGGCGTGATGGCCAGATGCTGGAGTTGGTGCTGTCGAGAGCGGCGGCCGTGCAACGATGAGTACCACACGCCTTCTCGCGCTGATTGCGCTGATTGCGCTGCTCGTGCTCTCGGGGGGGTGCGCATCGACCCACGAGGGCGCGATCGACCAGGGATTGTTTCCTCGCGAGGCAGTGGCGCCGGAACGTCGCATCGCGGGCCGCATGGCGTTGCTGGTGCCACCGCAGGTGCGAGCTACCTCGTACGACGCCTTGCGCGAGATTCGAGTCAACGTGCGGCTGCCAATTGGACGCATCGTCGAGCAGGCAGCGCTGGCGGCATTGGGCGATGCAGTGAGCGGTGGCGTGCAGCCTGTAGGGGCACCGCCGCAGAGCGGCGACGGTATCAATGCTACGTTGGTGATCGATGCCGTGCGGGCCGAGTATCACAGAAGCTTGTCGCTGCTGATCCCGGCGCCGCCGCCGCTATTCTTCATCGAGGACTACACAGTTGACACGCGGCTGGCGTTCGACCTGCGCCTGGTCGACGCGCAGGGCCGAACGGTCTGGACCCGGACCTACGATACCGGCGCAGAGATCGTGAAACGTGAGTCGATCTGGAGGGCCGCAGCGACGCCGGAGGGCTTGGTCCGCATTGCGCATGATGCCGCCTGGCGCCTGTCGCAGCAGGCTGTGGCCGACCTGCGTGGGTGGCTCGCGGCCGAGCGCAACAGGTTGCGCGAGCTGTAGGTCACACCGTCGTAGGAGTTGCGACCGCACCGGCGCCCTGGGTCTTGCCGCTCGGCACGACGTATCGATCCCTCTGGTCGCAGCTCGAACGGCCGTTTCCAAGGTGATCCAGTCGGTCAGCCGGAAAATCGCCACGGGCTCCTATGGGTCGAAGGCGGGTCTACGTGAACCCGGTCTCGGTGCCGCAGACCTGCCGTTCAAAGTTGGCCTGCCAGATAGCGGCCATTCGGGTAGACCTGGTCCCGGCCACTACCAGTCGTTCAAGCGGTCAAGAAGTCGCCGCGCCAAGGACCGGCTTACGAGGTACTGCAGACATATCCTGCCGTCCGTGCGCGGCGACGAAGTCCCTGAAGCAAAGGGAGCGAACGCTTCCGACTATGAACGGTCGTCACGCACTGTTCACGCAGTCGTCGCCGACCGATTGCCATTCGTCAGTTCGACTCTCGAACGGCGTCAAGACATGTCCGTCGTAAGATCACTTGGTAAGGACATGCACGCAACCCGTCCCCGTTCACCACGACACCTCGGCATCTCATGGCTGGTTTGGTTGGCCTTGTTGCTGCCCGCGGCACAGTCTGCGGCGACGTGGCATGGTTACTCGCACACCGGCTCGGACGTCAGCCGCCACGAACCGGACAAGCAGTCACAGCATGTCACGCACTGCGATCTTTGCCTGACCGCAGCCGCCGTGAGCGGCGGCGGTCTAGTTGACGACCAGCCAGCTCTGTCGGTTCGGGGCGCCCGCCACGAGCTTCCTGAGCCCGACGTGGTTGGCATCTGGCCCGCGTTCCCCACGCTGGCCTATCTGAGCCGCGCTCCCCCTCCTGCTCCACGCTGATTGCTGACCCCCGCGCCCGACCCGCAGCGACTGCGGGCGTCCGCGGTTCAACGTCCTTGCCGGGAGCGAGAACCCATGCACAAGCTGTCAACCGCAAGCCTCGCGCTTGCCCTGGCCGGTCCCATCGGGGCTTTGGCCGACACCCCGTCCGACATCAACGCGTTGCGATTGGAGATCAACGCGATGCGGGCCGACTATGAGGCACGGCTGCAGGCCTTGGAACTGCGCCTGAAGGCGGCCGAGGCCGCCGCCGCAACACCCGCAGTCGCGCCGTCTCCCGCCAGTTTGGCGGCCGCGCCGGTCGTGCACAGCGCCGCCCCAACTCCGGCACCGGTCGCGCCCGCGTCGCCGATGCCGGTCGCCGCTGTACCGGCAGGCGGCGCGAACTCGTTCAATCCGGCGATTTCGCTGATCCTCTCGGGTCTGTACACCGGCACATCAAAGGATCCGGCGAACTACGCGATCACCGGCTTCCAGTTGCCGAGTGATGCGGAGGTCGGACCCGGGTCGCGCGGGCTCAGCCTTGCGGAAACCGAACTCGGCTTCGCAGCCAGCATTGACCCCTGGTGGCGCGGGTCGGCGTCCATCGCGCTGGCCTCCGACAACTCCATCTCAGTGGAGGAGGCGTACGTCCAGACCACCGCGCTCGGCAACGGCTTGTCGCTGAAGGCCGGCCGCTTCTTTTCCGGCATCGGCTACCTGAACCCGCAGCATGCCCACACCTGGGACTTCGTTGACAACCCGCTGGCGTACCAGGTATTTCTCGGCACGCAGTACGGCGACGATGGCTTGCAACTGACCTGGCTTGCACCGACTGACCAGTACATCGCGCTTGGCGTCGAAGTCGGCCGTGGCCGCGGCTACCCCGGCAGCGACACATCACGCAACGGCGCCGGCATGACCGCGCTCACTGCGCATACGGGTGGCGATATCGGCGACAACCACAACTGGCGCGCCGGTCTTTCGGTGCTGGGCGCGAAAGCAACGAACCAGAGCCTGACGGGAACGAACTCCGTGGGCGACACCGTGACCAACGCCTTCAGCGGCAACACGCGCGTCTGGGTGGCCGACGCGGTCTGGAAGTGGGCACCCAACGGCAATGCCACGGTCACCAACTTCAAGCTGCAGGGGGAGTACCTGCGGAGCGTGCGCAGCGGCAGCCTGGTCTATGACGTCGGCGGCGCCGACAGCCCGGGTGGTTACAGCGCCACGCAGTCGGGCTGGTATCTGCAGGGCATCTACCAGTTCATGCCGCGTTGGCGAGTCGGCCTGCGCACCGAGCGGCTGAACTCGGGCAACCCCGACTACGGCGCCAACGCGGCCTCGTTTGCAGGCACCAACTACCAGCCGAGCAAGAACACGCTGATGTTCGACTTCAACGCGAGCGAGTTCTCGCGCCTGCGCCTGCAACTCGCGCAGGACCGTGCACGCGAGGGGGTCACGGACCAGCAGTTCTTTCTACAGTACCAGATGAGCCTGGGTGCCCACGGCGCTCACGGCTATTGAGGCCTTGGAGCACTCATGATGAATCGCAAGACCGTTTCCACGCTGCTCGCCGCCACGCTGGCGCTGCTAACCCTTCCCGCGCACGCAGCTCTGCGTGTCTTCGCCTGCGAACCCGAGTGGGGTGCACTCGCGCAGGAACTCGGCGGCAACCTGGTCGAGATCTCGGTCGCTACGAGCGCACTGCAGGACCCCCACCAGATCCAGGCCAAGCCGAGCCTCATCGCACGCGCCCGCAACGCCGACCTCGTGGTCTGCACCGGCGCCGAACTCGAGATTGGCTGGTTGCCTGTGCTGCTGCAACAGTCGGGCAACGCCAAGGTGCAGGTCGGCCAGCCCGGCAACTTCGCCGCGGCCGACTTCGTGCGCAAGCTCGATGTGCCGGGACAGCTTGATCGATCCCAAGGTGACGTTCACGCGGCTGGCAACCCACACATCCAGACCGACCCGCGCAACATCGCGCAGGTGGCCGCGGCGTTGGGTGCGCGGCTGCAGCAGCTGGACCCGGCGCACGCCAGCGAGTACGCCAAGGCCCAGGCCGACTTCACGCAACGCTGGCAGCAGGCCATCAGCCGTTGGACGGCACAGGCCGCGCCGCTCAAGGGTGTGCCGGTCGTCTCACAGCACAAGGCCTTCGTCTACCTTTACGACTGGCTCGGTTTGAAGGAGGTGGCCGTGCTCGAGCCCAAGCCGGGCGTCGAGCCGACGGCGTCGCACCTGCAAAGCGTGCTGGCAACACTCAAGGGTACGCCGGCCCGCATGGTGCTATACGCGGCCTACCAGGACTCCCGTTCGTCCGAGTGGCTGAG
>Ga0315288_10007692_pt1 | contig 13640 bp, 11 predicted proteins | sample YL17G11_20_MG_FD_203454 | JGI IMG/M metagenome (GOLD analysis project Ga0315288, IMG submission 203454) | Sediment microbial communities from Yellowstone Lake, YNP, Wyoming, USA - YL17G11_20 | ecosystem: Environmental > Aquatic > Freshwater > Lake > Sediment | place: USA: Wyoming | collected...
CCGAGACAGGATACATCATGCTGTACCGGTTGTCAGAATGCTTGAAACCAAAGACATGCAATAACTCGTGCAACTCAACATGATATGTAAGGCACTCTTTTGTTCGTGGATAATAAAGCAAAATCTTACCTTTTTCAATCACCCAAAATTCTCCTGAAGAGATTGCGCGTTCTGCACCACCCTCTCCTGCGATAAAGTATGAGGATTTCTGTTTGCTTTCTAACTCTTGGACTGACTGGTTACATGTTACAAAAATATCTGGTTCAGAACTTGCTGGCTGGAATTTTATTAATCTAGAAGTTTCATTTTCAAGGATGCTGAAAGCCTGTATCATATTATTGTATTTGGACTTTTCACAGGTATCTTCTATCGCATATGTAATTATTTTGTGATTGAACAGCATGTTTGGATAGAACTGCAAACTTCCATTGTAGCTTGTGATGTTTTTAGGTGGCTGGATAGATATTGGACTGAAACTTGTTCCTGGCCTGAGATATGAGAAAAAGAACATATTGATTGCCAGCAGAAACAAGAGAAACGTCAAAATCATTAGCAAAGTCTTGAACAATCTCATTTTATGGCATATGAATGAGGATATTAAAATCTATTTGATTCAAGCATCATTAAGCATTAGCAGTATTCATCAAGCAAACAAACCCTTTCAAGCGTCTCTCGTTTATTATATTAATTCTTTATTATAAATTACTTCAGAAAGCTAAGTAAATACTACTTCAGTATCTTGCCTGTCTCTGCATACCATAGATAAAGGTCAAGCTCAGCAAGATTCATTCCAGAGTTCTTGGCTATATTCCTCAGAAGAGACTCTGTTTCGAGATAAAGTTTTCTGGAAAGAGCTTTTGTCCTTGGCTTGCTGATTAAAGAGTATTTATCAAGAATATCAAGAATATGGAAGTCTATTATCGCGAGATTCTTGCTTCCTGTGTTCCTCAGAAAGTGGCTTGCCTCCTTGTAGCTTATTCCCTTTACATTGCAAGCGAGCCATTCCCTTGCGATATTGTCCTCGTATCTTACTATCTCTGGAAGGATATCATAATGCCTTCTGGCATCAACAATATAATCAGCCCTCACATTCGGGAACCTATGTCCTAAGTGCCTCAGCTGCTTTCTAAGCTCGGGTTTTGGAAGAGAGTAAAACCCGCCCCCAATGCTCTGCTGTATATTAATGGCTCTCTCTGCATTAAAGCCTGCTGTAAGAATGCAATAGCATAATTCGGAAAATAAGCTGCCTGCGCCTGCTCTTGGCACTGACTCAAACTCCCTAATCTTCTCATTTACGCGCTCTGCAAGGCATGACTGCTTCAGCTTTTTGATATGCGCCAAAAGCTTTTTCATCAATGGCTCATTTTCAAGAAATATATAAATCTTACGCATAAGGACGACAAAATGAGATGAACGAAAGGTTTTTAAAGCAATTTTCAATTCAATTCATTATCACTAAGTCGTACTTGTCAGTATTCATCTTAAAAATGCACATACTTCAACCAAAACATTCAAAGCTCAAGCCTGATGAGATTCAAGAACTACTGAATAAGTATAATATTTCTCTTTCTCAACTACCAAAGATAAAGATTGACGACTCTGCAGCGCCGGAAGGCTGCGTCATCGGCGATGTGGTGAAAATTGAGAGAAAAGAGGAAGACGGAGTAAAAGTATACTATAGAGTAGTGGTTTAAACATGGACAAGCAGGACAGATACATTATCATCAAGAAATATCTCGAACAGCACTCACTTGTGGAGTCAAACATTACTTCTTATAATAATTTCATCAGCTGGAGGCTTCAGCAGATTGTCGAGGAAATCAACGAGATTAATGCCGGACTGGATGAAGAAATAGAAATCAGGCTTGGCAAAGTGCATGTTGGAAAGCCAAATGTCATTGAAGCTGACGGCTCGATAAATCTTATCACACCAACTGAGGCAAGGCTGAGGAACCTTACATATTCCGCCTCGGTAAATGTTGAGATTACAGTAAAGCAGGGAAATCATTCTGAAACACAAGAAGTTGAGATAGGAAGAATGCCGGTGATGGTTAAAAGCAATTTGTGCAACACGCACGGCATGTCTGAACAGGAACTTGTGAAGAATTATATTGACCCAAACGACACCGGAGGATATTTCATTGTCAATGGAAACGAGAGAGTAATGGTCCTGATGGAAGACCTGGCTTCAAACCAGCCGTTCATCAATGTTTCAAAAGGGAAAAAAGCATTGAGGATTTTCAGCCAGAAAGGCGCATACAAAATCCCAATTTCTATTTCTGAAAACAATGAAGGAATTCTTGAAGTGAATTTTTCAAGGTTCAAGAATATCCCTGCAATTGTCCTGCTGAAGGCATTGGGAATGGTGAAAGACGAGGAGATAGTCAAACAAATCAGCAAGGAAACAGACACACTTGTTGTGAATATCTATGAATTTGCAAACCTGCTGAACAGCGAAGACAGCCTGATGTATGTTGCTGAGAAATCTTCCTTGCAAGGAACAAAGAAAGAGGTTCTGGACAGGGTAAAGCAAAGGATTGACAGTTTTTTCATGCCGCATATCGGCATAAGAAAAGAAGACAGGTACGAGAAGGCAGCAACTTTATGCAAGCTGATCAAAGAATTTTTCACTGCCAAAGAAAATCCTGCTATCAAGACTGACAGAGACCACTATGCAAACAAGCGCGTTAAATTGTGCGGGGACCTGCTGTCAGACTTATTCAGAGTCAACTTGAACATGCTTGTAAGGGATATCCGATATTCATTGACAAAGACAATCAAGAGAAGGAAAATATTCAGCATCAAATCAATTGCCAAATCCACATTGTTTTCGCACAGGGTTGAGAGTGCAATCGCGACAGGAAGCTGGATTGGCGAAAGGACTGGAGTCACACAAAACATGGACAAGACAAATTATCTTTCTATCTTCTCGCAATTGCAGAGAATTTCAAGCATTCTTCCTGGAGAACAGGAAAATTTCATGGCAAGAACCCTTCATCCAACACATTACGGAAGATTCTGCCCTATTGAGACGCCAGAAGGAACTGAAATCGGATTGAGAAAGAATCTTGCGCTGCTCGCGAAGATTTCAACTGCAATTGACCTTAATAATGAAGAGATTATGAAAAATCTGCAGAAATGCGGGCTTGCCGAGGCAAGCCAGACTGGAGGACTTGATGTTTTCCTGAATGGAAGATTTATCGGAATAGCCAGCTCCAGCTTTATCGATGAAGTAAAGAAAAAGAGGCGAGTAGGAGAATTTCCAGAAGAGATTGGAATAAGGCATGACATTGACCTTGGAGCTGTGTTCATTTCAACAGAGAGAGGAAGAGTCCTTCGACCATTGATTATTGCTGAGAATGGACAGAGCAAGCTTGATGAAATAATAAAGGAGAGGGTGAAATCCGGAGAGATGAGCTGGAAGGACCTTGTCAAGCAAGGAATAATTGAATATCTTGATGCTGGCGAGGAAGATAATGCTTTAGTTGCGCTGAATGAGGAAGATTTGACAAGCGAGCATTCGCATCTGGAAATTGACGGAATTGCTTCTCTTGGAATTATCACTTCACTTGTGCCTTTTTCAAATCACGACCATCCGCCAAGGCTGCTCAGGGGAAGCAAGACATTGAAGCAGGCTTTAGGAATCTATGCTGCTAACTTTCCAGTCAGGATGGATACTGATGTAAATATCCTTCACTATCCTCAGAAGCCGATTGTAAGAAGTTTTGTGTATGACACGCTGAACTTCTACCCTGCAGGACAAAATCTTATTGTTGCTATCATGGTGCACGAAGGATACAATATGGAGGATGCAATTGTGTTCAACAGAGCAAGCATTGACAGGGGAGTCGGCAGAAGCACTTATTTCAGGCCATATTCAACAATAGAATTAAATTATGCTGGCGGTTTGAAAGACCAGATAGTTGCGCCTGAAAAGGACATTCCAGGGTACAGGACTGAAGAGAGTTACAAGTATCTTGAGGATGATGGAATTGCATATCCTGAGGCGAAGATGAAAGAAGGAGAGGTTGTTATCGGAAAAACAAGCCCTCCAAAGTTCCTTTCAGAGGCAAGGGAAATTACAATCAGGACAAGAAAAGAGAACAGCATTGCAATAAGACAGGAAGAGAAAGGGATTGTTGACATGATTATTGTGACAGAGGATAATGAGGGCAACAAAGTCGTGCAAGTCAGGACAAGAGACATAAGAAATCCCGAGCTTGGGGACAAGTTTTCTGCACCGCACGGACAAAAGGGAGTTATTGGCTTGATAGTTCCGGAAAATGATATTCCATTCTCTACAAGAGGAATAAAACCAGACTTGATATTCAATCCGCACGGAATTCCAAGCAGGATGTCAGTCGGCTACTTGATTGAACTGCTTACTGGAAAGATAGGCTCTGTAAAGGGAGAGATTATGGACGGAACTGCATTCTCAAAAAGAAAAGTCGAAGATTTGGAGCAGCAGCTGAGGGAGCTGGGCTTGAGTTATGACGGCAAGGAAAATATGTATGACCCTGTGTCAGGAAAAATGATGACTGCAAGAATTTTCATCAGCAATATGTATTACTTGAAATTGAAATACATGGTAAGCAACAAGATACACGCAAGAGGCTCTGGAAAAGTAACTCTTCTTACAAGGCAGCCTGTTGAAGGCAGAGCCAAGGGAGGAGCGCTAAGGCTTGGAGAAATGGAGCAGCAGGCAATTGTTGCTCACGGAGCAAGCTTATTGCTGAAGGAAAGGTATGATTCTGACAAGGTAGTTGTGCATATATGCGACAAGTGCGGAAGCATTGCAATAAGAAATTACATCAAGAACAAGATTATGTGCCCTGTGTGCGGCGGAACCGATGCCCAGCCAATCGAAGTATCATATGCATTCAAGCTGCTGCTTGAAGAAATTCAGAGCATGCACATCAAAACAAATTTTGAATTAAAGAACAAGTACGAATAAAATGACAACAGTATATAGTCCAAGAATCAAGGAAAGAAAATTAGTCGGGGCTTCTGCTCATACGCTTGACTCAGTGGCAGAGTGGGAAAATGTTTGCCCGCTGGCAGAGAAAGGATGTGAAGGCTCAAGAGACTTACATTATTTTGAACGTGTTTGCAGCAAGTCTTTCAGGAATTGTTATGAAGGAACTATAGCAAACGAAGAGGAGGACAAATAAAATGAAAAACCGAAGATTTTTATAAAATGGAAATGGTAAAAAAACAAGTCAAGGCACTTTCATTCAGCTTGCTGAATCCAGAAACCATAAAGAAAATATCTGCTGCGAAGATTGTAACGCCAGAACTGTATGATGTTGATGGTTATCCTGTGGACGGAGGATTGATGGACTTGAGGCTTGGCGCTGTAGATCCTGGAGTGAGATGCAGGACTTGCGGAGGCTCGCTAAAAGAATGCCTCGGACATCCTGGAAGCATTGAACTTGCAAGACCTGCGATACATATCCATTATGCTCCCTTGATTGAAAAGTTTTTGAAAAGTTTTTGCCATGCGTGCGGAAGGCTGATGATAAAGGAAATTGATATTCCGAAATACAATTCAGCAGGAAGATTGAAAAGGGCGCAGAATGCAAAGAAATGCCCGTACTGTAATATTGAGCAGGAGAAGATAAAGGTTGAGAGGCCAACAACATTCCACCTTGGAAAGAAAAGGATTTTCCCTTCAGAAATCAGGGAGATGCTTGAGAGAATAACTGATGATGACTTAAAGATGATTGGAGTTGACACAAAATCATTCAGGCCTGAATGGGCTCTTCTGACATTGCTGATTGTGCCTTCTGTAACAGTAAGGCCAAGCATCACGCTTGATAGCGGAGAGAGAAGCGAGGATGATTTGACGCACAAACTTTCTGACATCATCCGCGCGAACCAGAGGCTTTGGGAGAACTTGAATGCAGGAGCACCAGAAGTCATTATTGAGGACTTGTGGGACTTGCTGCAGTATCATATTACAACATTCTTTGACAATACTGTTGCAAAAATACCTCCTGCAAGACACAGGAGCGGGCAGCCATTGAAAACAATTGCCGAGAGAATCAAGGGCAAGGAAGGAAGAATCAGGCATAATCTTGCTGGCAAGCGTGTCAATTATTCCAGCAGAAGTGTAATAAGCCCAGACCCAAGACTGAGATTGAATGAAGTCGGAGTTCCATTCGAGATTGCAAAGATACTGACAGTTGCTGAACGCGTCAATACAATAAACATGGAGAGACTGAAGGCATTAGTCATGTCTGAAGCATATCCTGGAGCAAATTATGTTATCAGGCCTGATGGAAAGAGGAAAAAAATAACACCTGAATTGAAACAAGAGATTATAGACGAACTCGTTCCAGGATACATAGTAGAAAGGCATTTGCAGGATGGTGATATAGTCCTTTTCAATCGACATCCAAGCTTGCACAGGCCGAGCCTGATGGCACATTTTGTAAAGGTGCTTCCATACAAGACATTCAGGATGCATCCTGCTGTCGTAAACCCATACAATGCAGACTTTGACGGGGATGAGATGAATATTCACTCGCCGCAGACAGAAGAGGCAAGGGCAGAAGCCAAAGTGCTGCTTGAAATCAACAACAACCTCATGTCTGTAAAAAATAACACCAATCTTTTTGGATTGATTGCAGATGCACTTACAGGGAATTATCTTTTAGGCAATGCAGAACTTACAAAAGACGAGGCAGAAGAGATATTGTATGACAGTTATGTTGAAGAACAGATTGACAAGAAAAAAATCAGCGGCGCGGAAGTTATTTCGATGTGCCTTCCAAAAGTAAACAGCAGAATAAAAACTCCAAAGGGAGAAATCAGCATAGTAAATGGAAATATAAGCAAAGGATTGATTGACAAGAATGTTTTTGGCGCAGAAGACGGGCAGCTTATCGGCGTGATTGATAGGGACTTTGGAAGGGATGCTGCAATCAATGTGTTAAGAAAAGTTTTTGCATTAGGCACAAACTTCTTGACAAGAAATGGGTTCTCAATTTCTGTCTCTGACTTCAAGGTAAATGAAAAAGTCAAGGAAGCCACGAAAAAAATCATAAAAGAGGCGGAGAACAAGACTACTGAGCTGATAAATTCTTATCTTAACGGCACTTTGGAAATGATTCCAGGGCAATCAAGAGAAGACTCCAGAGAAATCAAGATACTTCATGTCTTGAATGAAATCAGAACAAAGATTGGGCAGGTTGTAAGGGACGAGTTTCCGATTGATAATCCAATCAACTCGATGATACTATCGGGAGCTAATGGTAATATTCTTAATATAACGCAGATTGCGTGCTCTGTCGGACAGCAGGCATTGTGGAGCAAAAGAATCAGCTTCGGCTACACAAAGAGGACGCTGTCGTTCTTCAAGGAAAGCGACTTGTCGCCCAAGGCACGGGGTTTTGTTTACTCGTCATATCTTGAAGGGCTTGAGCCGTATGAATTTTTCTTTGGAAGCATGACTGGAAGGGATGCATTGATGGACACTGCATTAAGAACGCCAAAATCCGGCTACTTGTACAGAAGACTGGCTAATGCACTGCAGGATTTGAAGATTGCCTATGACAAGACTGTCAGAGATGCGAGCGAGAATATTGTAGAGTTCAAGTTTGGCGATGATGGACTGGATGTTTCAGAACTTCACAAGAAAGGAGAGATACAGCCTGGCGAGGCAATCGGAATTATCACTGCACAGTCTTTCGGGGAACCATCAACACAAATGGCGTTGAGTGTATTTCATTTTGCAGGAATCCAAGAGATGCAGATTACACTTGGACTGCCAAGATTGATAGAGATTTTCGATGCAAGAAGAATGCCTTCTACTCCTATAACAGAAATTTATCTTGAGCGCGATTACAACAATGAGAAGGATGCAAGAAGCATTGCTGAACGCGTCAAAGAAATAAAGATTAAGGATGTCGCTTCTGAGATAAAGATTGATTTCTCAGGCAAGAAGATTGAAATCTCATTGAACAAGGAAACCCTAAAGGTGCTGAGGCTCACTCCAGAAAAAGTTGTTGAGAGGCTTAATGAAGGAAAATTGAAAGGAGATGATATTGTCCTGTCGAATCCTGAATTGGATTTCAAGGCACTTTACAAACTCAAGGAGAGAGTGAAAGACACCTCAATCTCTGGCGTCAAGGGGATAAAGCAGATACTTGTCATCAAGAGAGATGCAAACTACATAATCATGTGCCACGGAAGTAATCTTGAGGAAATTTTCAAGGTCAAGGGAGTAGACAGGAACAAGACAAGGACAAATAATATTTACGAGATTGCGGATGTTCTTGGAATTGAAGCTGCCAGGCAGACAATAATTGACGAAGTGAATAAGGTCATCAACCAGCAGGGTTTGAGCATAGATTCAAGATATATCAAGCTGATTGCTGATGCAATGACAGTCAATGGCGAGATAAAAGGCGCGACAAGAATGGGAATGATTTCTGAGAAGAAAAGCGTGCTGGCAAGGGCAAGCTTTGAAACTCCTGTCAAGCAGTTTGTCAACGCGACAGTCAAGGGAACAAGAGATGAGCTGGCAAGCGTCATTGAGAACACGATATTGAACCAGCCTGTTCCAGTAGGCACGGGATTGCCGGGATTGTTGGTAAAGGTTATCGGGCCGCTGGTGAAAGAAAAAGAAAAGCCGGTGAAAAAAGAGAAAGAGAAGAAAGAATGAAAAATCGACTATTTTTCAACCATGTAAACTTCAAAATTCTTCGAATTTTGATAGCACTCGAAAATATAAATTTTCGATGTTTCCACGAATGGGGGAGGAAATTTCCATAGAATGATAGGCACAAAAACTTTAGACATGACTTTGATAAGGAACCTTAACCTTTTTGAAAAAATCACCAGGATAAGAACAGACTCGTGTTTTATCTTCAGCAATACCATGTTCTTTGCTGTTCCTAAAGAAATGGTTTTCAGGGCAATCGGCAAGAATGGCGAGAATGCAAAGATGCTTTCAGAGATTCTTGGCAAGAAAGTAAAAATTGTAGGACTGGCAGAGGGCGGGCAGGATATTTCGCGTTTTATAAAAGATATCATAGCACCAGTGCAGCCAAAGAACATCGAGGTTGGTGAAAAAGAAATCATAATAACTGCAGGCAGGTTAAATCACGCTGCTCTTGTCGGACGAGACAAGCAGAAACTGCATGAGCTTGAGAAAGTCGTTGGAGAACATTTTGGAAAAACCTTGAGGATTGTGTAGTTACATCCACGGACTTTGTTTCTCGTATGGAACTATGGGTTTGATGTCTCGTGTCAATCTTCTGACAAGTCTTGCATTTGATTTATTGTAATTGCGAGGAAACTCCAGTTTGACTCTCACTAAACCTTCTATGACTCTTGATGGACTTGCATCTGGCTTATCAACAACAGCATGAGAATCTTCTATACTTCCCCTGTATATTCGTCCATGATATTGAGCTCTGAAATCAAGTTCCTTAAAAGAGCATGAATAAAGAACTTTTCCAATCAGGCCCCTGACATCTTCTGCCACTCTTGGATCTTGTGATGTATTAATAAGTTGATATGGAAATTCTAAAACTTCATCTGGGCGTGTGACTGGCAGAATTTCTTCTCGCGTATTACTCCGGTACATCATGCTTTTATTGTATAGTACAGGTTTATAAGAATTTCTATAGATATTTGTAGCCTCGTGGTTTCATAAGGTTTTTAAACCACTTTGATAACTAAAGTATATTCATATTTAGATAAAAATGGGATTGTTCAATGCACACAAACTGCTGAAGAGAGAGAAGAAGTTCAGATGGAGCGACTTCAAGTATACTCGCAGGCAGCTTCATCTTTACGAGAAAGCAGACCCTCTCGAAGGGAAAAGCCAGGGAAAAGCAATTGTTCTTGAAAAAATCCAACGCGAGGCAAAACAGCCAGGCTCTGCAATGAGGAAATGCTGCAAAGTCCAGCTGATTAAAAATGGCAGGCCAGTCGTTGCATTCATACCAGGAAATCTGGCGCAGAAGTTCATTGAAGAGCACGATGAAGTTCTTATTGAGAGAATTGGCGGAATACAAGGAAGAAGCAAGGGTGATATTCCATGTGTCAGGTTCCAAGTCATTAAAGTAAATGATCAGCCTCTGCACTTATTGTGGCAGGGAAAGATAGAGAAGGGTAGACGTTAAAATGGAACAGTTGCAAGCACAACCAGCACCAGCAGAAAAAATAGCAGAAAAACCAAAACAAAAAGGAAAAGTTTTTGCGCCTTATAATTTCAAAGTTTTTGATGTTTATGACATCTCCCAAGTTTCAGTAACTGACCCTGGATTGAAATCAGTGATTAACTTGAATGAGAAACTTGTTTTGAAGACTCATGGAAGGCATACTGAAAAATACGGAAGAACAAAGATAAATGTCATTGAAAGAATGATTGGATATATCGGGGTGCCTGGACATAGAGGGAAGAAGCACAAGATAAGAACAAACTGGGCAAGCGGGAAATATGAAAAAAATGCTGCAACATTGATGGAAGCTTTCAAGATTATTGAAGGCAAAACAAAACAGAATCCCATACAATTACTTATCAAGGCTATTGAAAATTCTGCTCCTGACGACGAGGTTACAACAATCGAGTATGGCGGAGCTCGTTATCCCCAGGCTGTTGATGTCTCGCCATTGAGGAGATTGAACCTTGCATTGAGAAACATTGTGCATGGCAGTTATGACAAGGCATTCGGCAAAAGAGCGAGCATTGCTGAAGGGCTTGCTGCAGAAATAATTTCTGCATCGCAAGGAAACAACGAGAGCGTTGGCGTGACAAAGAAGAACGAGTCAGAGAAACAGGCGGATTCTGCAAGATAAAATTCTTATAATTATTTCTTATGCATTAACCTAAAGTATGCTTCAGCAAGGGTTTTAACATCTTTCCACAGCTTAACAACTTCTGCATCGTGCTCGCTTAATTCATATCCTGGAATAAGACTAAATCTAAGCGAAGAAATCCTTGCAATATCCTCGTCTGAAGGCACTGAACTGAATGAATCAAAAGCCATTGATTCCTTGAGAGAACGTATTGTTCCTGTAACTGAAAGTGTTCCTGGTTCACTCACAACTCTTTTATTTTCTGCATAGATAGAAAAATGCTGAGCTGTATGGTAGTTGATATTAGCAGGCAAAGTTTTTGCAATATACCCTAATAATTTCCTTGTCTCATTGACTGCCAATGGCTCTGGAAATCTTATTGTTGATTTTTTAAGCATATCATCGAGCGAGCCTTGTGCCATTCCAGTCTCATAAATAAGGGATATTTAAATATTATTATTCACGGGAATAAACATAACTTTTAAAAAGCATTTTTAACAAGGTATCTTATCTAATTTACAATATGGTAGAAAAAGAATCACAACTTGACAGGATAAAAAGGATTAGCAAGATTCCCTTACAAATCAGGAACATTTGCACAAGCGCGCACATACATCACGGCAAGACAGCATTGACAGATAATCTGCTGGCTGCTTCTGGGTTCATGGCTGCGAAATATGCCGGAAACTTAGAACAAGGAATGCTTACATGGCAGCACTCAGATGAGCAGGAGAGATTGCTGACTGTTGATGCGGCAAATGTCAGCATGGTGCATGCGTTTGGAGGAAAAGAGTATCTTATCAATCTTATTGACACACCAGGGCATGTTGATTTCTCAGGAAATGTCACAAGAGCAATGAGAGCAATTGATGGAACAATTGTCCTTGTATGCGCTGTGGAAGGAATAATGCCCCAGACTGAAACTGTAATCAAGCAAGCACTAAGAGAAAGAGTCAGGCCTGTTCTTTTCATTAACAAAGTCGACAGGATGATTAAAGAGCTAAAGCTCACGCCTGAGCAGATGCAGCAACGTTTCCTGAAAATAATCGAGTCTTTCAATGACTTGATTGAAAAAATCGCTGATTCTGATTACAAGCAGAAATGGAAAGTAAGCATAACTGAAGGAGATGTTGCCTTCGGAAGCGCGAGAGACAACTGGGCTTTGTCAGTGCCGTTCATGAAAAAGAAAAATGTAACATTCAAGGACATCACCAAATTATATGAGATGACAGAAGAGGAGAGGAAAGAATGGACCTGGAAAAACGCGCCTTTGTATGAGGTGCTTCTTGACATGGTAGTCAAGCATTTGCCTGATCCCTTGGATGCGCAGAAATACAGGATTCCGAAAATATGGAAAGGCGAGATTGAAAGCGAGTTTGGAAAAGATATTCTTAATTGCAAACCTGACGGCAAGCCTGCTTTTGTGATAACAAGAGTTGTGATAGAACCAAAATCAGGAAAGGAGATAGCAGCAGGCAGGCTGTTTTCTGGAACTCTTGTGCCTGGAATGGAAGTATGGCTGAATCTTGCAAAACAAAAACAAAGGATACAGCAAGTTCTTATTTACAATGGAATAAAACCCGAGCCTCTTGACTCAATAGCACCGGGAAATGTCCTGGCAATAGCAGGAGTTATGGGCGAGGCTGGCGAGACAGTCACACTAGAGCCTGAAACTCCTTTTACAGAATTAAAACATATTTTCGAGCCTGTCATCACCAAGGCAATTGAGATTGGCAAGGCATCAGACTTGCCAAAGCTTATAGAGGTTTTGAGGAAAGTCGCCAAGGAAGATCCTAGCATCAAAGTCGAGATTAATGAAGAGACTGGAGAAAACCTTATATCTGGAATGGGCGAGCTTCACTTGGAAATTATCGAGAACAGGATAAAGACAGAGAAAGGCGTTGAAGTCAAGACATCAAGCCCTATTGTTGTCTACCGAGAAACTGTTCTTAAAAAATCAGGAGAATCAGAAGGAAAAAGCCCGAACAAGCACAATGCATTTTATATTGAAGTTGAACCTTTGGAACAAGAAGTGTACGAGGCAATCAAGAGCGGGGACATAAGCGAAGGAAGAGTCAAGAAAAAAGATGACAAGCTGGTTGCGATACTTAGGCAGATTGGAGTTGAAAATGATGAGATAAGGCAGTACAGGGATGTTTACAAAGGAAATATTTTCCTTGACAAGACTAAAGGAGAAGTTTATATTGGCGAGGTTATTGACCTTGTGCTTGATGCTTTTGAACAGGTCTGCGACCAGGGGCCTTTGGCAAGAGAGCCATGCATGAAAATGAAAGTCTCTCTTAGCGAGACAAAACTTCATGAGGATGCTATACATCGCGGGCCGGCGCAAGTTTATCCTGCTGTCAGGGATGCTATACACGCTGCTATGAAAGGCGCGGGAGCATGCTTGTTCGAGCCTGTGCAGACATATCTTATAGAGGTTCCGACTGAATTCATGTCTGCATTGACAGGACTTATAGCTGGCAAGAGAGGGCAGCTGCTTGATGTAAGGCAAGAACCCTCTGGAACTACAATCAAGGCGAAACTGCCTGTTGCTGAGATGATTGGCTGGAGCAGCGACTTGAGAAGCGCGACAGAAGGGAGAGGAGTCGCAAGCCTGGTTGACCAGATGTTTGAAAAAGCTCCGAATGAGCAGCAAGCCATTGTCATCAGGAAAATCAGGGACAGAAAAGGGCTTGCTGACACGCAGTAACTTTGCTTGCCGCAGTGAGCAGCTTCGCAGCGAAGCGAGAAAGCGCGCAACAAGAGCAAGTCAAAGCAAGCATAAGCATATTTCACCTTGTTTATATCCATTAAAAAGATTTTGC
>Ga0315288_10007693_pt1 | contig 13640 bp, 10 predicted proteins | sample YL17G11_20_MG_FD_203454 | JGI IMG/M metagenome (GOLD analysis project Ga0315288, IMG submission 203454) | Sediment microbial communities from Yellowstone Lake, YNP, Wyoming, USA - YL17G11_20 | ecosystem: Environmental > Aquatic > Freshwater > Lake > Sediment | place: USA: Wyoming | collected...
GGCGCGAGGTGGATGTCTGTGTCATTTCGGCGGGCCACGTGGGTCTGGTCACGGCCGCCGTATTCGCTGACCTGGGCAACGATGTCGCCTGCGTGGACATTGACCAGGGCCGGATCAACCAACTGAGCCGCGGCGCGGTCCCCATCTTCGAGCCCGGCCTGGAGGAGATGGTCCGCCGCAACCTCCAGGACGGCCGCCTCACCTTCACCACCGACCTCGCCGCGGCCGTGCGCAAGAGCCAGGTGATCTTCATCGCCGTGGGCACCCCCGCCGGCCCCGGCGGCGAGAGCGACCTCGGCCAGATCGAGGCGGCGGCCCGCGGCATCGGCCAGGCGCTGAACGGCTACAAGGTGATCGTGAACAAGAGCACCGTGCCCGTGGGCACCGGCGACCTGGTGCGCGAGGTGATCGAGCGCCACGCGCCGCCGGGCATCGAGTTCGAGGTGGTCTCCAACCCCGAGTTCCTGCGCGAGGGCTCGGCCATCAACGACACGCTGCATCCCGACCGCATCGTGATCGGCGCCCGCAGCCACTCGGTAGCCATGCCGCTGCTGGAACTCTATGCGCCCCTCGAGCGCCCCATGCTCATCACGGACGTGTACAGCGCCGAGATCATCAAGTACGCCTCCAACGCGTTCCTGGCGATGCGCGTCTCCTTCATCAACGCCATCGCCGACCTCTGCGAGCGCGTCGGCGCGGACATCGGCCAGGTGGTCAAAGGGCTCGGCTACGACCCGCGCATCGGCGCCGAGTTCTTGCAGCCGGGCCTGGGCTATGGCGGCTCGTGCCTGCCCAAGGACACCGAGTCCCTCCTCCGCACCGCCCACGAGCATGACTACGACTTCTCCCTGCTCCGCGCGGTGATCGAGATTAACCGCGAGCGCGCCCCCCGCTTCGTGCGCCGCATGGAGCAGGCGCTGGCCGACCTGGCGGGCCGCACCATCGGCGTGCTCGGCCTCGCCTTCAAGCCCAACACCGACGACCTGCGCGAGGCGAAGGCGATTGAACTGATCGGCCTGCTGCTCGAGCGGGGCGCCCGCGTCAAGGCCTACGACCCGGCGGTGACGGTGGCCGCGCCGCCGCTGCCGCCTGCGGTGGAGTTGTGCGACAGCGCCTACGCCGCCGCGGAAGGGTGCGACGCCCTGGTGATCGCCACCGAATGGAATGAGTTCAAACTGCTCAACCTCGAGCGCCTGAAGTCACTGATGAAGGCGCCCGTGATCTTCGATGGCCGCAACATCTACACGCCGGAGCGGATGCGCCGACTGGGCTTTGAGTATCACTCGGTCGGCCGCGTCGCGCTCAAACCGCAGTCCGTCACAGGAGAAACGCGATGAGCCGTGCCTGCTTGCTTGCCCTGGTCGTAGTGCTCACGACCGCCGCGCTCGCGGGGGCGGTCGAGCCCGCCTACGTGCTGGGTCCCGAGGACGTGCTTGCCGTGGTGGTGCTTCGCCACCCGGAGATCAGCCGGGATTTGGTCATGGTGCTCGCCGACGGCACCATTGACTATCCCATGGCCGGCAAGATCACAGCCGGGGGCCTCACGACGACTGAACTCGCCGCCAAGATCGAGCAGGGCCTTGCCGTCGAACTGCGCAAGCCCGAGGTGACGGTTACGGTCACCCAGCCGCGCACGCAGCGCATCTACGTGGACGGCCAGGTTGCCCAGGGAGGCGTCCTCAACTGGAAGCCGGGCTGGCGCGTCAGCGAAGCGCTGGCCGCCGCCGGCGGCCTCAGCATCAAGCCGGAGCGCTGCAAGACCACGGTCTTTCGCGTGGGACGCGACCCCATCCCCGTGGACCTGGTGGCGATCTTCATGCAGCAGGACCCCGCCGCCGACCTGCCCCTGCAGCCGGGCGACAGCCTGCACGTGGCCGCCAACACCATCACCGTTTACGTCACCGGCAACGTGACCCAGAACGGCGCCTTCGAGGTGCTGGTCGGCAGCACCACGCGCCAGGCCATCGCCGCCGCCGGTGGCGTGCCCACCACGGCGTCGCCGGAGCAGGCCTACATCATGCGCGGCACCCAGAAGATCCCGGTGGATCTGTACCGGGTACTCGAGCAGGGCGATAACTCGGCCGACGTCGTGCTCCAGCCGGGCGATGTCATCCACGTGCCCGAGAACCGCGACAACATCGCCGTCTTCGGCCACATCCAGAAGCCCGGCTACTTCACAATTCGCCCTACCGATCACCTCACCGTGAGCCAGGCCATCGCCCAGGCCGGCGGCACCACCGAGAATGCGGCTTCGAGCAATGTGATGCTGATCCGCGAGCAGGGCGGGCAGTCGGTGACGATCACGGTGGATTTGCGCGCGATCCTGGAGCGCGGCGAGGTGAGCAAGGATGTCGAGGTGCGCGCGGGCGACAGGATCCTGGTGCCCAATAGCCCCAAGCGCACCCCCGCCCGCATGCTCTCCGATTTCTACGGCCTGGGGATGCTGGGCCGCCTCTTCCTGGGCTTGTGAGGCCGCGAGCCCATCACGGGCTCACCGTGGGCCCGCTGGCGTAACTGCCCGCGGGTGCCGGCCAGTAGGCCCAGTTTGTCCCCTGCCGCGCGGCGAAGCGATAGGCGTAGGCCCCCGGCGGCAGCCAGCGCCGGCTGTACTGGTACACCGCGCCGTCCGCGTAGTTGGTGTCCGTCGGATCGTAGGGGTACAGGGTGTACCAGTAGGTTGTCTTCAGCGTGGGGAACCAGATCGCCACCTTGATCTCATCCGGCGCCGCGTTCGTGCTGTTCCAGTACTTCACCCGCCAGGTGAAGTACGTCACATTGGTGCCCGAGGCCGGCATCACGTAGCCCCCCGTCACCGCCACCGGGTTCCCGGCCGCCACCGTCGGCCCAGACTGATAGGTGCCCGTTGGCTGCGGCGAATAAGCCCACGTGGCCCAGGCGCGCGCGGCGAACCGGTACGAGTAGTTGCCCGCCTGGAGTGGTGCGGTGTAGGTGTACCACTTGCCATCCACGCAGTAGGTATCCGACGGATCCAATGCCCACATCGGCCGCCAGGAAACGGCCCCGCCGGCATTGGAGCGGATCGCCACCCAGATCTCGTCGGCCATGCGGTTCGCCGGGTTCCAATACTTCACCCGGTAGGTGAACTTGTCGCCGGCGACGCCGCTGCTGGGCTGCACGTAGCCCGAGGTGAGGGTGGGAGGGTTCAGCCCCAGGTCCATGTTGATGGTGGCGCTGGCCACGCCTGACACCGTGAGGTCGGTGTAGCGCACGCGGAAGTCCACCTGCACCGGGCCTTCGGTGGGCGTGGGCAGGTCCACAGTGATCTGCTTGGTGAAGGAGAACGGCTCCCACGCCGTCCAGCCGCCCGAGCCCGGGTACTGGAACTGCATCTCGCGCGGGCGGAGCGACCAGAGGCTCAGGTTGAACGTGGTGCTGGTGGTGTAGGCCGCCCCGCCGTTGATGATGACCTGCGGGTTCGAGCGCACCAGCCAGACCTCGGCCACTTGCGGCCCGCGCCCCGAAACCCGCTGCCAGATCAAGTTCAGGCTTCCTCCCGCGGTGAGCGCCTGCGGAATGGCGAACTCGTACTGGGTGGGCGGGTTGGTCCCCCCCAGCGCGGCGTGGATCGGGACCCCGTTGGCGGTGAGGGTCATGGTGGGGTTGAACCGGCCCGCATAGGTCGCCCGCAGCGTGTAATTCGCCGACATGTTCAGGCCGCTGAACTGCATTTGCAGCGGCGTGTCGTAAAGCGTCTGGCCCTGCCGCCGCCAGGAGAGCCGGCCCTCGGGATAGCTCTGCCAATCGAACTCATCCTGCGCGCTCTCCACGAACCCCGGGTCCTGGGCGTAGGTCTTGGCGAAAACCAGGTGCGGCTCCTTGCCTTCGGGGCCGTTCCCCAGGTCCTCGTAGAACCCGTCGGGGCCGCTCATCTCCCAGGCGAGGAGGCGGGTGATCCCCGCGCGTTTGTCGGTCTCGTTGCTCAAGGCGAGCAGGGCGTTGAGTTCGTTCTCAAGCCAGAGGCGGTTGTTGAGCGGCTCGTCGAGGAAATCGAGCACCGCCCCCCGCTCGGAGCCGCTCGCGCCATACAGCGGCACGCTCAGCTGCAACCCGATGCTGCTGTTCAGGGCCGCCCCCAACTCCACGATCCGGGTGCGCAGCGCGGCGCCCACACCGGAGCCGTCCTGGCTGGCCAGCGTGGCCAGCGCGTTGTTGATGGCGGTGTTGGCGCCGACGGTGGGGGCCTGCCGCAACTGGTTGTAGGCCGTCTGCTCCAGCCCCGCCCCCTCCACCCGCCGGGCCCGCACGTAGGCGTCATAGTAGGCCCGGAACAGCCCCTCCTGGAAGCGCCAGTTCCCCAGCGCCGCCGCCGACGCCACCGCCTCCATCGCCTGCCAGGCCGCGAGGGTGGTGTCAATCCCCGTGTTGGAGGTCACCGCGCCGCGCCAGTTCTGCTCCAGGGCCGTGAGATTGGGGGCCAGGGCGCTCCCGAATTGGTCCCCGATAAAGTAGTGCGCGTACTCGGCGGCCACCGATGCCGGATCGCGGCTCGAGTTCCACATGAGCGCGCTCCACAGCGTCTTGTTGAAGTCATCGGTGACGCCGTCGGAGTACGTGATCGCGCCCGCCACGTACGGCGCCGTCGCCTGGAAGATGGCCGTCTCGTCCTGGGGCCGCAGGTTGATCGGCTCGCGGCCCAGCGTCAGCGCGAAGGCGTGATCCCAGTGAGGCTGCGGATACTGGGAGCGCAGGCAGTGGCCGATGTCCGGGTAATGGCGCAGTTTGTACTGCAACGGCACCTGGGCGCGGGTGTGGGCCAGCGTATCCCGTGTCCAGGGCCCATAGACCACGCCGGTCAGCCAGTTGGGATTAGTAGTCTTCAAGTAGTTGTAGAACCAGTCGCGGTCGGTGATTTCCCACCCCTGGTGCGACACCCAGACCTGGGCCGAGGGATGATAGGTCCGCAGCGCCGTGGCCAGGTCCTGCACGAAGGGCATGAGCAGGCTGGGCGGGTTCGAGCCCGGATCGCCGCCCGGCACGAAGATGGCGTCAACACGGTTGCAGGCGGCGAAGAGCGCGGTGCGGTCCGAGAGCAGTTGCGCCCGCTGCGTCGAATCGGCCAGGTTCACTTCCGCCGGGATCCACATCCACACGTTCAGGTCGTAGTCCTTCGAGAGGTCGCAGAGCAGCAGCGTCATCTGCCAGGGCGATTGGGGCATGAGCGGCCCCGAGGGATCGCTGGGGCTGCGCGGCGGGATCAACTCCACGGCGTTGGCGCCGAAGACGACCAGGTCGCGGAAGTAGTGCTCGAACTGCGTCACATCCCAGGCGTCAATGGTGTTGTTCGTGGTGCGATAGCCCAACTGGTGCCCCCGCAGCGGCGTCTGCGGCACCTCCTCGTCGTTGAGCACCGGCACCGTCAGGCTGCCGGTCGCCATGGTGGCGCTGCGCAGCAACTTACCCACCGCGTAGAGGGTCCCCCGCTTGTCGGCGCCGGCGCAGATCACGTAGGGGTTGCCGCCGCTGTTCAGGGTTTCCAGGTGGAACCCCTCCGGCGCCAGCGCCAGCGACGGCCGCAGCAGGTCAATGAGCGCGTGGTTCTTGATGCGCCCCACGAGGAACGCCGTGACCCCCGCTCCCGAGGCGTACTCGGTGTGATCCACGAGCAGAAAGGTCATCCCCGTGCGCTTGGCGATCTCATCCTGCAGCATCAGCGCGGCCTTCTGCTCGGTGGTGGTCCAGTACGTCCGGTCCACCACGATCTCCGCCTGGCTGCTGTTCGTGATGGTGCGAAAGGTGGCGGCCTGGGCGGCCGGCGCGAGACCCAGCGCCGCCAACACTGCGAGTCCAACCCACCGAGTGCGCATGGCTGTGCCTTTCCGGGTCCCCCAGGCCCCGGGTGCGAGTCCGGCAGCGGCATGACGCCGGATCGCCGAATCGCCCGGGCGGACTGCCATCAGACTACGCTTACCTAACGCCTGCAAATTCGCGACCGCCGCGCGTTTTCCTGCCGCCCCCTCCCGGCGGCTCCGCTTGACAGGTCCCGGTGCGGCGTGTAGGTTTAGTGCGCTTTCGGGTCGTCGGGAGGCGAGCGTGACCACGCAGTGGGGGCTTATCGTGGCCGCGGTGGTGGCAGCCTACATCCTGGGGTCGCTGCCCATCGGCCTCTGGGTGGGGCTGCTCCGCGGCATGGACATCCGCCGGGTCGGCAGCGGCAACGTCGGCGCCACCAACGTCTATCGCGCCCTGGGCACGGGGGCGGCGCTGGTGGTGTTCGCGGGCGATGCCCTCAAGGGCTGGCTGCCCGTGCGCATGGGGATGGCCTGGCAAGCACCGGACGCGCTGGTGCTTGGGCTGGGGCTGGCCGCCATCGCGGGCCATTCCTTCTCGGTCTTCCTGCGGTTCAAGGGCGGCCGGGCCGTCGCCACCGCGTTGGGGGTGCTGCTGGCCCTGTCATGGCAGACGGCCCTGGGCGCGCTGGGCGTCTGGATCGTGGTCATGGCGACGCTGCGGATCGTTTCCCTCGGTTCGATACTGGCTGCCGCCAGCGTGCCGCTGTTCATGTGGCGGTTTCACGGCCTGGGCCCGTTCTTCTACTTCGCGAGCACGATCGCCGCGCTGGTGATCCTACGCCACGCCCCTAACATCCGGCGTCTGGCTCGCGGCGAGGAGAAGCCCATCTCCCGCCTGGCCGACGGCCCGCCCCAGGAGCCGCAGGAGCCGTGAGCGCCCGGATCGCTGTCATCGGCGCGGGGAGTTGGGGCACGGCGCTGGCGGTGCTTCTGGGCCGCACGGGCTGCGCAATCCGGCTGTGGGCGCGCCGCCGAGCGCTCGGCGAATCGCTGCGCGCCGCGCGCGAGAACCCGCAATACCTCCCAGACGTGGCCTTCCCCGACGCCGTCACCGTGGCGCTGGACCTGGCCGAGGCGCTGGCCGATGCGGAGTTCGTGCTGGTCGCGGTGCCGGCCAAGGGGATGCGCGAGACCGTGCGCCGGCTGCGCGACCAGGTGGCGCCGGGCCAGGCCGTCGTCAGCGTCGCCAAAGGGCTGGAGTCTGACAGCGGCCTGCGGATGTCGCAAGTCATCATCGAGGAGTTGGGCGACAGCGTGGCTAGGCCTTCGGCCGCCACGGCGGCCCCGACTCGTCGGGGCCTAGCCGCTGGCCGCCTCGCCGTGCTTTCGGGGCCGAACCTGGCGGTGGAAGTCGCGGCCGGCATGGCCACCGCTACAGTGATCGCCTCGCCCGACGCCGACCTCGCGCGCCGGGTGCAGGCGGTCTTCCTCCAGCCGACGTTTCGCGCCTACACCAACCCCGACGTCATCGGCGTCGAACTCGGCGGCGCGCTCAAGAACGTGATCGCCATCGGCGCCGGCATCAATGACGGCCTGGGCTTCGGCGATAACACCAAGGCCGCGGTGGTGACGCGCGGGCTGGCGGAGATTACGCGCCTGGGCGTGGCGATGGGCGCGCAGGCGGCGACGTTCATGGGGCTCGCGGGCGTGGGCGACCTGGTCGCGACCTGCGCCAGCCGCCGCAGCCGCAACCACCGCGTGGGCTTCGAGTTGGCGCAGGGCAAGGCGCTGCCGGATATTCTGGCCGGGATGAAGGGCCAGGAGGCCGAGGGTGTGCCCACCACGCGCGCGGCGCGGATGCTGGCGCACCGGCACGGCGTCGAGATGCCGATCACCGAGGCGATCCACGCGGTGCTCTTCGAGGGCCTCTCGCCGCGCGACGCCGTCGCCGCCCTCATGACCCGCCGCGGCAAGGACGAACTCGAGGAGGCCTGGCTGCGGCCTGAGCGCGCAGACCCGCCACGAGAGGAAACCATAACATGAAGATCGCCGTCACCGCCACCGGGCCGACCCTGGATTCGCTGGTCGAGCCGCGGTTCGACTGGGCCGAGTTCCTGCTCATCATGGACACGGGGTCCGGGGCGGCGGAAGCGCTGCGCAACCCCCTCGGAGCCGCCGCCGGAGGCGCAGGCGTCGAGACCGCCCGGCTGATCGCCGAGCAGGGCGCGCAGGTGGTGCTCACCGGCGAATGCAGCGCAGAGGCCCACCAGGCGCTCTCGACGGCGGGGATCTCCGTTCATCTCGGGGCGAGCGGCTTCGTGCGCGAGGCCCTCGACCGCTTCAAGCGCGGCGGGTTCAAGCCCACGGACAGCGCCTAGGCCGGGCTTCCCGCGGCCCCGGCAACCCCCGCAGGGCGGTCAGGCTGCCGGCGCGCATTCGCGCAGGTCCTCGAGGATGCTGGTGACGATGTCGTCTATCTCGCGGATCCCGAACGGCTTGGAGAGACACATGAGCGCGCCGCTCCCCAGCGATTCCTCCACCAACTCCGAACTGGCGAATCCCGTGATCATCACGTAGACCGCCCGCGGGTGGAGCCCCTGCAAGCCCTTGAGCGTCTCCACGCCGTTCATCCCCGGCATCTTGATGTCCAGGAAGACGATGTTGAAGTCGTGGGTCCGCGCCAGCGCCAGCGCCTCCTCGCCACTGTCGGTGGTCGAAACTTCGTAGCCCCGCCGCGAGAGCGCGTCGTGAAACAGTTCGCGGATGTGGGGCTCGTCGTCCACTACCAGGATCTTGGCCTTCATGCGCGCGCTGCCTCCTCTGCCACAGAATCGTGATCGCCGGCTCCGCCCGCTGTCCCGGCGGCCGGGACCTCCACGGTAAAGCACGTCCCTTTGCCCACCTCCGACTCGACCCGGATCTGCCCGCCGTGCCCCCGCACGATGCCGTAGGTGACCGCCAGCCCCAGCCCCGTGCCCTGGCCTGCCTTCTTGGTGGTGAAGAAGGGATCGAAAATCCGCGCCCGGTTCTCCTCGGCGATCCCGAACCCGGTGTCGGTGACCGAGGCGAGCACCCGCCCCTTGGCGGCCCAGGTGCGGATGGCGAGGCGGCCTCCTTTGGGCATGGCGTGAAACGCGTTGATGATCAGGTTGGTGAACACCTGCTGCAACTGTCCTGCGCTCCCCATCACCGCCGGCAGGTCGGGGGCCAGGTCGGTGCTGACCACGATGTTCTCCACTTTCATGATGTGGCTCACCAGCCCCAGGGTATCTTCGATCGCGCGATTGAAGGTCACCGGCCCTTTGGCGGCGTCGTCAGAGACGCGCGAGAAGCGCAGCAAGTTCTTGACGATCTCGGCGATCCGCACCGTCTGCTCGCGGATGAGTTGCAGGTCGCGCGCCCCCGGCCCTTCCCGGATCTCCTCGAGCAGCAATTCGGTGCGCCCCAGGATCACCATCAGCGGGTTGTTGATCTCGTGGGCCACGCCCCCGGCCAGCAGGCCCACGCTCGCCAGTTTCTCCGACTGCAGCAACTGGGCCTGGGTGTGCTCCAGTTCCTCGAGCATCTGCCGCAGCCGCTCGACCTGCTCCTGCGCCTGCCGGTAGAGCCGCGTCTTTTCGATGGCCAGCACCGCGTGGCTGGCGAACATCAGCAGCGCCTCCACGTCGGCCCGCGTGAAGTGCTGCGGATGGCGGGTGCGGTTCACGTTGAGCGTCCCGATGATGCGCCCCGCCAGCGGCAGCGGCACGCAGGCGGCGGAGCGGATCTCCTGGTCGCGCATCATCAGTCCGTTCAGCCTGGGATCATTGGAGTCCCCAGGCAGCAGCAGCGGCTGGCCCTGCTGGGCCACCAGCCCCGCGATCCCTTCGCCCAGCCGCACCCGCGTCTCCTGCACCACCTTGGGATCCAACCCCTTGGCGGCGGCGATCCGCAATTCGCCGCTCTCCTCGTCCAGCAGCATCAAGGACGCCGTGTCGCCGTCGGTCACTTCGATCGCCGTGTTCACGATCAACTCCAGCAGGTGATCCAGGTTTCGGCTGGTGATGATTTCGTGGCTCAATTCCGACCAGCGGTTGAGCAGGTGCGTTTTCTCCTCCACGGTATGCTGGTGGCACCGCAGGCTGTAGATCAGGTCGCGGTTGGCGTGCTGGAGCCCCGTCACCTTCTCGCGGAAGTAGCCGCAGATCAGGAGCACCACCACCAGCAGTCCCACCCGGGTGGCGGAACTCTCCAGCAGCGACGCCAGCGGGCCGAGCCGCATGGACGCGCGTTCGCCCGTGGCCGCGTCCACCAGGAACAACCCCACCGCGAGCAGGAAAATGAAGAAGAACGCCAGCAGCCAGAGTTGGCTCTCGCGCCGCTCGATGGCGCGCAGATCCTCGGCAAAAGGGGCAACGGCGCTCACCTCACTCAACTCCCGCCGGGTTATTCCACGCGATCCGCAGCCCGCGGTCGCTTTTCTCACATCGCGCTGCGCAGTTGCCGCACATCGTTGACCCTGGTGAGAACGCTGTGCTATAATCCCGCCGCAGCCGGTGAAGCGCGAGCGCGCCGAATGGCTAGGCGGCTTCGCCGCCGCCATGGCGGTCGCCGAAGGCGACCTAGCCATCGCCAGGGGCGATCAAGTGCGGGTCGTCGTGATTGGTGCAAACGGGCAGTTGGGGAGCGAGCTGGTCAAGGCGCTGCCGCCGCACGAGGTGGCGCCTGTGACTCACGCCGACCTCGACGTGGTCGAGGCCGACGCCGTGCGCGCCGCGCTGGAGGGACGCCAGCCCCAGGTGGTCATCAACACCGCCGCCTTTCACAAGGTCGAGACCTGCGAGCGCGAGCCCCTGCGCGCCTACGAGGTGAACGCGCTCGGCGCGCGCAACCTGGCCCTTGCCTGCCGCGACCTGGGCTGCGCCCTGGTGCAACTGAGCACGGATTACGTCTTCGACGGCGCCAAGCGCTCGCCTTACCTGGAGTCCGATGCCCCGCGGCCCGTCAACGCCTACGGCATCTCCAAACTCGCCGGCGAGCACTACGTGCGCTATCTCTGGGAGAAGCACTACATCGTGCGCTCCTCGGGACTCTTCGGCGCCGCCGGCAGCAGCGGCAGGGGCGGCAATTTCGTCGAAACCATGCTCCGCGCCGGCCGCGAGAAGGGCAAGGCCACGGTGGTGGCCGACCTGGTGTTCTCACCCACCTACGCCGCCGACCTGGCGCAGGCCATCGCCCGGCTCATTGAGACCGAGCGCTTCGGCACCTACCACATTACCAACGCCGGCGAATGTTCCTGGCACGACTTCGCGGCCGAGATCTTCCGGCAGGTCGGCCTCAACGCCGCGCTCCGCCCCGTCACCGCGCGCGAGATGAGCGCCGAGGTCGCGCGGCCCGCTTATTCCGTCCTCGGCCACGCCGCGCTCAAGGCCGCCGGCCTGGAGCCCATGCGCCCCTGGCAGGAGGCGCTCGCCGACTATCTCCGCGAGCGCAAACACCTCCACTGAGGAGCCCCCGATGCCCATTGACGGTGTGAAGACCAAACAACTGGTGCGGCACCTGGACGACCGCGGCTACGTGATGGAGATCCTGCGCGACGACGACGATCTCTTCATCCGCTTCGGACAGGTTTACGTCGCCACCTGCGACCCGGGGATCATCAAGGCCTGGCACGCGCACGCCAAGCAGACCGACAACTTCTGCATCATCAAGGGCACGGCCAAGATCGGCCTTTACGACGGCCGCGAGAACTCGCCCACCTACCGCCAGACCGCCACCTACGTGCTCGGCGAATTGAACCCCGTGCTGCTGCAGATCCCGCCGGGTGTATGGCACGGCCAGATGGCCCTGGGCAATGAGCCCTCCTATCTGCTCAACATCCCCACCGAACACTACGACCGCGCCAACCCCGACGAACTCCGCGCCGACCCCTTCGAAAATGACTTCAACTATGACTGGATCCCCAGGAGCCGGTGAGGGGCCGGAACCGGTGACCAACGCGCGCCGCGCGACCATCATCATCCCCAGTTATCAGCATCGCCCGGCCCTGGCCGCGTATCTGCCTTCGGTGGTCGAGGCGGCGGCCGCCTGCGCGCCCCCGGCCGCGGTCCTCGTTGTGGATGATGGCAGCAGCGACGGCACCGCGGAGTTCGTGCGCCAGGCGTTCCCCGAAGTCCGCGTGCTCCGTCGCGAACGCAACCAGGGCTTCATCGCCGCCGTGGCCGCCGGCGTCCGCCAGGCCGAGAGCGAGATCATCATCCTGCTCAATTGCGACATGCAGGTCGCGCGCGACTTCGCCCGGCAACTGATCGCCGCGTTCGACGACCCGCAGACCTTCGCCGCCTCGGCCGCGATCTACCAGATGGAGGCCGGCGGCGCGTGCGAGAGCATCGTCCAGGGCGCCGTCGAGCGCGGGATCTTCCGCATCCGCTTCCTGGGGGACCATCGGCCGCGGAACCCCGATGCCCCGCTGCCCGTGCTCTACGCCTGTGGCGGCGCCGCCGCCTTCCGGCGCGATCTCTTCCTGCAATTGGGCGGGCTCGACCCGCTCTATCACCCCTACTACTGGGAAGACTGCGACCTGGGCTACCGCGCCTGGAAGGCCGGCTACCGCTGCGTGTATGTGCACACAAGTGCCGTGCTCCACTTCCACCCGGGCCCGATCAAGAAGTACCACCCCCGCGGCCGCATCGAGCGCATCCAGCAGCGCAACCGCTTCCTCTTCATGTGGAAGAACCTCACCGACCCCTGGATGCTCACCGGGCACGTGCTGCTGCTCTGTCCCCACCTGCTGGTTTCTACGGTGACGGGCCGCTGGCGATTCGTGGCCGCCCTCGCCCAGGCCGCCGCCAAACTTCCCGAGGCCCTGCGCGCGCGGCGCCGGGTGAAATCGCTGTTCGTCCGATCGGATCGCGAGGTGCTCCGCCTTTCGTCGCCCATGCCGTATCTGGAGCCGGGCGGCTCCGGCCCGCCGCGAGGCGGCAGGATGTCATTCTGAACGAAGTGAAGAATCCCGTACTGTAGGGCGCTTTCGGTAGCACGGGCGTCTCGCCCGTGCGCTCACGGCCAGGATGGCCGCGCCACTCGGAGGCAAGCATGCTCGATATCAGGCGCATCCGCGAAGACCCCGCCGCCGTGCAGGCCGCGCTCCAGCGCCGCGGCGGCGCCGCCGACCTCGGGCCGATCCTCGAGGCCGATAGCCGGCGGCGCTCGCTCCTGACCGCGGTCGAGCAGTTGAAGGCCGAGCGGAATGCGGCGTCGGAGCAGATCGCGCAGGTCAAGCGCTCCGGCGGCGACGCCTCCGAGCAGATCGCGGCCATGCGCGCCGTGGGCGACCGCATCAAAGCCCTCGACGACCAGGTGCGCCAGGTCGAGCAAAGCGTCGAGCGCCTGCTTCTCGAACTCCCGAACCTGCCTGATGCTAGCGTCCCCGACGGCCAGACCGAGGAAGACAATGTCAGGGTGCGCGAGTGGGGCGCGCCGCGCGAGTTCGACTTCGAGCCCAGGCCCCACTGGGAGATCGGCGTCGCCCTGGACATCATAGACTTCGAGCGCGCCGCCCGGATGTCCGGCGCGATGTTCGAGGCGCTCAAGGGCGACGGCGCGCGGCTGCGGCGCGCGCTCATTGACTGGATGCTCGACGTCCACGCGCGCGAGCAGGGCTACACCGAGATCAGCCCGCCGCTCCTCGTGAACACCGACTCGCTCACCGCCAGCGGGCAACTGCCCAAGTTCGAGGAGAATCTCTTCCGCGTGCGCGACCTGGACCTCTGGCTCAGCCCGACCTCCGAAGTGCAACTGACCAACCTCTTCCGCGACGAGATCCTCGAAGCCGACCAACTCCCGATCTCCGTCACCGCGCACACGCCCTGCTGGCGCTGGGAGAAAGTCGGCGCCGGCAAGGAAAGCCGC
>Ga0315288_10007694_pt1 | contig 13639 bp, 13 predicted proteins | sample YL17G11_20_MG_FD_203454 | JGI IMG/M metagenome (GOLD analysis project Ga0315288, IMG submission 203454) | Sediment microbial communities from Yellowstone Lake, YNP, Wyoming, USA - YL17G11_20 | ecosystem: Environmental > Aquatic > Freshwater > Lake > Sediment | place: USA: Wyoming | collected...
ATCAGCCTCTGAAGCAGCATGGCTCTCTGCTTCTCTTCGAGCGGCACGGCAGAATTCCTTCCTTAACGTTTCGCTGACCGATTTTAAATGTACCTCGATGAGCTTTTTAACCCAAGCTTGGCATTGGCCTCCCAAATGGGCTTATCGTCCGAAAATGTAATGAGCCCTGAGCCCTATGCCTTAGGTGGCGATTCTGTTTGGTCTATGGTTGGGCGGGCAGGACGCTTAACGTCGACCTCTCCAAAGATAAAATATCTACTGAGCCTTGGAATGAAGTGGCTAAAATGTACCTGGGGGGTAGAGGGGGCAACGCCTGGCTTTTCTGGAAGCACAGCCAGGTCAATCAGAGCCCCTTCGACGATGACGCTCCCCTCATCTTCGGAGCCGGCGCCTTAGCAGCCACAGGGCTGATAGGGGCCTCCAGGATGGAGGTGACGGCTGTCTCCCCCTCGAAGACTGAAACCCACTCCTATGGAAACGTCGGGATGGGTAGCTTCTGGGCTCCCGAGCTGAAGTTTGCAGGTTACGACAACATAGTCATCAAAGGGAAGGCCGAAAAACCAGTCTACCTCTACGTCTATAACGACGAAGTGGAGATCAGGGACGCCAAAGACATCTGGGGCAAGGGCACCTTCGACACCGAGGCGTTGATCAGGGAGGAGATCGACGACGAGGACGTCCAAGTGGCGAGCATCGGGCCCGCGGGGGAGAACCTCGTCGTACAGTCAACGGTCGAGCACAACTATAGGAGCGGCACGCCTCTGGGCGCCGCCATGGGCTATAAGAGACTCAAGTCAGTGGCCGTGAGGGGCACAAACCCCGTCGAAGTCTACGACCCAGAGAGAGTGCTTGAGCTGAACAGACAGCTCGTGGACAAAGTTAAGAAGGCTAAAGCGCTGAACGTCGGAATCCCCAGAACCAAGGGGATGGACGCCTACCTGCAGGGCTTCCTCGTGGGGGATGCTGGAGTCGTGGGCGACTATGAGAGCCACGAGTGGAGAGAGAGGCCGAACGTCAAGAAGGCCTACGAGGAGAGCTCCATAGGGGATTACTACGTGAAGGACATAGGCTGCTTCGGCTGCCCCTTCCCGTGCCAGCCTCTCTTTGATCTACCCGGTATCGGGGCGTGCATCTGGAGGTGTTACCCGACTTATTGGCCCTGGAAATTGTGGATGACTGATCTTAAGGAGTCCTTCAAGGCGACCAGGATGATGTCCGATCTCGGGATGGATAACAAGGAGATAGCCACGATAGTCTCCTGGCTCATGCACCTCTACAGCGACGGGAAGGTCACAGCCTCGGACCTGGACGGCGTAGCCTTCGAGAAGGGAAGCTCGGAGGCACTCTTCGAGACAATTCGCAAGGTCGCCTACAGAGAGGGGTTCGGGGACACCCTTGCCGATGGGCCCCTGGCCTTGGCGAAGAAGCTTGGGCCCAGCGCCATAGAGTACCTCAAGCACAACCAGGGCCTGACACTGAGGACCTTCGAGTTCCGCGCGGAGCCCGGAACAGCGCTTGGTGAGGCCATCTCCGAAAGGGGGAACAGCTTGAGGGCGACGACCTACCACGTCGTCATCTGGGACAAACCGGCCAGGGAGGAGTATACGGGTATGCCGCCGGAGGAGAGAGCAGCCGCCCTCGCCTGGTCAAAGGAGATGTTCGGCACCGAGAAAGCGATCATCGCCACGGAGTACGAGGGAAAGCCCGCCGCGCTCATCTACGAGATGGACGGGGCCGCCGTCGCGGACTCTCTCGGATACTGCGTGACAATGATCCGCCCGTCGAGGGTGGGCGCACCCGGATCCCAGATCGGGGACATGTCGTACGAGTTCGCGGCCGAGAGGTTCACGGCGGCGACGGGAATGCCCATGGACGAGGCGGGGCTCTTCACGGCCGGCGAGCGCATATGCAACCTGGAGAGAGCCATAGCGGTGAGGGACGGGCGGTCCAGGGAGAAGGATACCCTGCACGAGTACTTCTTCAAGGTCCCCATACCGGATGGTCCCCAGAAGGGGAGGAAGCTGGACAAGGAGAAGTTCGAGAAGATGAAAGACGAATACTATACCCTGAGGGGGTGGGACGTTAAAACAGGGTTGCAGAAGGCGAGCACCCTCGAGCGGCTCGGCATGAAGGATATCTCTGACCAACTCAGGAAAACGTCGAAGCTGGCCAAAGAGAAATCGGAGAAGGAGGAGTGAAGCTTGGAGAAGGTCATACAGGTAGATATAGAGAAATGCATCGGATGTCGATCCTGCGAGGTCGCCTGCTCTCTGAAGAACGTGGGGAATAGTAACCCCACCAGATCGAAGATAAGAGTAATAAGGTACGAGAGGCGCGGCGAGTTCCACAACTACGTCCCAATGATATGCCAGCAGTGCAGTACCCCCCTCTGTTTGGAGGCCTGTCCGGTCAACGCCATAGCCAAGAACGCGGAGACGGGGGCCATGGTCGTCTCCGAACAGACGTGTGTGGGCTGCAAGGTGTGTACTGTGGCCTGCCCGATAGGCGGGGTGAGCATGGACCCAGTCACAAACCTTGCCTTCAAATGCGATCTCTGCAACGGCGACCCGGAGTGTGTAAAGTACTGCGAACCCAAAGCGATCAGCTACGTAGCCAAGGATAAACTGGACCTCAGGACGAAGAGGGCTAAATCAAAAAGGTTCTCGGAGCTATTCAATCTGATGCAGTCAATATATTAACGATCGAGCGCGTGTGGCTTGCCATAAGAGATGCATGCCGAGCCTAGGACAGCTGAACCCGTTGTGGGTTCACGTGTACCTTCAATCGGCCCCTCCAGAGGGAGATCAGCGTCAGACCGGCCGCCTCAGCCAAACGTATCCCTGAGGCAAGCGGCACAGTCATAGAGGCGACCACCGGTATTCCGCCGCGCCCAGCCTTCTGCACCATCTCGCCAGACAACCTACCCGTGCTCACCAGAATGCATCTTCTCAATTCTCGTCTCCTGAGAACCATCGAGCCTATCACCTTGTCCACGGCGTTGTGCCTACCCACGTCTTCGGCGAAGGCTTGAACCTCGCCGTCCTCAGAGCAGAGTATGGCCGCGTGGGTGCCCCCAGTCGTCTTGTGGACTAGGCTCCGCCTGTTCAGCTCCTTACACATTTCAATAATCTTGCTCGCCTCAACCTTGAGCTCGGATTCGACTTTAGGCAGCATGAATGAGCTTATGCCCCTGATCTGTGATCCACACGCAGTTACTATCAGGTTCATGACCCCAACGGAGGCTTCCCTCAAGTCGACCTCTCTAGTCAAATCAATTAAAACATCGTCGCCCCTGAAACTGATTGCCTTGATATCCTCCGCGGAGTCGATGATCCCCTCCGTGAAAAGGTATCCCACCGCCAACTCTTCCTTGAGAGTCGGAGTCGCTATCAAGGTGGCATGATAATCGCCATTTACGAAGATGCATAAAGGTTCATCCAGAGCCAGCTCGTCGTCGATTTTAGTAATCAGGGGATCCGGTTTCAGGCTGAGTAGGCTGATACTCCTCTTGTCAGTCATCAAAAAGGGCACGACCGATAATTTTCAACTAATACCCTCAACGTACGTGACTTATCACTTTTCGGGCACGCGATATTGAATATGCAAAGCTTTTCAGAAAGTCGAAGTGGTGGGGTGGGTGTGTTGGGTGGTGGAGTCGGTGCGATTTGAACCCACCACAAGGTGGAGATGTCCCCCGCAAACTTCCCCTTTTTTAAGCAGTATCAGGTGGAGCTGAGGATAAGATTATGGAGAAGAGCTATTTTATCTGAAGTTCAAGTCCCTCATTTCACCCTTCGCTTATTTTAAAGGAAGACTAGAGGCTCTCCTCTGTATTTTTCCTGAATCTTGAACCACGAGTCGAGCTCTGGATCATAGGAGACCACCTTCTGCATCAGCCCTAATGGACAGACGGGAACGCATGCGAAACAGCGTACACAGGCCACGTCGTCGATCTGCAAAGTGTCGGTGTTGATCGCCTCAGTGGGGCACGACTCAGCACAGCTATTACATTTGTCGCACTGTTCCTTCCCGTGCTCGATAACCGATACCTTGATCAAAGGGTGCCAGCGTTCAGGCAATCCACTTCCCTGAGCCTCCGGGTTACCACCAACGTATAATCGTATGAGGCAGTTGCCCCCGTGGAAACTCGTGATGTTATTGAGATCACCAGCCTTTATCTTCCCATCCACCTGTCTCCCGAACTCGGTGGCCTTACGCAGGTCATCCTCATCTGGGCGTCCAATTCCCAGCGGGTAATCATCGGTGGCAAAGGAGTGCTGCCCGATGAAGTTGCCTGCCGCGAGGATCGTGAAATCCTGCTTCCTGAGTATGCCGGACATCTCCGCGAGACAGGTGCCCATCCTCACGTTACCGCACACGGCCACGGGGACAGCCAGTTTACCCGAGCCGTTGAGCCTCTTGAGGTAAGGCAGGACGACGGCGGGGAAAGTCCCACGGTAGACTGGGACACCGACGATTATGAGGTCGCCTTCCACAGTGCCCGACCAAGTTTCTCTTTGCTTCGGGAGAGTGAGATCAATCGCTTTGGTTGTTGGTAGACCTATTCCCTTTGATATTGCTTCGAGAACCTTCTTTGTGCTTCCTGTTGGTGAGAAGAATAGATTTTGAACTTTCTTCACTTCAACCATTCAACTTCACGGGAAGTATCAGGTGGGGCCGAGGATAAGATTATGGCCCACTAACCTAGATCACGCCCGCCTAGCGACGCCCTGCTCCTCCCCCGCCACGACCGCCACCGCCGCCGTGGCCGCCACCGCCGCGCCCGCCTCCCCGGTGTCCACCGCCTCCTCCGCCTCCGCCTCCGCTGCTGACCGGGGGCCTCGCGATTATCATCGGGTGGAAATGCGTGTGTGCCTGCATGGCTGCTGGCACGGCGTCGAACTTGACGTCGAGTGCCTTCATCGCCTCAGCCACCTTATCCCCGACGCCGAGAGCGGTGCCGTACACGAGCCAGCTCCCCCACATGGAGAGGTCCTCTGTGGAGTACTTTCTCAGCTGTGAGAGGTCGCTGAGGTGGGCGCGGAAGGCATCCCACTCCCGCTTCTCCTTGTACACGCCCTCCCTCCACCTCCCGAACAGCGTCGACGGGAAGGAGTAGGCGATGGCTCCCTGCCCGAGCACTACGGTGCCTAGCACCACAGGCGTCCAAAGGAGGTTGGATACGATGGGGGCCCACAGGAAGACGACGACCGTGGCAATCAGCAGCAGGGCACCTGTGACAGCGATCGGCCAGACGCGGTGTCTGCCCTTCACGAAGAATGCCTCAGACGCCTTAGCCCACTCCTTGGAGCCATACCCCTCGACGCCACCCTTCTGCTTGAGCCGCTCGAAGGTATTTCCGATCAAAGCGATACCAAACATGACCACAACGACCAACATGATACCGCTTGGTAATGAGGCGAAGAAAAATGCGAATACCCATGGTACAAAGAAGACGCCGATGAATATTATTGGAACAAGGTTGCCCCAGGGCGGGGACTTGTAGTTTGTGAGGATGAGGAGATCCTTCTGGGCTTCAGATGCCCGGCTGTCTCCGGAGCCGCTGCTGATCTTCCCCGCGAGCTCCTTCAGGGTATCCGTGTCGAAGACCGCCTGCGGGTTATTCGGGGAGGTGACATCTAAAGTAGCGAGCTTCCCCAGGAACTCCATAGCCTTCTGCTCGTAGGCGTCCTCCACGCTCCTGTCGAGGATGAATATCTTCATCCCTCCCTCCCTCGACTCGATCCTGATCTTTTTCCTCCTCTGGAGGTCGAGCAGCGTCGCGTAGAAGCCGTCCTCATCGAGGTCCGAGACCCCCCTCCTGAACACGAGGTTGACGAGCCATGGCTTCCTCTCCGGGTTGGGCACCGTGCTCAGGTAGGTCGGGACCGTGACATCCTCCTCCCTCCCGTACCGCATCCAGAGTCCTAGGAGGAGGAGCGGAGACAGGAGGACGGCTGCCATGGCAGCGTAGCCGAGCCAGTAGGCTGTCCAGTACTGGGTGCTGTATGTGAGGTTCGCCTGCTCCGTCAGGCCCTTCACATCCGATTCCAGGCTGCTGTACACCTCGAATGAGTGTGCACCCGAGGGCATGAGGAGCTCAAACTCGAGCAGCTCATTCTCAGCGGAGCTCCCGGTGATCACAATGTCGTCACCCTCCCGACTGACTTTGAGGCTCGGAGGGTGAGGGTAGACAGCGTATATGTAGCCTGCGTCCTCGATCACTATTCTGACGTTTCTGTAGGGTAGGTGCTCCCTCGCGAGCATGATGTTAAGATGATCGTATACAGAATCCGAGTTAGCCTCGAGACCAATCTTGAACCAGAATCTCACCGTGTAGGTGCCGGCTGAGAAATAACCAGGGTTATAGCAGCCCGCTTCATTATAGTAAGCCAAATCTCTTATGGTTGTTATATCGTTGTAGCTGGCCACACTCGGGGGCATGATAGACACACTTCCCATATAATTCTTCACATAGGCTATTGATTCAGGAGGCACCTCAGCCCAAAGAAGTGTAATATAACCTCCAAAATGACCCCCGTAGACGAGGTCCTCCTCCCAGAATCTGAAGAGCATCCTCGTCGTCGATGACCGGAGCGTGTAGACGTAGGTCTCGTCGAGTCTGCCGTCCGGGTGGAGGGTGGCTGTGTAGGATTCGATGAGGTCGCCGCTTCTATCCTGGGCGGAGACGAAGGGCACAGCCAGTATCCCGACGACGCCGACGGCGAGTGTGACCGCTACGAGGATGGCGATTAGACGAATCTCACCCAATCCGCCTATTTTCCCGATCTCACTCAGCATGGAGGATGAGCGTGAGGGCTGCTCAACCGTACAAGTTCACGGATTAGAATTAGCGTGAAGTGAGGATAAGATTATGGAGGAAGCACATGTAAATGAGATTATAATTCTGGAACATAATCCGACGGTCACGGAGAAAGGTTTGCGCCACTTTTACGTCTCACCCACCGAGAATTATTAGAAATTTAAAATCCAAGTTAGATATCTTGATTGAGGGGGCGCTCGTTGTCGGTAAAGGATAGAATGGATGAGATGCTGAAGACCATCGAGGAAGCGGGTAGCAATGGGATCGAGATGAGGGAGTTGTTAAGCATTTATTATGAGAAATGGGGCTTCAGACTCGCTACCATCAAGGGATACGTCTCTGACCTTGAGGAGATGGGGAAGATCAGAGTCGCAGGAACTATCCTCTATCATTCCAGTCATCAGCCTCCCAGAGGTCTAGTCCGCTCAACGAGATGAAACTAAAACGCACCTCTATCCAGTGAATTGGGCTGCGGGGTAGATGGGATTCGAATCCTCTGGTAAATTGTTCGGAGGGTTCAATAGGCTCTCATATGAGGTGTACAGGACTCCCTGTGAGTGGTTCCAGCCCGGCCCACCACTTTTTAGGAGCTTGGATGAGAAAAAGCTAGGGTCCGATATTCGTACGCTGGAGCCGCGGAGACGCCTTTGACATGATTTCACCGAGTAAACGGCGACCGAGGTCCGTGAGCTCAAGGATCCTCCACTTCAGGACCCCTAGATGCTGGAGGGAGCGTTTCACGCCCCCGGGAAGAGCCCTACCCGGCACCACCACATCTCGATACTTCTCCAGCTCATCTTTGTAGAGGTACACGAGGTTTCTACGTGACAGATCCTCGAGCTCCTCCCATTGCTCAGGAGTGTACGTCTTCGTCTTAAGCCTAGCCTCCAGAGCCTCAGGGAGCCGGACGAAGTAAACGCGATCCTTCGTTATCCTGATCAACCCTCGATGTCGTAGGCCGGCTATGCTTTTCTCGCCGCACTGCTTGTAGCGCCAATGCTTGAGCAACTCTTCAACCTGGAGCCCGGCTTCGGCGTCCTTGAGATGCTTGAGGGCTTCAAGCTGAACAGGACCAAGCAAGTTAGATCAACCTCTGGTTCGCCGACTCGCAGTAGGGGGCGCCTGTTGACGTCTCACTCATATCTCAACGCCTCAACGGGGTTCATCCTTGACGCGTGCCACGCAGGGTACAGACCCGAGAGCACGCAGGTGACCACCGCGAACCCCACCACCATGGCCCCGAGGGAGACGCTGAGGTCTGGCGCCAACCCTATGTAGTTGCCGACAGCGACGCTGAGGCCGAAGCCGCCGACGGCCCCTATCATGCCCCCCACGACCCCCGTGAGCACCGCCTCAGATAGGAACATGAATAGGACGTCGCGGCTCTTCGCCCCCAGCGCCTTCAGTGTCCCAATCTCCCGGGTCCGCTCAAGAACACTTATCGTCATCGTGTTGATTATGCCAACCCCCGCCACGACGAGGGAGATGGCTGCTATGCCGCCGAGCACGGCCTGTATGGTCCCGAGGATCGTGTTCACCATCGACTGCGCGGAGGCGGCAGTGATCACCGTCACCTGGTCAACCTTATTCTTGATGGCCTTGGCGACCTCGTCGACCTTATCCGTCGACGTAGCCGTCACCTGTATCGAGTTGTACGTGCCGCCGGTCTCGAAGAACTGCTCGTACGTCTTCAGGGGTATCAGGACCACAGAGTCGCTTGAGCCGAAGCTTCCGCCCGTCTTCTTCAGCACCCCGACGATCCTCAGCGTCAGCTCCTTGTCGACGCCGTTAACGTTGGCTGAGACCTTGATCCGGTCACCTAGGCTGAGGACGGGGTTATCTTCACTTGGTGGCTGGACCACGTTGGCTCCCACGACGGCCACGGCCAGGTCCGACCGCAGGAGCACACGGCCCTCGGCGATCTCCAGCGCCTTGTTTATTGCGAAATACTGGTCGGTCACCCCGGTCAGCGACCTTGTATAGGTCTTACCCCTCACGGTGTACGCACCGGAGCCGCCTGACTCGGTCGGCGCGGCGAACTCAACGTCTGGTATCTTCTCTATTATGTTGAGGTCCATCCAGCCCAGGGTACGCGTGGCGAACGAGCCCCCTGCCCCGAAGCCTTGACCCCCTCCGCCCCCCATGAAGCTCCCCGGGACAACGGTAATCGTCGAGGCTCCCAGGCTTCCGAGCTGGTCAGTGATCATGTTATTCATGCCCTGCGTCATGGAGACCAGGCCGGTGACGGCGGCGCATCCGATGAGGATGCCTATGAGGTTGAGGGTGAACCTGAACTTGCGTTCCTTAACCCCTTTGGCTGACATGCCCACGATGTCCCAAGGTCTCAACTCTGGCACCCGACACTCAACTGATACCGCTTCCCGTCCGACCTGTCGAAGGCGGGCGCCGAATAAAAAGATGCCCCCAAAACATGCGTTAATGTTTTCACGCCGAAGACAGATGGTATTGGTCGGCGAGGAAAAGATGGTGGACTTCGTCTCGATGGATCACTTCAAGAAGCTCGACCTGAGGGTCGGCGAGGTCGTCTCCGCGGCGCCCGTCAAGGGCTCGGATAAGCTGATGAGGCTCGAGGTCGACCTCGGGTCGGAGCGCAGGGTGATCCTGAGCGGCATACGACCAGACTACTCGGCGGAGGAGGTGGTGGGGATGCAGGTCGTCGTCCTCTGCAACCTCGAGCCCAGGAAGATGATGGGGACGGTCTCGCAGGGGATGGTCCTAGACGCCGGCTACCTGGACGGAGTAGAGAAACCCCCATTCCTGACTGTGAGCCACAGGGTACCCAATGGCGTCAGAGTAGCCTAAGCAACCCACAGGCTAAGAGACACCCCGTCGACGGGTCCTTCACCACGCCGTCTGGCCGACGCCCATGAGGCTCCTCAACCTTCACTGCTGGTCTACGCTCCTTATATCTGCCGCCGACGGAGAATTCTCCTGAGGGACATTGAGCGGCGCCTACAAGGAGAGGCTGTGGATCAGTCCATGGGTGACTGTTGTCTTCATGGCCATAGTCGGGTTCCTGTCGATCTGCGCTTCTATCCAGCAGTTCCTCGGCATACCGCTGGGCAGCAGACCGGCGCCGACCTACGTCTACGTCGTCCTGGCCGCCGTCTTCACCACCATCTACCTCTCATTCGCAAGGCTCGAGGTCGACATCGACGCGGTGAGGGTCTCGGTCAGGTACGGCCTCTTCAGGAAGGCGGTCCCTATGAGCAGCGTCACGTCGTGTGAGCCTGCGAGGTCCAGTTTCAGCGTCTACGGCGGTTTCGGCATCAGGATCGGCACCGACCGCTCCCTCGCCTTCACCAACTCCTTCGGCGACGCCGTCAGACTCGAGAGGGCCGAAGGGATGCCCCTCGTCTTCTCCACCCGTAGGCAGGCGGAGGTCGTCAGTCTGATACGGAGCCTCAGAGCGGGCGCGTCGGGAAAGGCTTCATAACCGCGTCAGACGGATCAAGGGTCGATGTTCGAGGGGCTGGAAGCGGCCGATAGGAGAGGCCTCAGGGGCGCCCTGCTGGTCTGCCTCGTCATCTTCTTCGCCGACGCCAGCCACAGCATACCCATACCCATCTTCCCCTCGTTCGCCCAGGGGCTCGGAGCCTCCCTCGCCATGATAGGCGTCTTCGCCGCAGCATCGAGCCTCGCCATGATCTTCCTATCAGTCCCCATAGGCAGCCTCTCAGACAGGATCGGCAGGAGGGGGGTGATGATGATGGGCTACGCCCTCATGGTCGTCGTCCCCATCATGTACACCTTCTCCACGGCGGCCGAGCACCTCCTCCCAGCCAGGCTCCTCCTCGGCGTCGCAATGGGCTCCACCTTCTCCATAGGCTTCGTCTACGTCTCGGAGCTTGCACCGGCGAGCAGGAGGAACCTCGCGCAGGGGGTATACATGACGACGATGGGCCTCGGCTTCACGGTGGGGCCCCTCATGGGCGGCCTCATCTCGAGCGCATGGGGGTACTACGTCGCCTTCTACGTGAGCGGTGGCCTGGCGGCCGTCGGCCTGGCCCTCCTCTTCCTCGTCCCCGGCGGGGCGAGGGGTGGACCCAGCCACGCGGAAGGCTCCAGAAGGTCGGGGCTCAGGGAGGTCCTCTCGGACACGAGGATACTCGCCGCCGGGGTCTCCAACTTCGTCAACTCCCTCATGTTCTCGTCCCTCTCCACCTTCTTTCCCCTCCTGGGCGGCTTCATGGGGCTGAACGAGGCGGAGGTCGGCCTCGGCTTCACTGTCCGCGGCCTCTCCTCGACGGCGATAAGGTTCCCGGTCGGCGCCTACGCAAGGCGGGCAGGCGTCCTCAGGCTGATGGCGCTCGGCCTCGCCCTCTCAGCCTCGATGCTCCTCCTCGTCACATTCACGGACCAGCTCCTCGTCGTCTGCCTCCTCCTCGGCGTCCAGGGATTAGCCTACGGCGTCTACCTGACCACCGGGAACATCTACGTCACCCAGGAGGCGCCGCCGGACCGGAGGGGCGCCGCGATAGGCACCTTCTCGACCTTCGGTAACATGAGCGGCGTCCTCAGCCCCCTGCTATTGGGAGCCGTGGCCGAGGGCTGGGGGCTGAGGGCCGTCTTCCAGCTATCCGCCGTCCTCTCAATGGCGGGCGTATGCCTCATGCTGCTCCTCGTGAAGAAGGGCGAGAAAGGCGCCGGGGCCGTCAGCCAGACAGGTACCTGAGGACGTCGAAGGCCCTAGAAGCCTCTTCCTCCCTCACGATGAGGCTCACGTCGCTCTCCGTGAAGAAGGCGTCGACCGGGTGGACGCCGTTCTGGCTTAGGGTATCCATGACCAGCGCCTTGCTCTCGGGCCTCGCCTCCGCGCCCTGGGGGAGCCTGACGTGGAGCTCCGCGTAGTCGCCGCTGACGTCGACTTGGTAGCCGGAGAGCTCCTCCCTCACCTTCTCGGCGTGGGGCGAGTTCGTGATCACCTTGATCCCGTTCGAGAACTGGTGGATGCTGAACCTGTAGGAGTCGAAGTCGCCCGTGGAGACGATCTTGTTGATGATCTCCCCGTGCCTTGAGGGGGATGCGACGACGGTGATCTCGGAGATGCCCGTGACGAGGTTGAGCCTGCTCCCCTTAAGGGGGCTCGTCGTCTCCTCCTCCATCAGCCCCTCCAGTGTGTTGCTCAGCCTCATGATGGCCGTGACGATGGTGTTCGGGTCGACGTCAGCGCCCGAGATGGACTCCACCTCTTCCCTGATGTACCTGGCGACGGCGCTGTAGTTGATCACCCTCATCCTCATGCCGCGGTACAGGTAGGGGTTGCGGGTGATGATGACGCGCACCGCCTCCTGGACCGTCGACCTTCCCGACATATCGTTGAGAGCAGGGAGAACCGGGTGATATAAAATTTATGACTTTCTGAAGGATATCTGGCGCGCTGAAAAGGTGCCCTGGGCAGCGCCTCTTCGATCCCTTGAGCCTTATCGGTTCAGGGTGAAGAGGGGGCAGGTCAAGCCAGACATCTGTCAAATTTATGACAATTTGTGATAATATTTATAAAGAAGCTATGCCTTCACCTTCTTCGGTGAAAAATATGACTTGGAGAAGGAGGAGCAGCTTCTTCGACAGGATGTTCGACGACTCATGGGGCATGGACGATTGGGCGGAGAGGATGTTCGAGAACCTCCGGAACATCGACCCGTCTAAGCTCCCGGAGAACACGTACTACTACGGTTTCCAGCTGACCCAGGGGCCGGACGGAAAACCCGTGATCAGGGAGTTCGGCAACGTCAAGCCGTTCGAGAGGGGTCAGCTCACAGTCGGAGCTAGGGAGCCCCTCGTCGACGTCTCGGTGGACGAGAAGGAGGGCACCGTCAAGATCGTCGCCGAGATGCCCGGCGCCGACAAGGAGAGCATGGATGTCAACGCGACAGAGGACCACGTAAGCATAACCTCGAACCACGACGGCAAGCCGTATAAGGCGGAGGTGCCGCTCTCGGTCAAGATAGACCCCGGGACCGCGGAGGCCTCATACAACAACGGCATCCTGGAGCTCGTCATCAGGCAGAAGACGCCGGAGAAGAAGGGCACCAGCGTCAAGGTGAAGTAGAACCCCGTTTTTTCATTCAAAATTTCAGGTCATGGAGGGTAGAATATGGATAAAATCACTCTAAGAGTAGCCGAGGCTCCGCCGAACATGGTGGGCAGAGGCATAGCCGTCGTCGACCCAGAGCTCGTCAAGAGGCTCGGATGGAGGGCCGGCGAGGTAATCGAGATCGCGGGCAAAAAGAAAGGGTACGCCCTCCTCTGGCCCGGCCAGATGGAGGACTACAACCGCGGCCTAATCAGGATCGACAGCATAATCCGCAACGACGCCGGCGCGGGCATCGACGACAAGGTCACCATAAGGAAGATAGAGGCGAGGCAGGCAGAGAAGCTGACCCTCTACCCGACCGAGCCACTCCGCATCCAGGGCGGCGAGGGCTACCTCGCCGAGGCGCTGGAGGGCAGGGTCGTCTCGAAGGGCTCGACGATCCCCCTGAACATCATGGGGAGGAGGGTCGACCTCGTCGTCACCGCGACGACTCCGCCGGCCGACGCAGTAATAATCGGCAGGGACACTGAGATCGTCTTCAACGAGAAGGGACCGAAGCCCGCCATGGGAGGCATCCCCAAAGTGAGCTACGAGGACATAGGCGGCCTCGGCAAGGAGATCAGCAAGGTCCGCGAGATGATTGAACTTCCCCTCAAGCACCCAGAGATATTCGAGCGACTCGGCGTCGAGGCCCCCAAGGGCGTGCTGCTCCACGGTCCACCCGGAACCGGCAAGACGCTCCTAGCCAAGGCCGTAGC
>Ga0315288_10007696_pt1 | contig 13638 bp, 11 predicted proteins | sample YL17G11_20_MG_FD_203454 | JGI IMG/M metagenome (GOLD analysis project Ga0315288, IMG submission 203454) | Sediment microbial communities from Yellowstone Lake, YNP, Wyoming, USA - YL17G11_20 | ecosystem: Environmental > Aquatic > Freshwater > Lake > Sediment | place: USA: Wyoming | collected...
GGCTGAACACCGACTCGAATATCGTTGTTTCGCCGATACAGCAACCGGCCGACCCGTGCCTGTGGTACAAGTTCGACGACGGCACCGGGACGGTTGCGGATGATTTCGCCAACAACTACAACGGCACAGTGAAGGTCGATAACGGCTGGAATGCCAGCGGCGGCTTCGACGGCGGCGGCTACCTGTATCTCAACGGTCTGAGCAGCCCCGAAGGACAAAACGTGTCCATACCTTCTGGTGCCTTTTATGACAACATCGGCGAGGATATGACAATCTCCATATGGATAAAGGTCAACGCGAATGACTTCCCGCAGAGCCAGAACTGGTCGCCTTTGGTACATTCGACAGACGTCGAAGAGATATTCGAGATTTGGTGTCCGACTCCGTCATCGCCTTACTTTGCGTCTGGGCCGGCTGTTCACCTCCGGTTCAACGGTCCTGATGCCAATGCAGCAGACGATGACGACCTTGCGGAATGCTACCCGCCTAACGTCAGTTCGGGCAGCTTCACGGGCAGTTGGCATCACTATGCCTTTGTAAAGAAAGGCACGACAGATACGATTGCCATTTATCACAACGGGCAGTTACAGTGTGACCCGAACACCAATGCCTTCCATGTCGGCCAGATTGGTGTTACTCCTGCGATGTCAACCACTATCGGCAATTTCGGTCCATGGGCCGGCGGCTGGGCAGGCGGAATTGATGACTTTAGATTGTACGACTATGCTCTATCCGATGCTGAGGTTGGCTATATTGCCACAAATGGCACAGGAGAGTTGCCCCTGCCTCTGGATACACCTGCTGATTTGTATAAGAGCACTCCCAACATAGTCAACTTCAAGGACTTCTCAGTTCTTGCAGAGGACTGGATGGCACAACAGTACTGGCCGTAACGGCTGGTGTTTTACAGTATTTTGGGGCCTATGCCGGTATTTCGGCGTAGGCCCTTTTTTTATTGATTATTCTCTTCTGATTATTGATAATCGAACCGTCGTTTTCACTTGTTGATTCGGGAAAGTAACGGAGCGAGCGATGGAACATAAGTTCATCAACCAGATTGGGCCGGGCGAAGAAGTAAGCGGTATCTACCTGATTAAAGAGCCGATTTTACGCAGCACCAGCAGGGGCGATTTATATATAGCAATGTACATCTGCGACAAGACAGGCCAATTGAATGGCCGAATGTGGCAGGCAAATGAGGCGGTCTATAACTCGCTGCCCAAGCCCGGCTTTGTGCGGCTTATCGGCAGAAGCGAGCTTTATCAGAATAATATGCAGATAGTCCTGAACAACATAACCGTTGTTGACCCCGCCAAGGTCAACGTCGAGGATTTCCTGCGCAGGACAGACAAAGATGTCGAACAGATGTTTAAGGAGATAAAGCAGTTCCTAAGCAGGATAAAAAACGAGCAGTTAAAGGCATTAGTGGGAGAATTTCTGTCCGATGCCGTCCTGATGAAGAAGTTCTGCGATTCCCCGGGCGGGATGTCGGTGCATCACGATTACTTAGGCGGACTGATTGAGCATACGCACAATATGCTTCGGGTGGCAGCGGCGATACTGCCGCTTTATCCGCAGGTGCAGGCCGACCTCGTCCTGGCGGGAATCTTCATTCACGATATGGGTAAGACCGAAGAGTTGTCTTACGATATGGCGTTCTCATATACCGATTCGGGGCAGTTAATCGGGCACATAAGTAAAACCTATCTTATGCTCAACCGCAAGGCAGATGCCCTTGCCGCAAAGGGCATGAAGGTTGATAGCGCCATTCTCGATGCCCTCAGCCATATCATTCTGTCACATCACGGCGAGTATGAGTTCGGCTCACCCAAGCTGCCCGCGACACCCGAAGCGTTTATGGTCTATTACATCGACGACCTCGATGCAAAAATGAATCAGGTGGCTTCAGCAATAAATAACGAGGGCGGCGACTCAAACTGGACCGGCTGGCAAAAACCGCTGGAAACCCGACTCTATAGAAAGCGGATTGAATAAAGAAGCGAGAAAGCACATAAGATTCTCGTCAGTGAAGTGACTGAATGGCGTCGCCTGAAAAGGCGTCACAGTTTACTGAAGGATTCCGAGGGTATCAAAAACGAGCCAGCCGGGCTACCCCCCCAAAAAAAGACAGCCCGGCCGGCAAGGTGTGGGGTTCGCCCAAGGGCGATCTTCGGCGAATCCAATTTAACTATCGGTCTTGCAGACCGGCCAGGCAACCTTTTTATCGGAGGTGTGACAAGGGTATGGCACAGCGCATAAAGAAATCAGGCGCAGATGTCTGTTGCCATACGTTCCGGCCGAGTTTATAAATAATGCCGGTTGGCAAAAACCGTTAGAGACCAAACTGTATCGCAAGCGGATTGATTAGCTCCAGCAATCAGGAAGTCGCGTAAGTTATTCGCTGACAAGAAGATACAATAAATAGTTTTTTGGGTTTTCACAAGATAAATTTTCTTGACGCCTGAATGCCGGGGCGCGTAGAATCCCAATTGCCGGTGTAACAGGGACGTCCTCACAGGGGCATAGCCGTTGACATATTGGCTTTAATATGTTAGTTGGACAGGTATTGCAGATTATTTTTGGGGGAAATCGAAATGCAAAAACAGGTTGAGGAATAAAAAGACAAACATTCAATATTAACAATTTAATTAGGAGACACAAAAAATGTTAGCAGAATTAAATTGGGGAAATCTTATTGTTGAGCCGATTAGCCAGATGCTGACCAAAATAATGGCCTATCTTCCTGTTCTGCTGGGTGCGCTAATAATTTTGATTGTGGGTTGGATTGTGGCCAAGGCAATCAGACGGATAGTTGACTGGCTGCTTAAGACAGCGCGGTTCGATACTCTGGCAGACAAGGCGGGTATAACAGAAATTCTGAGGAAAGGCGATATGAAAATTACCGCCAGAGAGGTTGTAAGCGGCCTGGTTTATTGGCTGGTAATTATTATGGTGCTGGTGATGGTGGTTAACGCACTTGGTTTGCCGAAGGCATCCGACATCCTTGCGAGCTTATTTGCATACGTTCCAAAGGTGATAGCGGCGTTGTTTGTTCTGGTGGTTGCAATGTTTCTGGCGAGCTTTGTGTCAGGGATAGTTCGGACGGCAGCCGGAAACGCCAATTTACCCAAGCCGGAGATATTTGCCGGAATAAGCCGGTGGGCGATTATAATTTTTGCAGCGACAATTTCGTTGGAACAGCTTGGTATCGCACCGCTTCTGGTTACAACCACCTTCAATATTGTCCTTGGCGGCGTCTGTCTTGCTTTGGCGCTTGCGTTTGGATTGGGCGGTAAAGAAGCCGCGGCAAGGTATCTCGAGGAATTAAGGAAAAGGCGCTCCTGAGAAAAAAAGTCAGTGAAAAGTCAAGCTGCGGGCTGATTTGGTTCGCAGCTTTTGTTTTGCGCAGGATGGGGATATAATAGTTCGACAAGCTCACTATGAATCGGTGTTTATGGCAAACGAGAAGATAAAGATATACACGGTCAGCCAGGTAAGCACGCTGATAAAGACGGTGCTGGAGAACAATCTGCCTGGTCGCTTGGTGGTCAGCGGCCAGATAAGCGACTGGAAGTTGCACTCAAGCGGCCACTGCTACTTCTCATTGAAGGATGAAAATGCAGTGCTGCCCTGTGTTATGTGGGCAAGCGACTTCAAGCGGATTAAGTTCAAACCCGAGAACGGCCTAGCGGTGCTGGGGACGGGGCACATTGATGTCTATTCGCCGCAGGGCAAATACCAGTTTTACATTGAGTCGATGCAGCCGGCTGGCGTAGGCGCGCTGCAGTTGGCCTTCGAGCAAATGGTAAGACGCCTTTCAGCCGAGGGGCTTTTCGATGAAGCCCACAAAAAACCGCTGCCGAGGTATCCGCAGAGAATAGGAATTTTAACAAGTGAATCGGGTGCGGCGTTCCGGGATATCGTAAAAAGTGTTTTTGACAGGTGGTCTTGTGTGAAGTTGTGTTTTTATCCTGTGCCTGTGCAGGGGGAAGGCGCTGCTGAAAAAATCGCGTCGGCGATAAGAGACGTGAACAGGCGAAACGACCGGCTTAAACTTGACGTTTTGATAGTGGGCAGGGGAGGCGGGTCATTAGAGGACTTGTGGGCGTTTAACGAAGAAGTGTTGGCTCATGCGATTTACGATTCCAAAATACCGATTATCAGCGCGGTCGGTCACGAGGTTGATACGACGATAGCGGATTTGGTAGCGGATGCGAGGGCATCGACTCCGACAAAGGCAGGCGTCGTGGCTGTGCCGGATGCGAGGGAGGTGCTTGAAAAGTTGTTGGCGGCAGAAAGTCGGCTGACAGGTGATATAGAATCGGTTATTGAGCTTGCGGAACAAAAGTTGCAGACGATATACGCGAGCGCTGCGTTTCGGAACCCGATTTTGCAGGTGCGGGACCGCCAGCAGCAGTTGGATGATATGGGAAGCGGACTTGAAGAATTGATTGGGGATATGATAACGAGGGCGAGGAAGCGATTGAATGAGATTTATGAGCAGGTGGTTCGGCTTGAGCCACATCGACTTCTGAGAAGCAAGACCGAGGAATTGAATAAAGTAGTCAACAGGGCACAAATGGTCTTGCAGTCAAAGTTGAAAAGAATTGAAATTGGAATGCGAGATAAATCGACCAATCTGAAAGAAGTATTTGTGCGTTTTATGGTGACATCCGGAAAAAAAGTGGAGAATATGTTTGAGGTTGTAAGTAGGATGCATCCTGGGAAGTTTCTGCGAATAAAAACTGAAGAATTTAACGGGATTAGCAATCGGGCACGGGATGCAATCAAAAAGATTATCTCACAAGCACATAATGAGTTTACTACTCAAGCGAGTAAATTGGCTGGCTTAAATCCAAGTAGCGTACTGAAGAGAGGATATAGTATAACAACCAATAAACAGACGGGTTTAATAGTCAGAAACCTGAAAGATATTCAAATCGGTGATTTATTAGTAACAAGGATTAGTGAAGAGAATTCGATTGAAAGCAGGGTAATAAAAAAGTAAAAAGTTAAAAGTAAAAAGGCAAAAAAACGATGGCGAAAGAAGAAGTAAAAAATGATGTTAGTAAGCTGACGTTCGAGCAGGCGATAAAGGAGCTGACGGGTATCGTCGGCAAAATCGAGCAGGGCGATATTACGCTTGACGACAGTTTGCAGCAGTATGAAAAAGGAATGTCTTTGATAAAGCGCTGCCGGACTATTTTACAAGAAGCAGAGAAACGGATTGAGAAAATTTCAGGTTCCGGAGAAGCGCCTCAACAGCCGCAAAAAAAGCCTAATGATATTCCTTTTTAAAAAAGTTGTTCGTTTGAGGCGAGCGTGGCGGAACTGGCATACGCGCAAGGCTTAGGACCTTGTGTCCCTAACGGACGTGGAGGTTCGACTCCTCTCGCTCGCAGTTGTTGAAGAAATCCAATCCACACACAGGCAAGGCCAAATGAAGGGATGCTGAAAGCAATGCTTGCAAATAGATTACACATCACGGCGGGATTAATAGTTACATTGATGGTTTCAGTTGCGCTATGCCCGGCAACAGGAAAAGACAGGACTAAAGAACCTGCCGGGTCAAAACCGCTCGCCGGCAAAGTGACTATGTACAAAGGCAGGCCGACAATTTTCGTTAATGATAAGCTGATGTCGCCAATCATATACTCCCTGACAGATGAGCCGCAGGGCTGCTGGACCTGGCAGGAAGTGCCTCGAAAAAATATCCAGGAATTTGCCGACCGGGGCGTCAAGTTATTCCAGGTCGATATATTCCTCCAGCATATCTGGCAATCACCGGACAAATTCAATATTGAGCCGGCCCGCAAACAGATTCGGGGCATCCTGGAGATTTGTCCCGATGCTGCGGTGTTTTTCCGGTTTCATATCAATACGCCGCTTTGGTGGAACGAAGTCAACCCGGATGAGTGTGTTGCATTTGCCGATGGCCCAGCCGACTATAAGGATAAGCCCGGCGTGCACCGCATACTCGACGGCGACATCGAACGATGCGTCAGACCCAACTTGGCATCCGAAAAATGGCGAGACGAAGTCACTGAAAAATTGCGTGAGTTTCTAAAGCAGTTCGGTCGGACGCCCGAAGGCAATGCCCTTGTCGGGATACAGATTGCCTGCGGTGTTTACGGCGAATGGCATTACTGGGGATTTCTTCAGCATGAGCCGGATGCAAGCCCTGCTATGACCGCTTACTTCAGAAAGTGGCTCAAGGACAAATATGGAAGCGACAAATCGCTGCAAAAGGCCTGGAACGATGAAAATGTCACCTTGAAAACCGCGACCGTGCCCGGTGCGGATGAACGCAAAACCACCGAGGCCGGCTCCTTCCGAGACCCCGAAAAAGAAAGACAGATAATTGACTATTACCAGTGCCAGCATCAGGCGGTAGCAGACGACATAATTCACTTCTGCAAGGTTGCCAAGGAGAGCTGGCCTCGCCCCATTATTACGGGAACGTTCTACGGCTACTTCTTCGGCGTCTTTGGCAGGGCCGCCGCCGGGGGACATCTACAAATGGAACGTGTGCTTAACTCTCCTTATGTGGATTATCTCAGCGCCCCGCAGTCATACAATTCCTGGTGCCGTGATATGGGCGGTACAGGCCAATCGCGGGGCGTGCTTGAATCCATCCGGCTGCACAAGAAGCTCTGGCTCGATGAGATGGACCAGGTGACAACCTTTGCAAGGGCGTTCGGCAATAAGCAGGTCGAGCCGAACATCGCCGACGATATTGCGATTATGCGGCGCAACGTCCTTGAATCGCTTATGCGAGGTATGGGCCTGTGGTTCTATGATTTCGGAGCGGTAAAAGGCAGAATCGGCTGGTGGGACCAGAATGACATACTGGCCGACATTAAACAGATAAAGAACATCTTCGATGAAAACATAAACAAGCAGTTCGGCTCGGCTGCCGACGTCCTTTTGGTTTTTGATACGGATAGTTACTACTACCTCGGCGACGGCTCAATCGACCCGATTGCAGAGACAGCGGTGAATCAGACCTCCGCGGACGCATACTACAGCGGCGCAGCGTTTGATACCATCCTGTTTATGGACCTCGATAAGGTCAGTTTAAAACAATATCGTTCTGTGGTTTTTGTGAATACTTTCTGATGAGCGAAAAGCAGAAGGAATTCATAAAGAACAAGGTCGCAAAGAACGGTCGTCACCTGGTATGGATTTATGCGCCGGCCTACACCGACGGCAGGAAGCTCGATTCAAACCGTGTCTTGGAAATTGTTGGTATGAAGCTTGAGAAGATGACCTCTCCGGGAAAACCGGAAATAGAGGTGAAGAATCCTGACTTTCCGGCTGTGCGGTTCAGAATCGGTTCTTCTGCCCAGCCGCTCTTTGCGATAAAGGACGAATCGGCAATCGCAGTTGGATACTTCAAAGATAGTAACGATGTCGCGCTGGCGTACAAGAATTTAGGAGATTGTACGTCGTGGTACTGCTCTTTGCCGCTGCGAAACGGCGATTTGATGCGCGAGATTTTCCGCAGAAGCGGCGCCCACATTTACAATGACAAAGGCGATGTGATTTACACCGGCGGGGGACTATTGTGTGTGCATACCAGGACTGGCGGCAAACGCGATATATCGCTTCGCAACGGCAAAATAATCGAGGTCGAACTGCCCGCAAATTCAACAACACTTTTTGATAATGACACCGGCCGGATAGTGCTCAAATGATGCAATTTGCAAAAGCCGCCTTAATTGTGTGGTTGTCGGCTGCGGCCTGTCCCTTTGTGAGCTGCGCAGCCGAAGAAAGCGCTAATGTAAAACTGCGGCCAATCATAGACGGCACATCGTGGTTGATAGGGCCTGAGCCGAATCTTGCGCCGCTGGATTTGCAGCCGGCGCCCGGTGACACACAGCCAAATCAGCCAAACGACCATTGCATTTTTCAGACAAATGATGGCGTATGGCATTTGTGGGCGTGCGTCCGCCAGACAAAGATTGGTCGAATCCTGTGCCACTGGGAGGCAAAATCATTGACGGAAAGCCCCTGGAAATTTACCGGCGAGATAATCCGGGCCGACAAATCAGCCGGCGAAAGTTTGGTCGAGTGGAGGGGACAGGAGTTTATCCAGTCGCCGTTTGTCGTTAAGGACAAGAGGATGTATTATATGTTCTATGGCGGCTACGACACGGGCCTGGACCCCAACGGCAGGAAACTCGATGCCGGCCTCGATTATAACACGGCTGAAAAACAGATTTGCCTTATGACCAGCTCCGATGGCAGAAAATGGACTCGGCATAGGGACAAAGACGGCTACAGCAGGGTGTTTGTCGGACCGGGGGCGGCGCGGGATGAGTGTATTGTCCGACTCGGCGACACCTGGTACGCCTATTATGCAGGACATCATAACTGCGACCGCGACGCTGCGGGTATTTACGTTCGCACAAGCAGCGACCTGATACACTGGTCTGATTGGCGGATTGCACAATACGACCCGAATTGCCTGATAGGCGGGCATAAATGGCAGGCGGAGTCGCCTGTGGTGGTTTACAGGGGCGGCTACTACTATCTGTTTCGCACGCACGGACCCGATAGAAGCGGAACATGGGTATTTCGCAGCACAAATCCGCTGGATTTCTCCCTCAATAAGGTTGAGCTTGTTACTATCCTTGACGTTATCGCTCCGGAAATAGTTATTGACGAAACAGGCCGGGAATATATTTCCAACATAAGAGGCGAGACGGACTACAGGATTTCTCTTGCCAAACTGCGTTGGGAAAAAGACGAATGAAGCGACAGAAATTTGCAATTGCAAAAGCGACTCTCCACACCTTCTGTGGATTTGTTATCTTACTGCTTGCCGGCTGCCTTTGTCCCGAAACTGTTATTCCAGAAACACAGCCCGTCACTGCTGTAGTGGGAGCATTTAATGCAGAAGTAGCTCCAATTTACGCTGAGCTCGTGGAAGGCAGGACTATCCGCATCGAAGGAATCGACTTTGTCACAGGGACAATCGCGGGCCGAAAGGTTGTCGTCGCCTGGACGGGGATAGGCAAGGTCAACGCAGCGATGACGACCACGCTGCTTCTTGAGCATTTTAGACCGCGAGAAGTAATCGTTACGGGCATTGCGGGCGCACTCAATCCAAAGCTGGGTATCGGCGATGTGGTTATAGCTGCAAAGACAGCCCAGCACGACCTGGGCGTCTGGACAAATGCAGGCCTTGAGAACACAGGCGAAATAAACCGCCTGACCGGCGAAAAGAACCCGGTTTACTTTACAGCGGACGAGCATTTATTGCTGCTGGTGGAAGAAGCAGCAAAACACATAACATTCGATGCAGTGTCAACAACCGCCGGCGAAAGAAAACCGGCAGCCCGAAACGGAGTTATTGTCACGGGCGATACCTTTGTTATGGCCCCGGCAAAACGCGCTGAACTGCAAAAACAGCTCAACGCCGATGCGGTTGATATGGAAGGTGCGGCAATCGCTCAGATTTGTCACCAGCGCCGGATTCCGCATATTGTCATAAAGGCCGTAAGTGATAGCGCAGACGAAAATGCAATGCAGGATGTGAACGTCTTTGAAAAAATCGCCTGCAAAAACTCTGCGATAGTTGTCTGTAAGCTGGTCGGGCTTATGGAAACGCATCCTCTCACAAGAGCAATAAGCATAAGGGAATGAGTATGGTAGAAGCATATTTCCAGCTTAAAGCAAGAAGGACAAACGTTAGAACCGAGGTCGTGGCGGGACTAACAACATTTCTTACAATGGCGTACATCATTTTTGTAAATCCCACGGTGCTCAGCCAGGCGGGAATGGACAAGAACGCCCTTATAGCCGTGACGTGCCTGGCTACTGCCGTTGTCACCATCATCGCGGGCGTCTTTGCCAATGCGCCGATAGCTATGGCGCCGGGGATGGGCCTAAACGCGTTTTTCACATATACCCTTGTGCTCGGCAACAAGGTCGAATGGCAGACGGCGCTGGGGATTGTCTTTATGTCGGGTTTCTTCTTCTTGCTGCTTACGCTGGTGGGGCTTCGAAAAAAGCTTGTCGAGGCGATACCGCCGGGATTGATATCGGCAATATCGGTCGGCATCGGCCTGTTTATCACCTTCATAGGTCTGGTGAACCTCGGCATAGTTGTCAACAACGAAGAAACGCTGGTCGGCCAGGGGCCGCTTACGACAAAGGTCCTTATAGGGCTGGCGGGGCTTCTGGTGATGCTCTTTCTGGAAATGAAGCGGATAAAAGGAGCGCTTCTTATCGGTATAATGTTCTCGACCTTACTGGCAGTGGCTTTCGGTTACGTTCAGAAACCCGCAGAGTTTATTTCACTCCACATTGACATCAGGCCCGTCGCCCTGCACCTCGATATCTGGGCGGCCTTAAAATGGAGTATGTTCGGCAGCATATTCAGCTTGATGTTTATGGATATGTTCGACAGCATAGGGACACTGGTTGCGTGCTGCCACGAGGCAAAATTGGTGGATGAGCACGGCAGGATAAAAGGTCTCGACCGGCTGTTGAATATAGACGCCCTTGCAACAATGATTGGGGCTTTATTCGGCACATCCACGACCACTTCCTATATCGAATCGGCTGCGGGGATTGAAGAGGGAGGACGAACCGGACTAACCTCGGTAGTCAACGGCGCCCTGTTTCTCCTTGCACTGCTGTTTGTCCCCATAATCGGAATCGTCCCGATATATGCAACGGCGCCCGCGCTCATTATGGTGGGACTGTTTATGATGAAAGAGGTCAGGAACATTGACTTTGGCAATCTCGAAGAGGGCTTCCCCGCATTTATCATTATCGTAATGATTGCCCTGTGCTACAGCATAAGCGCAGGTCTGGCGTTCGGTTTTGTATCATACACGCTGATAAAAACAGCAGCCGGCAGGGCAAGGCAGGTCAAGCCGACAATGTGGATTATCGCTTGCCTATCGCTTGTATTCTTGTCCGCCGACAAATTAGGCGATTTGCTGAAGTGCCTTAAATGAGCGGGCTGATAAAATGCTCACGACCCTTTTTCAGGCGGACAGTTTAGCGAGGGCGGAGGCGGTGTGCATACCGACCAGCATCAGATAATCGAGGTCGCCGAGGTTGTAGTGGTCGTCTCGGAAGGTGTTACTGGCATAGAGGACGCCGAAACAGCCGGATGGGCTTAACAGCGGGGCGATAATGACCGAGCGTATCTGGGTCTCTTTCTTCTGGCTGAGGTCTCTTGGGAATATGAACAGCATATACTGCTTCTTGTCCACTGCCTCTGCGATTTTGTCGCCGAATTCAAGGTCGGTCTGTTCGATTGCCATACCCCCTTTTTGTCTTCCCGCGTGGGCGGTCATAGGGCCGTTCACCTGCGCCCGCAATGCGCACCAGACGTGATGCGTCTTGAACTGCTTCAAGACGGTCTCTAACAGAGCCAGGAGAACTTTGTCTAAGTTATTTGCTTTTTTTATCTCCTCAATCGCCTGCAGAAAATCGGTCGCCCTCTGGGCGTCGAACCTGATTGCCGGGGCTTTTTCCGCACCGAGCTTTCTTATGATTATTTGCGGCCCTGATGCAAGAGTAGAAGGCGCATCTTCAAGCTCGACAGTTTCGCCCGGGTCCTGGCTGATGCCGTCTTTGAAGCTGATTTCAATGGCAAAATCGGTGATTTTCAGGACGTCGCCGTCCTTGATCTCCGCCTTGGTGATTTCAGCGTCGTTGAGAAAGGTCTTGTTGGCGGATTCGAGGTCTTCGACCACCCATTGCCCGTCCTTTGTGTTGTAAATGACGGCGTGCTGTCTTGAGACGGTCTTGTCGGGCAGGAAGACCTGACTATTGGAGTGCCTGCCAATGTAGATAGGCCCCTTCTCGAACTGCAGCTCATTAACGGTGCGATCACCTTGTTTTACAACCAGTCGCATCGGTTTCCTCCCGATATTTGATTGTCCGGATTATTACCTGTACTATAATATCATTAACCTGCCCGCCTTGTCAAGCAACAACCGGCGAATATTGCCCCCCAGAGCAAGATTTTCGCAGGGGTGCATCTGCACAGGGCGTCGTCTTAGCCAGCCGATATGAGACAGAAGGGCGCCGGCTCACCGCAAGTCAGCAGTGTCTATTACTTTCCCTGCGCCGACACATATGAGATTCTGGCCGAAACACTCTCTAAACAAGGTGCGGGCCTTGTCGCCGCAGCAATGGCAGGGAGCAACGAAGCCAACGCCCAAACGCCTCAATAACGAGGCAAGCCGGCCAATACCCATTTTTGTCGACCATTCGAGGTGGAAACCGCCGACAATCAGGAAAACCCTGCCGTTTAGATAAGCACAGGCGGAATTTACGATTTGTGCCAGACCCGGATGTGCACAGCCGACTATCAATACAAGGCCTCTTTCTGTTTGGATGACCAGCGCCTGCTCTTTAATCAATTTCCCGACCTGACCTGTTGAATAAACGTTCTCGCAGATTGGCATCGGCTGAACCACCTCAATGCATTTTGCCCCCAATCCCACTGCGTTTTTCTTGAATTTCTTTGGAAATGACTGTGGCAGATAAACAGTTGCGCGTCCATTTTCTCGCAGAAAGTCATCAAGCCCGCCCGTGTGGTCGCCGTGAATATGAGAGAGAACAACAACATCTATTGACGCCGGGTCAATTGACAGTTTCCGCATATTGCCGAGCAGCATAGAACCGTCCGGGCCTGTATCAAACAGAATCGTTTTTTCAGCCCCGTTAATTACGCAGGCAAATCCCCACCCGGTTTCAAGCCCTTCCTTGCAGGGATTATTGTCGCACACTACCGTGATTCTGATGTTCTCTTTCATATCGGGCATTTTACAGTAATTTCCCAGGGTTGATAGAGTCGTCTTTCGGCTAACCATTGTAATCGACTGTTTTGCCGGGATTCGTTTCGGGGCATCGGAGAGGGCAATATTTTCATAACTAATTCTTAGACAGGGGTTTAGGTTCATTTTCTCATTTTTGCAAATTGGGTTTGATTTGGCTTTGTTTTTTCGGCTGTAACGCAGGGTAGCTGTTTCATAAGTCCTTTCTGGGCATAGGTTTCGGTTTGTCTTGCATTTTTGAAAATTGGCTTTGTTTTGCATAATCGATGCTCGTGACCCGTGGCTTGTGGCCCGTGATTCGGGGGTGCGGTGTCTGCGGACGGCAGGGGGCCAAGCTCGTAAATTGGGTACGATTGGGTTCGTTTTTCGCATTTTTGCAAATTGGCTTTGTTTTTTCGGCTGTTGCGCACGGTAGCTGTTTCATAAGTCCTTTCTGGACATAGGTTTCGGTTTGTTTCGCATTTTTGCAAATTGGGTTTGTTTTGCATAATTCACCGCGGAGCACGCTGAGGACGCGGAGAAAATGGTAAAATGAGTAAAATGAATATCGTTTTAAGTTTTGAGCGTTTAGTTTTGAGTTTCGAAGAAAACATACTTTGGTTCAATCCCCTTCCTTCTTACATTGAGACAATTCTCAATGTTGGGTGAGTATTATACTATATGGAATGTTTTGTGTCAAGTGAAATCTTCTAACCACAGATTACACAGATAATCTATGAAAGCAGAGCCTCCCGATAAGGTTAATATACGGGCTCGTATGGTACGGCCCAATTTTATCAACGTGGTCCCGCACAGGGCGGGCCACAGTAACCTTTATGCAGGAGGCCCT
>Ga0315288_10007697_pt1 | contig 13637 bp, 18 predicted proteins | sample YL17G11_20_MG_FD_203454 | JGI IMG/M metagenome (GOLD analysis project Ga0315288, IMG submission 203454) | Sediment microbial communities from Yellowstone Lake, YNP, Wyoming, USA - YL17G11_20 | ecosystem: Environmental > Aquatic > Freshwater > Lake > Sediment | place: USA: Wyoming | collected...
GAGTTCGCTAAAATGTTCGACAATCCATAGGTCGTCTTTATCCATAAAAACCTTTATTTTATCAGACTTTTAGTTATATTGGAGCGGGCAACGGGGATCGAACCCGCGACCCTCGGCTTGGGAAGCCTGCTAAGCGTTCTTATAGCATTTTTTATAGAGTGATATCAAGTTATATTTTTGTGTGTAATTTTAATTCCTTGACTGCTTTCAAGTGCTATTGGGTAATGGAGAGAAATACCGCTTTTAGGCACCTCCATAGGCACCAAGAATCGGAAGGTTAGGCACCTCTGTAGGCACCTGAATTCGGACGTGCTCGGTCCGTCCTGTGAAGGTTAAAGGCAAGACCCCACCATCCATCCTCCAGGGGCTATCCCCCATCCTCTTTCGTCCAGTCGTCCCGGTCGGGCGATTCCGGTCGGTGGCAATCCATCCCGGAAGGCCCGCAGGTCCCACCAGGCCCCCCGGAGGCCACTACTGGTAGTCGTCTAAGGGGAGTCCGATCTGCACGTCCTTAAAAAAATAGAGTTCCCTCTACTCCGCGATGTTCATGGTTTTTTTCGAAACTTTTTCATCCTGGGCTAAATTATCGAAGTCAGTATTTTCCCTAAAGTCAGCCAAGGACTTCTTCCTGAACTCCGCACTTCCAAGAATTTATCAAAAAGTGTATATTACATCCGTAAATTAACAAAGGGGGTATCCACAAGCTCAAATGAATCTGACAGACGCCTTAACACTATTTGCACTCTTTCTCACCATAATAGCCTTAGTGGTCGTTGCCTATCAAATGTATTTAACCAGAAAGTCATTAAAGGCAGCTCAGTCAAGTATAGAATTATCAATAAAAACCATGCAAATTGAGATGTTGCCAAAAGCTGGGTGGGCAATTGAAGTGCGAGTTAAACTGAAAGGGTGGATAAATGACCTGAAAAAAGTTGTTGAACTGAGTAATTCGGCGTTGGAAACGCAAAATTCCAGCCTTATGAAACGTTTATCTGAAGGGGGGATGAAATCTCCTAAAGGTTTAGTTAGAAAATCTGTCTATGAACATGCCCCTAATTGGTTGTCGATTATTTTGATAAGCGGAGCCCAGTATTATTATGATGCCAAGGCTCCGCAATTATACCTTTGGGACAGTACTAACGATCTGCCAAAATATGACTTTGTCTCGTCTTTTCTTGAAAGATGCGAAGATTCACTAAATGGCCTTAACAAATTGTTGACATTTATAGACGATACTGTCCCAGAGGTGTATCTGAACTGCCCCGCGAGTCTAAATGATAGGGATTTCTTCGATGAATAATGCTTAACAGGGACTGCTGATTTCGGAGGCTATCTGTTTCGATCAGCGATCATCGATTTCCCGACCTGTGTCGATGCGAAGATTTGTGAAAGTTTCAAATCGGCCTTGTGATCGGCAGGATTTGGAAAAAATGAGGATTCCTTCCTGAAAGATTCAATTGACCAAATTTCACAAATTGTGTATATTCCGATCAGCAATCATTAGGTGGCATATCCGAAGCATTTGGTCTGTCCCGCCAAATCAGAAGTTAACCGTAGGGTGGGGTTTACCCCGCCATGAAAAGATAATTGGCGGGCCAAGGCCTACCCTACCTTCCTGGTTAAAAGTATGATATAATCCTCTTGAAACATGGATAGAGACGAACTTCAAGGTGAAATTGACCGAATTTTTGAGCCGGAACTTGACGAGGACTTGCCTGTTCCCATGCCTCCACACAAAAGGCTTTGGGATAATCATCGCCTTGATACTTCGTACTGGAGACCGGATGAGTTCCATTCAATGTCCAAATTCAGCCGACTTGTCCAAGATCCAACAGATCCCATCAACAGAATCAGAGAGAGCCTTAGCGCCCCCGACAACCTTTTCTGGGCCGGAATCAGGCTCTTCGCTGACAGTCTCTTGGCTTACAGTGACGTTAACAATCCTTGGCGCGAAATGGGTTGGGGACCACTCCAATATTATCCTCCCATTCTAATGGCATTTTGGGCGGGTTTGGAAGCATTCGTCCGCCTATATTCGGAGATGTTAGTTCACGTTGTGTCAGGAGTGCCTTCAGCCGTACGGTTATTTCTCCTTGAAGAAGAGGAATATGTAGAAAAGGGGCAGATCCGTCAGAGTAAACGAAGTCGACCGGTACTTGAAAGATACTGGACATTATTAAAATATGGTTACGACTATGAATTTGACAGGGGTAGTAAGTTTTGGCAGGAAGCAGAGGCAGTGGCAAAAAGGCGTAACCAATTTGTTCATTATGAAGTTGGATCAGCTCCCTCCCTCAAAACTTTTGAATTGTGGTCTTATTTAGAATCTATATTGCTCCTATTCTTCAGACCATCAGTAGACCTGAAGCTCAGTGTATTCCCATCCCAATTCGAGATCTATTGGTGTCTCGTTGAGTTGAGACCCCTGATCGAAGACTTTGAGGAAAGACCAATTCAAAAAGGATGGCCATTCTCTCCGTATATTTTCTCTTGCTCCTTTAATAAGATTGATGATTCTCGATATCCACCAGGTTCAAAGCCTCTTGGTGAATCCAAGGGATCTCCATAATGTCTTACTGGTCGGGACCGAGTACTCGGGATTTTAACAAAGGCAATTGATATTCAATTGTCAAAGAACAGGCAGGGTGAGAAATGGCTCTGCCAAGCCAGCCGAAGATTCCAAGTTATAGGGCGAAAGGATTTCTTCCTGTAACTTTCGCTTGACCAGTTTCTTTAAAAGGCGTAGAGTACAATCGGAAATCAACAAGATACTAACGTGCAAAAATCTCCTTGGGTAATTAACCCTTAAATTAAACAAATTCTGTATAATATCGCCCAGGACAATGTTTTCTGGAAAAGAACAGGATGGAATGGTCCTTTTCAAAAGCGAAAGAGAAGTCCGGTCAGTCATTTTCCAACAAAGAATAGAATATACATAAAAAATAATGTTAGGCCGTGACCGAATCTATTCACACCCATAAGGAGATTTCCCGAAATGGACATTCCACGGATCTTCAACATCACCGAAAGTGCTCACCGCATCCATAACCCGTTCACACCCGAAAAGCTCGCCACTCTCGGCGCGGCGCTGCGTCTGGAAACGGGGACCCGAGTGCTCGACCTCGGCAGCGGTTCGGGGGAGATGCTGTGCACCTGGGCACGCGATTACGGAGTCATCGGCACCGGCATCGACATGAGCCAGTTGTTCACCGAGCAAGCGAAACTCCGCGCTGAAGAACTCGGCGTCGCCGATCAAGTCAAGTTCATCCATGGCGATGCTACCGGCTACGTCTCGGACGACAAGGCCGGTGTGGCAGCCTGTCTCGGTGCTACATGGATCGCTGGGGGAGTCATCGGCACTATCGAGCTTCTGGCGCAGAGCCTCCGCACCGGAGGGATCATCCTCATCGGCGAGCCCTACTGGCGGCAGTTACCGCCGACGGAAGATGTTGCCAAGGGGTGTCTTGCCAACTCAATCTCCGACTTTCTCATGCTTCCAGAACTTCTCGCGTCTTTCGGCCACCTTGGCTACGACGTCGTTGAAATGGTTCTGGCTGACCAAGACGGCTGGGACAGATACGAGGCGGCCAAATGGCTCACCATGCGCCGATGGCTTGAAGCCAATCCCGACGACGAGTTCGCGAAAGATGTTCGAGCCAAACTGACCTCGGAACCCGAGCGCTACGCCGCTTACACGCGTGAATACCTGGGCTGGGGTGTGTTCGCGCTGATGCCGCGGTGATGCGTTGGCGCATCCGGCGGATCGTCAACGGCTGTGCCGCGCAACAGCTGGTGGCTCGCCGAGATGTGATTGCGCCTGAATTCATTTCTTATGGTCTAGTTATCCGTGCAATCAACAGAAAGGTCTGTCTCAAGCAGGCCTAACAATTCATTCAAGCCGACGCCGCTTCACGGCGCGGCTTAATTCAGGCGTTATGCTATCTTTCTTTCCGTAATCATTGACCCAAGATTAACTTTTCACCAACGATTAGTAGGTGCACTCGTTAAACAAGGGATGATTTAACATCGTGTGTTAGATTAAGTACCGTTTAGCTACCCCCCCTTCGAACCTTCCGAGGGGTTTTTCCGGAAATTTTTGGCTTAAAAACATTTTTTGTAAAGCATTTTCCATGCCAAAGATCAAGACCACAGAAAACAACTTGTAATATCAATGTCTTATACAGCTTTAGCTTCGGATGAACCCTTTTTTCTTTTTTTCTTTTTTTTCTTTGCCACTTTGTGACAAAATGAGAATACATTAACTATCCGAGTTTATTACACTTTTAATGCAATTTCCCACACCCAAAAGAATCTTGTCAACTGGTGTGTAAACTGAAGTCAACTTCCTCTGGAAGAGAAAATCAAACGAAAAACTGAAGAAATTCAAGGAATAAGACGGAAGAGGTTTAGGGTTCAGGGGTTAGGGGTTCAGGGGGCGATTTGTTCTAAAAGCAAAGTTAGAACAAGTAAAAAAAATAAGATTCGGACTTTAGGGGCTTTAGTGGCCTTGGAAGGAAAAAGACCAGTAAAAAGGGGAGTGGGAGGGGTTGGCCCGCGACATGCGCGAGTCGTCAATCCGTGCGCGCAAGGTTTCTTGACAAGGCAAGGTTTATTGCCTCTGCAACAATACCGTGCTCGTCATATATCGCTTCTTTCAGGGAAACGTCAGCAATCCCAAGGGCGTCAAGGCCATTAACTGCGAAATCGTGCCTGACCAACCGCCCTACCCCGAAAAAAACTACCCGCATTATTCTCTTGACCTAATATACAATCGGATATAAGTTGAAGCAGTACGATTGAGTATTATGATGGAACTTGCCTGATGGTTGGCGAGTTTCACAGCCTACCGCTAAAGCAAGTTCCGTGATTTCCTTCCACCAAATAAGGCTACCAACATAATGCTAAACCTTCTGGAGAGAATCATGAGGGGCTCCACCGGACCGACAGGAAAAAGCGCCTGCGTCCCGTTGACCTCCGTGTTCGGCAGGAGGAGAAAACATGTTCTTCAGAAAGAAAATCGATGTGGGCGAATATTGCGCGGGTTCACTGAACGCTCTTTTCTCGCCGGGGCGTGAAAAAGTCTGGCAGCAACTTCGTCACGCGTGCAATGACCCAGCTCTTTCGGGAATCGACAGGACGGCCTACATCAACCACGTCCGGGCAATCATGGTTGAACTCCTCCTCATCGCCATCACCAAGAACTTCAATATGGATATTGGCTCTGAGGCTCGTTTCTTTGCCATGATCTACTTCAAAGACCACGGCGCTTCTCACATTGAGGACATAGGACGAACTTACAACCAACTATTTGGGACGACCCCGGGTGACGGTGTTGCAGGCATGGTTGCCTCGTTCTCAGATCAACTCACAGACGGGAGACTCCGGCAAGACACTGTTCAACGTCTTCGTGTTGAATTCTACGCAGTGCTAAGGAGTCTCTTCGACGACTTCAAGTCTATCAAACTGACAACGAAACGAGGATGAAGCCGAACCAGATGTCGCACCGTACCTTTGACCCGCCGTGCGTCAACGTCCGGTGAACATCGGCCTTGGGCATTCAATAGGTAAAGAGGATATATGCGTGCACGCTGGGTAAGTCATAATCCATCACCTGAACTTCCAATAGTCGGCCAAACTCAGGTTGCCTCGTTTTTGCCCGGCAGGTTTTACTTTGTTTCCACTATACAACTGGACCCATCAAGCCCTTTAAGTAAACTTACGAGAAGCTTGGAACTGGGGATTGCCTATAACGATGTCCCCCCTGGGCCAGATGAGTTCATAACGCAAGTATTTAGGTGTAACAAAGATATGGATGTTGAGTCATTTGATGATCCATTGTTCGAACGGAAGTACTCAACTCTATCTCAAGCTCAAATAGGTCACAATGAGACTGTGGATCTGTTTTCAAAGGGCAAACTAAAATTATCTCACATTCGCAGAACCTAAAATGCGATATGATGCCTCCAGGGGAGTTAGACCTCCGTGTAGGCTTTTTATTTGCCACTAACACGAAAAATTTCACTTGCCAAGTCTGAGAATGTTGCGTAGTTGTTCCCAATGTTCGCGCTAAGATGGAAGAAAGAAGGTGAAACCGATTAAGCCGTCAAGGTCAAAAGTAAAAAGGGGTGAGCATTACATGGATGAAGAGGAAATTGAGGAAGAAGAAGATGCAGTAAATTCTTACGGGCGCAAAATGCCAATGCGGCAGATTTTATTAGAACTCGAAAGGGATGGGATAATTCAAATTTACGGAGACCGGTGGGGAAGGGTTCAAATCAGAATAAGAGGTGGGTGGACTTAGGAAGGACGTGGGCTCGGTTAGAATCTGCAAAGATGAAAAGCTTAGCCATATAACTCAAGGGTGAACAATGGTCTTTGCAAAATTGTTCAAAAAAAAGCTCGAAGCAAAGGATTACGCTGGCGCTCTATTTCAGGTTTTCGTAATTGATAAGTTAGAAAAGACAAAATACTATGAAGACTACGTCGAGCGATGGCGCAATTCTCCTGAATTTAACGAGAGTAAGTGCGCATACGTCCTCTACGTGTATGAAGTATCGGTTGTGCTGCTTGCTTTAGTGGCCGTAGCCAAGAAGATGCCTGAGTTTGATAAAGTCTTCCCTCATTTTAGAGAACAGGCTTTAGAAGCGGTTAGAAAGGGTTTGAACGTCCCGGAAGTTACATTCGATCAAGACGTTTCAGAAGCAGTCCGTAACTTAACAACCTTGATTTTTACCGACCCCTCGAAAAACTTTGCACTAAGTTTTGAATGGACAAGCAAATGGATTGCAAGTTTTGGAGCTAAGGACAACAACCCCATAGACCTCTGGACGATGGCTCACCTCTGGAAGAATTCCTTTAATCAACTTTGTCGCATGTTTGATGAGGTAAAAGTAATTTAGGGTTCGGGAGGGGAGCGTATGGGGTTTTTAAAAGATTTATTTAAGGCAGATCCTGAAGTGGATTTCCAAATGGCTCTACGAGCTGAGACTATTGAGGGTAATTACGAAAAGGCAGCTTGGCTTTATGGTAAAGCATCAGAGCAAAATCATCCCAAAGCACAATTTTATCTTGGGATTATGTGTCTGCAAGGACGTGGTACCAATAAAGATTTCCAAAAGGCATTAGAACTTATCACGAACTCTGCGTCGCAAGGCTTTTATAAAGCTCAATATTTGTTAGCCCAAATGTATCTAAAAGGTGTAGGCGTTCGGCAAAATGTTGATGAAGGTAATCGGTGGATGGCGAAATTTAATGCTCAAGGTCACGATGCATCTGAGCTTTCGTTTATTGATTCTGAACTTAAATTTATATAGCCAAAAAGGGGCCGTTGATATGATTGGTTTATTCCTAAGTTTAACCATAGGGAGGTAGACAAGGATGGCAAAAATTGAATTTACAACAGTAAGGATAGGGGTTAAAGCCGCGGCAAAATTGCAAGAAGATAAGAGAGAATTAGAAAAAAAGGGATACAAAGAGGTTCCTCCAAAAGATGATAAAGATCTAATACCCCTTAAAGAGTATTTTGTCACTGGACACCCAGGGAACTGGACAATAACATACATAGGGACTCTTCCTCCAGCAAGGGAAGCCAAACCCCTTTGATTTAATTGGATGGTCCCTGCAAAATCCTCTCCTGTTCTTTTTCTAAGTAACAAGTTAGGCGTTTTAGCATCTCAATAAATCTTGAGAGCTTTTTCGGAAATTCAATGCTGTAAATCAATCTCTCATATCGGGTATTTCCCCCCTTCCCCCAATCTCTACCCCTGTCAATTTCTAAATTCAAAACAGAACAATTAAGATGTAAACCAATTCCTATTTCTTTTATAATGCCTTCTTTGGTTCTTTTTCCATTTTTCATCTTTTTCTCCTTTCAAACTGACCCGCTACATCGCCTTTGGTCTTCAACTGGATCGTCACGGTATCCGGGACAGGTTCATTCTTTGGAACGTAAATCGTCCCCATCACCCCCTGCCCATCGTTAACCAAAAAACGATGAAACCTCTTTGAATCTGAGTCGTAGGTGGCAGTAAGTTCTTTATTCATCTTTTTTATCTCCTTTCCTTAGAGTGTCAAACAGGGTTACTTCTTCTCCCTCGGACGAGAAAACCTTGACCATCACAAGCATGAACTTCCGGTACTCTTCCAGGGCCTTCCTTAACTCCTCAATGTCACCGGTCAGCGCCTTCTCCTTAATCATGGCTTCAATGGCAACCATCCTTTTCCAGTCCTCTGGCCGGGATCTCTTCATCCATTCCAGGGTCCCCGGTTTATACCCCTGGTCGATCTCTTCAATGGCCTGCTGCATGGAGGAATAGGGGTCTTTAAGAATCGCCCCTTTGTGAGCCTTCAAGGCCCGGTACTTCTCTATTAAATTCATACAAAAACCCCTAAGAAAGCATTTACAATATTCACAAAAATACCCCTTAGACTGAATTTTGTTAATTTTGTAAATGGTTTTCTATACATTTCTTCTCTCAAATATTTTGGGATTCACTCGATAGGTTTTTCCACTTGGTCTGCCCGGTCCAGGGTTACTCAATCCCCCTGTTTCTTCCCGGATATATCCCCGGTCAGCCAGAACCCTTAGCCCCTGCTCCACCTCTTCCATAAGAGAGATAGCGGTATGGTGCATTATGTCCCGCCCCTTGAAGGTCGCCGGCCTTACTCTGTTTAAATAAGAAAGTATCTGCCGGGCCAGCTTGAATTTTCTATCTTCCTGCATCAGTCCGAAAACCGCTGTTGCGTGTTCCTTGAAATACGCTCCAATTACACAGGAAGCACTTACAAAAGTCACAGAAATCGAAGAGGAGAGGCCCCCTATCCCGCGTTCAGCAAGATGGAGAAGGCCCGCAATCCGGGCAACAGCCCCTGGTAACTTGCTGCCCCAGTCAGGCAAGTAGCAGAGGCTTTTCCCTGGCCTCATTTCCTGCTCGATATCGTCGTAGAATTCGTCCCATAGCCTCTGTGCGTCGGGAGATAGCCTCAAAATAGCATCCTTAAATGGAATGTCCATGAGAGAGAAGATATGGGTCTTGTATCGTTCTATGAGGGATGAGCCGAGGCTCGTGGTCTGCCTCTTCCTATACCCTACTTGTGACTTACAGCGGCTATAGAGAAATCGTGCGAGTAATCCTTTCCCACGAAAATGCTGGTTCTTGCCTGCTTCTTCAATAACCCCGCTCTGTACGGCAAGACAGAGGGTCAATGCCGGGGCCTCCATTGTCTTCGCCTCTCTTCCTATTCTGTGATTCCCCCAAAAATCACCATTATGAGCTTTCAGAAAAAGGTCGATGTTCCCCACGCCGTCTTTTGAGTATCGCCCCGCCATGATCTCAAAAAGCCCGCCTTCAGGAGTTATGACCGCCATCCTTTCACCATTATCGGCCATGAGCACGCCTAATTTTTCCGGGGTTACATCATCCACAAGGTAGATGGGACTGTTCGGTATAGGGGTTTCGGCCAGGGCCCGCGTTAACTCCGCTGCTTCTTCTTCAGACTGCCGCCTCTGCTCCGGGTCGTCTTCCTCTGCCGCCTTCTTCTGTAGTCGTTCAATCCTTTTCTCCTTGATTCTGAAAGCGTTCTGAGCATCTTGTATAATCGTCCTCATGTCCTCTTGCCGAGCCTTCTGGAATTCATATAGGGGGTTTGTCATATCACTTGTGGTGCTACTCTTTCGGTTTCCCGAATCATAAACGGGGCAGAGATAAAGGTTGAGGGGTTCCTGGTGGCTCCTGAGGTCAACAACAACCTTCTTTGCAAAGGATGACGATAACACTGCAAGATAAAGACACGCCGTTAAAGCCGGGTCAACTTGATTCACTTCTGATACTGCCTCCACCACCTCACACCCGATCCCTGAGAGAGCACCAAGGGGAAAGTCGGGAAGCGAAGAGTATTCATCAAACGGTATAGGGTCCGGCCAGTCTTCACTTGCACTAACTCGGCTTTCATCTGGGAACTTTTTAAATGGCAATGCCACTGGGCTTTTAACCCCGCAATCCTTCCCGCAATTCCACAAGCTCTTGATTCGCTCACAGGTAGCAGGGCCAGCGTCGTTTATTGCATGGAGAATTTTCTTATCTGTCTCACCAGGGGAGTATTTGGGATATCCATTTGATAGACTGTGAATAAGGTTGAGGCCCCCTGTCTCCCTTGCAAGAATGGAAACCATGGCGTACCACTCAGGCTCAGATAAGTTACCCCTATCTCGATCACAATGCTTTAAAAATTCACACTCCATGATTTGATTTAGTCGCAAGCTGTTCTCCTGTGAATATGGTCGCTCCTCTTTAGTAGAGGTTTCCATGAGAGGAGGGAGAAAATCGAAATCAGAGAGGTTACATTCCCGTTGCGGCTTAAAGGCCGTTATAGTCACTTCTCTTGGAGGGTCATATTTATGATTGAGAGTTTTGGGAAGTCGCAAAATCCGTGAGGCATCGGTTAAACTCAAATCCCCACCAAAATATAAGGCAATCCGTTTAAGAAGAGATTCGATCTGGCGTATCTCCTCTTTTGTAGCGGGAGTTTTCAGCTTCCAATATATGTGGAAACCTCCACCACTATTTAACAGGAAAGAAGGCTTTAGAGGGAAATCCTGATATCGCTGTCGAATCTCATTCTTTGCCTCTTCTCCAAGGCCCTCAGTATCTACCTCACACCACAACGAAGGTATTTCAACGATTCCTTCCTTCGTTCCGTCACCATCCCGTCTTGTAGCTACCCCGAAATGGACATTTTGGCCCTTATGCGCCTCCAAGATTGAAGGGATGGAGTCTATCTTTTTTAATGAAATAAATTGATTCTCCCCAGAGGGTAGGAATCGAAGGTTGATAAGACCTTTATCGCAATGCTGATAAAGGGATTTCAGAAAGGTAACGGAAGGGTGTTCATTGGTCCTTTTGGTCACTTTTGTTTCCCTCCATCATCCGGTAATAGCAGGAGAGGATTTCAGCTTGAACCCTCCCCATGAGTTCACCGGGTAAAGTAATAACGGGTTTGAAACGAAGTTCATGGCTTGTGGGATCTCTCCATGTTACCATGGGCACTTCGATCCGGGCTTGGCCTCCATCGGTCTGAAAGACCCGGAAGTCTGTCACAAGCAGATCCCCAAGCCTCACGTCAACAAAGGCCCTAAGCGGCCCCGGTTTCCGTGTCGGTCGGATCTCGATAGTTTTAACTTCCATCTCGGCCATCCTTCGCACGGCTGCTTACCCATGCCTCAAGGGCAGCCGGGCTGAAACGGATGAGTCTCCCAATTTTGAGGAAAGGAATTTTGTTTGAAAAAACCCAAGCCCTTAACGTCGATCTCTTAACGTTCAAAAGCTTTTCAACCTCGCCAATGTTTAAAAGCTGTTCCATATTGCATTCCTCCTTTATCAAATATTTATTCCATCTTAAGAATAAACTTAGCTTTTGTCAAGATCAATTGGAGATAGCTAATAAATTTTATGCTTAGTATTTTATTGTTTGCTTGACAATCTCATTTTGAAATGCTAATATCCCATTAGATTAAGACTTAAGGAGTGTGAATGATGAAGATAAGAGACGACCCAAAAATAAAAGCTCTTGAATGGTACCTCAAATTTCTCTCGGAAGATTTAGAAAATATGAGTGAATTGGATTTAGGAAAATTGGGCCTTGAAGCGCGATTCTATTTTGAGAATCCCACCAAAGGAGTTCTTGCCCATATGGCCGCAAGAATCCCTCCCTCAGCGATAGCCTCATTAAAAAAGATGGGGAAGGACACAAAAGATTTGGAGGCCCATGCTAAGGTTCAAGGGATCGAGAAGGCTAATTATTATTGGCCTATCTACTCGCAAGGGATAATCCCTCCCGATTATCATTGGCGAGAAAATTTGAGACTTGTTCAAGCAGAATTACGGGGTTTTCTGAAAGAATGGACTGAAACTGAATCGGCGGGTCTTTTCCTTAAACCTTACGGAAAAGCAAAAATCTATTTTGGAAGGGATGAAGGGAAATTCAAACTTATATATGACCCTGATGAGCCTTCTTTTACTGGCACAACAGATCCATCGAAATTGGCAGAGAAGGCGAGGCTGAGCCTGATTTTCGCTCTCGATGGGATTCCAGACGAAGGCGCCATTAAAACGTGTCGGGAGTGTAGAAAATACTTTTTGCACCTATCAAAGAAACCTAAGTTCTTTTGTGATTATAAATGCACCGTCAAATTCACGTCGAGGAGGAGGAGAGAGAAAGACCCGGAGGGATATCGAGCCTCACAACGAGAAATTATGAGGAAGCAGTATAGGAAAGAGCAAGCCAAGAAGAGGGGGGTTCCCGTTGGAAAAGTGAAAATTCAAAAAAGGAGGAAAAAAGATGGCCGTTGAACAGCAATGCCCAAAATGCAGAAAGCGACTAAGCATAACTCGAAAAATCTGTAAATGCGGTTTTAAGTTGGGTAAATTTAGTGGAAAAGTCTATTGGGTTTCGGCCTATATCGATGGAGAAAAAAGAAGAGAGCGGATAGGTCCCAATAAACAAGCGGCAGAGCAAAGGGAAAGGGAAATCTTGAAGTTAAGGACAGAAGAGAGATTTATTGATAAGGACCCTGCTGCAAGACTGACTCTTGGGGAAGTATGTAAATGGTATCTCGACCTCCCTGAAGTTAAAGCAAAGGACTCTTATGATCGGGATAAACATTTTATCACCCATTTGAAACGTCTATTGGGAGAGGGAATAAGAATCAAAGACATCACCACCGGAAGGGTTGAATCTTACCAGAAGGTCCGCCTTGCCGAACCTTCCCCTGTTCATCCTGGGAAGACTATAACCCCATGTGAGGTAAACAAAGAGGTTACAGCTTTAAAGGTTATCTTCAATCGCGCTGTGAAGCATGGGAGATTGAAGCTCAACCCCATTGCCCAGGTGAAGAGGCTCCCCGAAAACAATATCCGGCAAAGGATATTGACTTTGGATGAGTTTACAGCCCTTCTCGATGCCTCTGAGCTTCATTTAAAGCCCATTATCAGGGTAGCCTATTACATGGGGATGAGGAAGGATGAAATCGTTCGTTTAACATGGTCTGAGGTTGATTTGAGAAAGGGATTCATTCGGCTACCTGCCGAGAGGACGAAGACAGACAGCCCCCGGATCATTCCCCTTCATCCAGAGGTTAAGGCGACCTTGGAGAGGCTTCCCCGTGGACTCCACACAGACCGGGTTTTTCTTCGAAATGGGCAATCCTTTGATGAAATCAAGCACAGTTTTCAATCTGCCTGTCGAAAGGCGAATATTGAAAACTTCACATTTCACGATCTGCGTCATTGTGCCTTAAACAATCTTCGAAAAGCTGGTAACGACTTTTTTCAGATCATGGCCATGTCAGGACATAAGACGATATCTGTTTTTAAGAGATATAACCTTGTCACTGAGGAAGAGTTGTCTAAGATTAAATGGCCTTCCCACGAAAGAAAAGTTGGAACGGTAGGCACCTCTGTAGGCACCAACGAACAAGAGGCTACAGCTTCAAATCTGTAACCTCTTGTTTTGTTTGGAGCGGGCAACGGGGATCGAACCCGCGACCCTCGGCTTGGGAAGCCGATGCTCTACCAGCTGAGCTATGCCCGCGCCATAGTCATGTAGTCTTTTAGTCTTTAAGTCGATCGTCCTTCGACTCC
>Ga0315288_10007698_pt1 | contig 13637 bp, 5 predicted proteins | sample YL17G11_20_MG_FD_203454 | JGI IMG/M metagenome (GOLD analysis project Ga0315288, IMG submission 203454) | Sediment microbial communities from Yellowstone Lake, YNP, Wyoming, USA - YL17G11_20 | ecosystem: Environmental > Aquatic > Freshwater > Lake > Sediment | place: USA: Wyoming | collected...
ATGCGGTAAACCATCTGGCCACCGAGTACGCGCGCCATGCCGACATCGTGGTGGTCAACGCCTACCCCAAAGGCTCGCAACTGCACGAACACTTCGGCTGGGGAATCCGCGGGCTGAAGGACGGCGGGAGCATTGTGGTGATCAACCAGAATCCCATGGGTGAGTTCGTCTGGCATTACTTGGACGAGGCCCATTTCAACCAGGGCCGCTCCTACTTCGCGCAGCGCGCTGCCCGCCCACGCAGATTCCCCCAGGCGCGCCAGGTGCTGCTCTATTCGCAGTATCTCCAGGCGAGAGAACTGGACAATCCCTACTTTCCGCCGGAAGCGGTGGGGCTGAGCTCCTGGGCGGAAGTCCTGGAGCGTCTGACCCGCGAGCATCGGGGCGACGTCGAGGTGGCCGTCTACCCCTATGCGGGCATTCAACACGGCATCGCGCGGCTCGATTTGCCCGACGAAGGGGCGCGGACCTGAGGGCCCTGGTTGATGGCGGGTCAGTTTGGAGATGGTGCGGCGAGTTTACCTCGCCACTTGGCGGCGTGAAGCCGCCTCTACATCAAACTGACCCACTACCCCCTGGTGCGCATCCTTGACAGGGAGCGAATTCCGTTCGAGAATGAAAGTCCGTGCCGCGGTAGCTCAGGTGGTAGAGCGCAGCCCTGAAAAGGCTGGCGTCGGCGGTTCAACTCCGTCCCGCGGCACCATCAAATCAGCCACTTAAAACTGACCTGCTCGAGTTCTTGTACCAGTCGCCTTGAGAGTCCACATCACAGTTGAGTGGTCTGGGGTTTTTGTACCAACTTCACAGTAAGTTTTCGGCCCCTTCGGTGCCTGTCAGGTCGCGGCTAGCCGCGACCTGACGGGCGAATTCTGCGGGCGGCACATGGCCCAGCGTGACCTGACGACTGCCGAAGGAAATGAAATCAAGGCGCGCTCAGCCTATGCTAAGGCCCTCACGCAGTTCGCTCAGGCAACAGGAACCGTCCTAGCGAAATTGCCCGTCGAAATGACCGATGCTCTGGAAGGGCATGTATCCAGCACGCCAAATACTCCAGGCACTCAGGAAAAACGTGCAACTGAGAAGCCGTTCCCACAAGGATGATAGTGTTTCGGTTCGAAGGCTAGGGAGGGCAAAGGGTACAGCAGCTCCTGAAAACTCAGGCCTTGCTGCTCCCCAACATTACTCCAGTTTCACCTGGATCACTTTTCAGGTTTTGGGTCATATTCAAAACGTGCGCGCCACAGTGAAGCCAACCCTAAAGCGGCGATCCTGAATTCGCAGCGGGGCGAAGTTTGTCAGGGCTTGATTGTAAGTTTGCACGTTCGGGAAAAGCGACTGGGGAGGAAAATCTTGAGGCAGGTTCGCGACGGTGTCCAGACCTAACCAGTTGTAGGCGACGTAAACCCGAAAAGGCACATTAAGCATGGGAAGCACGACCTGCACTTCAACTCCGGTTGACCCTCTCGGACGATTCGTGCCGCTAATTGTTTTCAGATGATCCGGCAAGGGGAAATACGGAAATTGATCGCTAATGCTACTTAGAGTGCGGGTCTGTAGCTTCAATTGGCCAGGGCGAAAAATGAACGCGCCGCCGAGATCGATAAAGTAGGCTAGGGTGACGGGCGCCGCTATCGGAATTCGATATTCGAGATTGGCCAGCAGTTCCGTGTCCCCACCGGCGAACTGCAGGGTGTTGTAAGGGAACTTGGTGTAGGAACCGCAGGTGGAGGTTCCCTGTCCGTTGGCGCCCGGGTCGTAAATCTGGTTACCGTCGCTATCCCGATTGCAGACTTGCCCGACTGTCGGAAAAGTACCAGCAGGGCTGATGGAATAAATACTAAACCCGCGGATGTCCTCCTCCCCGCCCATGTAGAAGCGGGAAAACGGCGGGGGAACTCGGCCTCCGTATCCCGAGATCGTCGCCCCCTTGAAACGCATCGCCAGCACGTGCCGTCCTTGGTTCACGGGATGAAAGTACTTCACTTCGAGTATAGGCTGGATGGTGTTTACGTTGCCGCCCAGGATACTGCCCGCAAAACCCAACGCTGCGTAGATGTACTTCCCGCGCGTCGGATTCATGTATGAATCCATTGTGTTGTAAACGAGATTGGGCGTTATCTGGCTCGTGGTTATCCCCCGCAATTGGTTTGGTCCCTGAAAGCCGCTGAAAGACAGAGCCTGGAAGTAAAGCTGTGAGGCAGTGCTAAATGTCTGCACGCTACTCACGCTATAGCTGTAAGTCAGGCCAAGCCGCGTGAAGCTTCGCCGTAGGGGATAGCTCGCGAAGGCCGTGAAGCCAGAGGAATTCTGCTGGAAATTCTGGGTCATTCCTCCGTACCCGAGTCCTTGGAGAGCAGTGAGACTCGCACCACGGTAAACAGCCAACTGCCGAAGCTGGTCGAAATGGTAGTCGCTCTTGTAGATGGTAAACCCCGTGGTGATGGCCCGGTCGAACAGGTAGGGCTCGGTGAATCCGAAGGAGTAGAGTCTCTGGTAGGTGCCCCACTGGAATTGCAGGCTCAGGGTCTCGCCTAGGCCCAGGAAATTGTTGGTGGCATAGTTGAGGCCCACGAAATTGCCCGACAGACCGCTGACCCCGCCCGAGAAGCCGATAGAATTGCGCCCTCTTTCCTTGACCTTCACGGTGACGTCCACCGTGGAATCTTTCTTGTTCTGCTGGATTTCGTAGTCTTCTTTTTTGATCTGCTCGAAGAAGCCCAGTTGATTGACGCGCAGGACGCTGAGATCCCACATCTCCGAGCTAAAGACGTTCCCTTCGTCCGTCAGCAGTTCGCGCCGGATCACCTTGTCGCGCGTCTTGGTGTTGCCCGAGAACTCGATGCGGTGAACGAAGTACTGCTTCTCCTCTTCAAAATCCAGCGCTAGGTTGATGACCTTCTTCTTGTTGTCCGGCTCGATGTCCGGCGTGGCCGTGAAGTTGATGTAGCCGTAGGCCCCGTAAAGCTTCTGGAAGTTCTCGATGCTCTTCCGCACTTTGCCGAGATTGAAAGTATCGCCACTCTTGAGTTGGAGGACGGGCGCGATCTGTTCCTGCTTGAAGAGCTTGTTCCCGCGGATGACGAATCTTCCCAGCCTATACTGCGCCCCTTCCTCCACCGGGATGGTGACATCCACCCGCTTGCCCCGTCCCCAACTGAAGAAAAAGAAGGGCCAGCGCTGCTTGGTGTCCGTCATCTTGGTCACCGGCTCCTTCAGGACCACATAGAAGTACCCATTGTCCTGATAGAGGGTACGGACGTTGAGTTCCAAGTCCGCCAGGATCTTGTCCTTGACGTAAGTCTTGTGGAACCAGTAGAACCACGGCGGAGCGCCCACCGGCCGCGAATATTTCATGATCCGCACCAGGCGGCGCGTGGAGAAGACCTTGTTCCCCTCGAAGCGGATCTCGCCCAGTTTGACTTTGGGACCCTCCACCACGATGAACGTTAGGGCGACCGAGTTGGGAGGGATATTGCGCGTGCGGGCGCGCGCCCTGGCAAACTGCCGCCCGTGTTCCGCCAGCAGCTGCTCCAGCACCACCTGCGCCCGCTTGATGATGACCGGATCATATTGCGACTGAATGGAAAGCCCTACCTTCTTTTCCTTGAAGCGATCCAGCACATCGGATTGCGCCACGGTGCTCAGGCCTTTGTAGTCGATGCTCCGAACAAGCTTCTTTTCGCGAAGGTAGAAAGTAATAATCTTTCCCTTCTCGCCGTCAGAGGACTCCAAGCGGATGTCATCGAAAAAGCCCGTATTCCAGAGAGCCATAAAATCCCGCTCCAGCGCGTTTTCGTCGTAAGCGTCCCCCTTGTGGGAGAAGATGCGCGCCCGGAGTGTGGCGGCGGGGACGCGGCGGTTGCCGCGGAAGATGATGTCTTCAAGGATGACCTGCTGAGGCTGCTCTGCGGGGACAGGGGCAGTGGGCAGGGGTTGCCCCGGAGGAGCTTCCGGCGTCGGTTTCGGCGCTTCGTGGGGAGTCTCCAGCTTGAGTTCACCAGGTGCGGGCTCCTCCCGCTTCTGCTCAGGCGGCTTTTGCTCTTGAGCGCCGGGGGACTTCTCTGCGGGAGACGCTCCCGGGCTTTGGAGCTGGGTTCCCGAGCCGACTTGAGACCCGTCAGTCGAGCTAGGCTTAACTGGGTTGGCCGCTCCGGGGCTGAGGCCTGCTTCTCCACGCTTCGCTGTAGCCGACGACCCTTCCTGAACCACCGGCACGCTCCGATCGCCGGACGGCTTATCTTGCTGAGCCCGGGCGGGCTGGGCTTGGACGACCGCCCACACGACTAGGCTCACACTCATGAAGACGACCACTTTCTGATAACGTACCCAAGATTTCGACATAGGCTTGCGCGACAGGTCTCTGCGTTCTTGCGCTCTCGGCGAAGACTGTTGATCGGAGCCGGTCGGTGCCAGCGGAGAGAGCGGCCTCTCCTGGCCGGTCCTACGTCACCGCCAAATTGAAGGTAGTGGCCCGTTGCACATCCGTGTTGGAGTTGAGTGTGCCCTTGATGATAATCGTATAGTTGCCCGTCGGAGTCCCCCCCGCCTCCCCTCCTACACTGCGACATGAGCTCATGCCTAACAGCAGGGCCAACGCGAGGCTGATTCCGGCAAGCCTCCACGAGAGCAGCAGGGAACGCAGAACAGTGGCGGAGCTGGTCCTTTCGCGTTTCCAGACCCGAAACAGAAACCAGAGTAGTCCGAACACCAAGAGCCATAGCACGAACGGCAGTCGGGCTCCGCCGAACGGAGTCCTCCTGTTGTAGAGGAGGGACGAGTTCTTGACTGTGGTAACCGTCAAGGTCACGCTTGCGGGCGACCCTTGGGGGGTTACGGACGACGGGGAGAATTTGCACTCTGCCTGACTCGGCAAATTGCCGCAGCTTAGTGTCACCGCCTGGTCAAACCCGTAGGATGGGGCCACGAGGACGGTGTACTCCGCCGGCTGGCCCGCGGTGATCGTATGCAGCGCAGGAGAAACGGAGAGCGAGAAATCTGCCAACAGAAGGGTGAGTGACAGTGTCGCCGTCTGCGAGCCGCTGGTCCCGCCGACCGTGAAGTTAAGAGGACTCGTAGTTGAGGCCGTAAGACCACTAAGGGTCAACGTGCTCGTCTGTCCTGCAAAGATCGTAGCGGGGTCAAAACTACAAGTCACTCCCGATGAACAAGACAACGTAATGTTGGCGGTAAACTCGCTGGGCGCTGACGCTGAGACACTGAACGTCGTCGAACTGCTCCCCACAATTACCGTCTTCGTGGGGCTGGCCGATGTGACGGAGAAAACCGCGACTCCGGTTCCCGACAGGGTCACGGCGTGAGGACTGCCCGAGGCGTTGCTGCTGATGCTCAAGCTGCCGCTCCGCGAGCCACTTCCGGCGGGCTGGAATGAGACACTAGCTGTGCAGCTCTCGCCGACGTCGAGCACATTCAAGGTGGCGCCACAAGTATTGGTCTGCACGAAATCGCCGCTGGCACTGATGCGGGTGATATTCAGCGTCGAGGTGCCAGTATTGGTGATCGTCACGGTCTTGGGTTCGCTAACGGAACCTACCTGCAGGTCGCCAAACGACAAGCTGGTCGGAGAAACCGTGACGGCGGTGGAGGCGGCAACGCCGGTGCCCGTCACCGTGATGGTGTGGGGGCTGTCCGGCGCATTATCGGTTAGGCTGATTTCTTCCGTGGCCGAGCCTAAGGCCGAGGGCGTGAAGGTAATGCTGATCGTGCAGTATCCCCCGCCACCCGAAAGCGTCCCGATGCAATCATCTGTCTCCAAGAAGTCCCCGCTCGTCGTAATTTCAGTGATGGTGAGAGAGGCGCTGCCCGCGTTGATGACCGTCACCGTCTTCGCTGCGCTCCTGACGCTCAAGGGCTGATTCCCGAAATTTATGCTTGCAGGTACAATCGCGATTCCCGGCTTGGCCGCGGGATCGATCTTGACGACGAAAGTGTTGCCCGCGACGCCCGCCAAGCTCGGCTGATAGGCGCCGGCGATGGCTGGAAAGTTGGTGGAAGCCGTGCTGCCAGTCACGTAAGCGTGCGTGACCGCGGGAACACCCGAGGAGTCGAGCGCGATCGCCTGGCCGAAGTCCGCCCCGCTTCCGCCAAGGTAGGTCGAGTAGTTCAGCGCGCCACCCGAGGAGTTTATCTGACTGACAAATGCGTCCGCACAAGGATTAGCGCCACAGAAGCTGCCGCCGCTAATCCCCAAGACCGCCTGGACGGGAGTGTAGGTCGGGAAGTCACTCGATTGGGTGAAGCCCGTGACAAAAGCGTTTCCGGAGGAGTCCACCGCTATGGCGTTGGCCTGATCTGCGCCGGCACCTCCCAGGAGAGTGGAATACACCAAGTTTGAGCCGGCGGAGCTCAACTTGCTGATGAAGGCGTCGCGCTCACCCCGATTGGCGCTTTGGAAAGCAGCGACAGTGGGGAAGTCTGTCGATCGGCTCACGCCGGCGACGTAAACACTTCCGGAGGTGTCCAGGGCGATGCCCAAACCTCTGTCGTCTCCGGTTCCGCCGAGGTAGGTCGAGAAGACAAGAGCTGAACCGGCGGGATTCAACTTGGCTACAAACGCGTCAGGTTCGCCAGCGGTCGAGCCCTGGTAGGGATTCTGTATGGGAAAATCCCATGAGAACGTGTATCCCGTAACGAATGCGTTGCCGGAACTGTCAACTTTGATCCCTTGGCCGACGTCTGCTTGCACTCCCCCAAGGTAGGTGGAATACAATAATTCTGTGCCTGAGAAATTGACTTTGGTCACAAAGACGTCGGAGCCTCCGCCCTTTGTTGGCTGGAGCGGATTCATGAGCGGGAAATTGGATGACTGCGTTGCCCCAGTAAGGTAAGCATTGCCTGAGCTATCCACCGCTACCGCCTGTCCAAAATCTGCCGCGTTACCTCCAAGGTACGAGGAATAAACCAACGCGTCGCCTGAGCTATTGAGGTGGGCAATAAAGGCATCGCTGTTGCCGCCATAAATCAATTGAAAGGCGTCCGCAGTTGTCGGGAAATCAGCTGACGTTGTTGTGCCCGCTATGTAAGCGTCCCCCGCTGCCACGGCGAGCCCAGTGGCTGTGTCCGCGCCACTTCCCCCCAGATACGTCGAATAAACTAGGGCGTCACCGGTGGTCTCGAGCTTCACGATAAACGTGTCGCCGCTGCCGGAATTGCTTCCCTGTCCTGCCCCTAATGTGGGAAAGTCACCGGAATTGGTGATTCCGGTTATATAGGCATATCCCGAGGCATCGACGGCGATGCCGTAGGCCACATCGCCGCCCGTCCCTCCCAGGTAAGTCGAGTAGCTCAACACCGGATCGATAATCAGGGGACGGCGGCGGTCGTACTCCGCCACCTCTAGCCCCACTTCTCCCCTTCCCCGTAGTACATATCGCGCCCCAATCGGGCGTCGGAGCCCTCCCTCGGTCTGGTAGGCCGCCGGCCGATGAAAGCGAACTTCGCCCCCATCGGTCGCGATCACTAAGTCCCCCTTCGGGTCAATGCGGAGGGGCCAGCGGCGAACGCCCTCCGCTCCTACGATCTCAAGCCCAATCGCCCTCGCCTCCGCCCCCGGCGCCACGACAAAGTCATATTCCAGTTGCCCCTGGCGCCCGTAGTACACCAGGTCTATCCCGCGATACACACTGCCGTAGCGCACCTGGGCGTAGGTCGGAATATTGGTGTGCCAGCGCTGCGGATCGTTCCCCACAAAATAGTTGCTCCGCCCCGCCAACTCTCGCTCCCCGGACACCCGAGCGCTCCGTTCCGCTCCCACCAGCTTCAGCCTTACCACGGCCAGCTTCTCTCCCTTTCCCGCCAAGGCGGTGGCGCTCGGCTGCAGGGTGAGGACGGCTTCGTCGGAAGCGAGAAACAGTGTGTAGCCCGCCCCCCGGGCCAGGAACTTTACCTGCGGGTCGGTCTGCCCTTGATTCAGCTCGAAGCTCAAGGGCAGACGGGAGTACGAGGCCCATTGCACCGCCGAGGAACTCGCCTCGGGTCGGGTTGGCACTCCGCTCGCTGCCTCTGCTTTCAGCGCTGGGGCGCAGAGTCCCATCAGACACAAAAGCACCAGCGGGGGTATTCGTCTCTTTCCGATATTCGCCTTGTGGCCAGGCCAAGTGTTGGTGCTCATCCAACCCACGACAGTCCCTCCTCCGAGAATTCAAAGCTTCAAATGCTGGTGCCTGGCTGGGCCGTGTTCGAAGCCCCTGTAAATTGTCTGAGCCAGCGGCTCGAGATCATCCCTGCTGGATTATCCGGAGCCAACAGAAAGGTTGACGGTTGTTGCTCGCGAGACACTGTTGTTATTCCCTAGCGTCCCAATGATCACAATGGTGAAGTTCCCCGACGGAGTCCCGCTGCCCCCCGGTGTGATTTTGAGGCCGGTGGTGGTGGATCCGCAGCCGAAACCGAGCGCCACGACAGCCAGCATCATGCCTAGAGCCGCAAGGCGAAGACTCATTCGCAGGCGTGCCAATCCGCCTCGGTCGCGCTTCCGGCTGGAGGCTGCGCTGGCTGCAAACAGAGCAAGCGCCAGCGCAAGCCAGGCTGCCCAAAGTGCTACGCCGGACCTTGGTCCGAGCCGCAGGGTCGGGGTCGGAGGAGGACTCAGTCCCGACCCCGACTCCTGTGAGGTTGTTTCGACGGTCAACGTCGCCGTAACTGTTGAACCATTCAACCAGACAGCGGAAGGCGACCATGAGCAATCCGTATCTTTCGGCAGATTGCTGCAACTGAGCAACACGACCCCCTCGAAGCCGTTGGAGGGTGTCACAGTGATGGTGTAGGACGCGGACTGTCCCGCTTTGATCGTGCGCAGGGCCGGAGAAACCGACAGCTCAAAATCACTGAAGAAGATTGTCAGTGCTACAGTCGCTGTCTGGCCACCACTCGTTCCGGTGACCGTGAAGTTCAGAGGATTGGGGCTGGTGGCGGAAAGATCGCTCACAGTCAAGGTGCTGCTCTCACCCGCCTTGATCGTTGACGGGTCAAATGTACAAGCCCCGCTCGAACAGGAGAGCACGACACTATCGGCAAAGGAGCTTGCGGCGGACGCATAAACAGTGAAAGTGGGCTTCGTGTTGGATGCCTTGCCGATCTGGATGACAGTGGATCGGGGGTTGGCAGAGAGCGAAAAAACGGCATTCCCCATTCCCGCAAGCGCGACCGTCCGCGCACTGCCTGCCGCGTTGCTCTCGACGGTTAGCGTGCCCGTGCGCTTGCCGCTGGCTGTGGGAGTAAACCTGATGCTGACAGTGCAACCATCCCCTACATTCAGCGCACTGGGTAAGGAACCGCACGTGTTCATCTCCTCAAAGTCACCGGTGATGCTAATGTTGGAGAGAGTGATCGAAACCTGGCCCGTGTTCATGATGTGCACAACCTGGGCCGGGCTGCTCTCACCAATGGTCTCGTAAGGGAAACTGAGGCTTGAAGGCGTGACCGTAAGAGCGCTGACCGAGGACGTAACTCCGGTGCCCGTGACGGTGATCTGGTGAGGACTACCCGCGGCGTTGTCGGTGAGGGTGATTTGGTCTGTCCGCGTCCCGGGCGTCGTGGGGGTGAAGGTGATTTGAATCCTGCAAGTTCCACTGTTCCCTGGCACTGTGGTGCCACAGTTATTGGTCTGCGCAAAGTCGCCAGTCGCCGATATGCTGGTGATGCTCAGGAGCGCACTCCCCGCGTTGATCAGCGTCACCTTAGTCGGGTCGCTCGATTCATTGAGGGCCTGGTTTCCAAAGTTGACTTCTTGCGGGCTCAGGGCTACTCCGGGCCGGTCAGTGTCGTCGATTTTCGCCACGAAGGCATTACTGAGTGAGACACTGCCCGCGAACTCTCCCTGCGATGCCCCCGCAATGACGGGGAAGTTCCCGGAAGTTGTGCTGCCGGCCAGATAGGCCTCGCCGGAGGAACCAGCCGCAATGGCCCAGCCGGACTCTGACCCGCTTCCCCCAAGGTAAGTGGAATAGACCAACTGCCCGGACGACCTGAGTTTAAGCACGAACGCGTCCGCGCAGATCATCCCTTCGCAGGAGCTCGCGCCGAAAATCCCAAGGATCCCTTGAAACGGATTGACGGTGGGGAAGTCGGCCGACCGGGTGAAGCCTGTGACGTAGGCATTGCCGAGAGAGTCCACGGCCACGGCATCCCCTTGGTCGATGTTGCTTCCCCCCAGGAGCGTCGAATACACTAATCCCCAGCCTCCCGGGTTGAATTTCGCCACGAAGACATCTCCTTGACCTTGGTTGTAAAGCTGCGAGGCGTTTGACGTGGTGGGGAAATCCGTTGAACAACTGTCGCCGGTAATGTAGACGCTTCCAACAGTGTCTACGGCCATGCCGAAGGCCCTGTCCTGTCCGCTCCCTCCGAGGTAGGTGGAGTAAAGCAGAGCGGTGCCGCTGGCGTTCAGTTCTGTGACAAAAACTTCCGCACCCCCGGCGCTTGAACTCTGAAAGGCATTTTGGGTCGGAAAGTCCGATGAATAGGTATATCCAGCCAAGTACACATTGCCGGACCCGTCCACGGCGATGGCCTGTCCCAAATCCGCGCTGGAGCCACCCAAGTACGTTGAATAGATGAGGCTCGTGCCGGACGGCGAGACTTTGGCCACAAACGCGTCAGAGGCGCCGACATTTCCTATCTGCAGGAAATTAACAACTGGAAAATCAGTCGATCGTGTTGACCCAGTCAGGTAGGCGTTTCCGGACGAATCCACGGCCACGGCCTGAGCAAAGTCGGGGTCGCTGCCACCGATATACGACGCGTAGATTAGGGTTGATCCGGTAGCGCCGAGCTTGGCGACAAACCCGTCGCCATCTCCTGCGTAGGTAGGTTGGAAGGCACCCGTGGTGGTCGGGAAATAGGAGGAGTAGGTGAAGCCCGCGATGTACGCGTTCCCTGCGGAATCGATGGCAATACTCGTCCCGGTGTCTTGCCCATCTCCTCCAAGGTAAGTGGAATAGATTAGGCCTCTGCCGGTGGGATTCAACTTGGCAACAAAAACGTCGCCAATGCCGTGGTTCGTCGTTTGTACAGCGGACGTAAGGGGGAAGTCCCTGGAGCCCGTTGTTCCCACCACGTAAGCGCTGCCCGAGGCATCGACGGCGATGCCGTAGGCCACATCGCCGCCCGTCCCTCCCAGGTAAGTCGAGTAGCTCAACACCGGATCGATAATCAGGGGACGGCGGCGGTCGTACTCCGCCACCTCTAGCCCCACTTCTTCCCTTCCCCGTAGTACATATCGCGCCCCAATCGGGCGTCGGAGCCCTCCCTCAGTTTGGTAGGCCTCCGGCCGATGAAAGCGAACTTCGCCCCCATCGGTCGCGATCACCAAGTCCCCCTTCGGGTCAATTCGGAGGGGCCAGCGGTGAACGCCCTCCGCTCCTACGATCTCAAACCCAATCGCCCTCGCCTCCGCCCCCGGCGCCACGACAAAGTCATATCCCAGTTGCCCCTGGCGCCCGTAATACACCAGGTCTATCCCGCGATACACACTGCCGTAGCGCACCTGGGCGTAGGTCGGAATATTGGTGTGCCAGCGCTGCGGATCGTTCCCCACAAAATAATTGCTCCGCCCCGCCAACTCTCGCTCCCCGGACACCCCAGCGCTCCGTTCCGCTCCCACCAGCTTCAGCCTTACCACGGCCGGCTTCTCTCCCTTTCCCGCCAAGGCTGTGGCGCTCGGCTGCAGGGTGAGGACGGCTTCGTCGGAAGCGAGAAACAGTGTGTAGCCCGCCCCCCGGGCCAGGAACTTCACCTGCGGGTCGGTCTGCCCTTGATTCAGCTCGAAGCTCAAGGGCAGACGGGAGTACGAGGCCCATTGCACCGCCGAGGAACTCGCCTCGGGTCGCACAAGGGCCCCCCTCGCTTCCTCTGCCCCCGCGTTGGGTGTCAGAAGTTGTATCAATCCAAGCAGCAGAAAAGGAGCCTTCATGGCAGTCTGACTTCCGAAATAGGCGACCGTTCCGCCGACGGGGCACGGTCGGCAAGCCGGCCTTCGACTCTACCGTCGTGGCGTGGTCAGATACTTGATCAGTGAGGTCGCATTGAAATTCAACCCCACGTTGAGCGCGTCGTACGCGTAGTGAACGCTGCGAGTGTAGCCAATTAGCAGCGTCACGTTATGCCCCTTGCTGATCTCCAACCACCCGGAGAAGCCGTTGTCACGGGATATCTCCGACCCCAGGCGCGGTTTATCTTCATCTTGGTCCAAATATGTCTGTGAAATCGTCTGAAACCCATGGTAGAAGTACCGGTTATGGTCATAGTCACCGGCGACGCTCGAGCCCGGCGCGACTAATCTGCTGAAAACAGTTTGCGGGCCGCCAGGCACAAGCGCATAGGCGGAGGCTCCGATCTTGAAACCGGGCCGGATCTGATAATGAGCTCCGCCTTCGAAGTCCGCCATGAAGCCTAAAGTCTGATAGGGTCGGGCCATACTGTAAGGCCGGGGCATGTAGTATCGGTTTACAGTTCCGTTCGCGGCCCCAAAGTTCAGGAAGGGTGTGAATCCCTTTAGGTTGCGCTCGACGTGATTAAACCAATCAACCCCGAAGCGTCCGGTAGTGAAAATCCTTTCAGGGCTGGATGCCGGAATTGTGCCAGTTAGCACGGAGACGAAATTAGCTCCTGAACGAGTCGTCTTGTAACGCACGTCGATGTAGGGATCCCCCCATAAGGCGGTCCAACTCCAATCGCGACCCGTGACGAGAGAAAACGGACTACGCACTAAGAAGACCGGCAGCCCGATGTCGGCTCCGAAATGGGGGGTCAAGTTGTACCCAATGTTTGTGTCAAGGCTCATCACGAGGCCCAGAGGAGTCGAAGTCCCCTGTAACTGCACGAAGCCGGTTAGACCCTTTGGTTCAGCCTGGTCGGAAGAGGGCGTGGCCGGCGTGTGCTTGATCAATTTCCCCAGGGCGCGGGCCGACGCGCCCACTGCGCGGCCGGGTGCCTTCAGAATCTTGCCCGGCGTTGATTCGAGATCCTCAGAAGAGGAAGAGGTAGGCTCGGGTTTCTCCTGAGCGGCGCTTAGGCATGGGATCAGAATTATGGCAAGCAGGGCCGCGTGGAATGATCTCACTAGCTTTCTCCTGTTCATCATGACGAAGTTGGCCGCATCCCGAGCTGGCCTGCTATTTGCTGTCCACTCGGTCTGCTGTCGAAGCGAGCTTGGAAACAGCAGAATGCCCTTATGATATACAGGGGGCCTGACTCCAGACAATCTCGCACCGATCCTTCCAGGGCGTCTCCCCCCCTGCACCCCTGGATCCCTCGCGGTCGTCGCTCCTTAGCGCGTCCAGCACTACTCCCGCGTCCACCTATGCGTGAACGACCACATTTACGGACAGCGCAGCGAGTACGACAGCAATGGTTCGCAACCGCCAGGATAGGTCTGTTGCTGGCTGCACAAGAACGCCCGCTCGATGCTTTTTTGACTACGCGCGGTCAGCACGCGCACAAGAATACGAAATTATATCAGATGCATGTGGCTCTGGCAAGGTTTCCCTGAAACTAGTCAAATCTGTCAAGGGCGGAGGAAAAGTAGACCACCAGGGCGGAGCAAAACCAGACCACTTTGGGATGGTCCAAGGGGTTGATTTGTGCGATCTACAGGGGTGGCTGGAGCGGAGGCCTGCGCC
>Ga0315288_10007700_pt1 | contig 13635 bp, 16 predicted proteins | sample YL17G11_20_MG_FD_203454 | JGI IMG/M metagenome (GOLD analysis project Ga0315288, IMG submission 203454) | Sediment microbial communities from Yellowstone Lake, YNP, Wyoming, USA - YL17G11_20 | ecosystem: Environmental > Aquatic > Freshwater > Lake > Sediment | place: USA: Wyoming | collected...
CGGTTTTTCAAGCTGAATTTCGAGTTCTTTATCTTTCAGAAAAAGGTTCGAGCCGAGTTCTTGGAGGATCGTCCGTTTGTCTTCCAGGGAGCCGTTTTGGAAGTTCTTTTTAGCCCGCGCTGCGAAAATGAAGGTTTCCGCAGTAAGATCGAGCGAGCGTTTTATCGGGTCCTCCATTAAGTTTCTTTCTAGCCGGGCTTTTTCTTCTGCGAGCCGTTTCTTCTCTTCGACATATTCTTCGTCGTTGATTAAATCCTTGAGCCTCATCTGGTTCAGATTAGCGAGTCGCTTCTCGCAATCGGCAAGGGCTTTCTCCAATGATCGCCGAACATCGTTTTCTTTTTGATGTCCATCCTTTTCCTCTTCGCGCAAATACTCGAAAGCTAAATCGAGAAGCGTTTGCGGAACGTGGACGTTTTCCAGATATGCGGCGACCTGGTTTTCGAGGTCCTTCAATTCGAGATATTTTTGCTGGCAATGCGGCGCGTGTTTCTTTTTTGTGCAATGATAATAAGTGTAGTGATAGCCGTATCTATTGATTTTCTCCTCTGCTGTAATCATACAACCACACTCAGCGCATCTGATCAGGCCGGTAAATGCGAATTCATGGGTCTTCGGCCTTGGCCTTCCGCGCCGCCCGAGAATGTCTTGAGCTTTCCAGAATTCATCTTCAGTAATCATAGGCTCATGCTTTCCCGGATATGTGCCTTCTTTTCTCTCCATAAGGCCGTAGTAAAAGCGCTTTCCGAAGATTTCATAGATTCCGCTCATACTCAACGGCTTGCCCCCGATTTTTTTCCCTTGTCTTGTCCTAAAGCCCCATTTATTGTTTGCGATATCGAGTATCTTGGAAGGTGAAACTCCCTTTAAAAGAAGCTCCCACATTCTGCGGACGAGGGGGAAACGCTTCGGATCTATGACAATCGTTCTTTCTTTCGGCTCATTGAGATAGCCTAAAGGCGGGAGAGAAGGAAGCCAGCCCCTTTCGAGTTTCGCCCGAAGTCCTCTTTTCACGTTATCGCTCAGGTCGTCCACATACTTTTTCGCCATACCGAATTCGATTTGCATTAGGAATTTATCGTTGCTGTTGTTCTTAAAGCTTCCATGCGGTGTTTGAATATCGGATATCTTGCCTTGATCCAGAGCCCAGACCAGGGCTGCGCCATCTATCGGATTTCGGGCTAAGCGATCAAGCTTCCAGCAGACAATACCGCTGTATTGGCCTTTGGAGAGCTTTTTCATCATTTCGTTGAAGATAGGTCTTCCGGGAGATTTGGCCGATTTGGATTCGGTAATAATCTCCGAGATATGGAGATTAAGCCGCTTACCGAATTCCTCAAGCTCTTTGAGTTGGGATTCGATGGACAAGACTTGTCTTTCTTCGGATTCAGTCGATTTACGGCAATAAATGACATATTGAGACATAGAATTGTGGCCTTTAGAAAATGGCTCAGGATGAGTTCTTAATCTAATGACCGGTTAATGAATTTATTCTTCCAGCTTAGCATTTTTAAAATGTTCGTCAAATAAAGAAGGACCAGGAGTTTCAACGTCCTGATCCTTTTTAGATGATGTTTTAAGAATTGTCCGTAATAGATTAACTGTCCTCAGAAATTTATCATAAGCTTCTTCTTTAGAGATTTCTTCTCCAAATTCTTCAAAATAGATTTTCTGGAATTTTTCAATTATTTCTTTACTTGGTTTCATATTCCTTTACCTTTAAAGATAAAGAAAATGTAAAAGAATAAAAGATGGAAGAAATTGATTAAAAAAGCAAATTATCTTTTTTCCTTCTAGGATTCTCGTTTGTTTATTTGTGAGAGTTTGTTTAATATCAACGTATTAACTTATGTTAAAGAGTCTATGGATCTCTCGGGGAGACCATGCCTCCTTCTGAACCTCTGGTTCCCCTCAGCGCCTCAGAAAATACAGTGCAAATATCTCCACAATGCTGAGTAATCAAAGCATAAGAAAAATCCCGTGACCATCATCACGATCGCTATAAGGGGCAGGTCTGTTTTTATTCTCCCACATCTCTTTACACGTTTATTGTATTTCTTATCCGACTGCATCCGCTGTGCATTCTCGATGGACTTGATCTGACCTTCGAACAGCTCCTTATCTCCCAGCAGTTTGAGGAACCATCGCTGTTCCCAAGGAAGCTCCTTCCAACTTCCAACGATTCTCCTCGGGAATACACTTATACTCAAAAGCACTGACCCTAGGGTTAAGAAAAGGAGACCAATGTTCTGACGCATGGTCGCTCCTCCTTGCTTGACCTGCCTTCTATTCTACGACCTCTCCCATCAACACCACAAGCCTTTTCTTTCCCGTGGAGCCCGCTGAATCGTTCTCCTTAATGAGAATTCTTCCCACGACCCTTCGACCGTTTACCCTCTAAAAGGCGTGCTCCCCGCCTTCGACGGCGTTCATTCCTTTGATGAACCACTGCCATCTGCATTAATCGCTCGCACTAGCTGGTGAACCCTGTCCTTTTGGTCCCATCAAAGAGGACATTTTCGAACAGATCGTAAAATTATCTCTCCGAGAGAATTATTTGAGTTCAAAAAATATGATCGCGGCTTTATACGTAAAATCTATTTCAGTTTGAAATATGAAATGAGAAAAATATTTTATTGAATGACGTATATTATATTTTTCGTTGGAGAAGGAAGAAGAACCTCGCCTCTAGTTCCCGTCGTAAATCTCATTCAGGTGCATGGTCAGCATTATTCAGATAAACGTGAAGGAATTGACAAATGTACGATTTGGGAGTTAATTATTCTGATGGAAGCATGAAATGGCTTGCGACACTTTTATACAACTTTGTATAGCCATAATTTTATTGCTTACATTGTTGGCTATTATCATTTACGCAAGGGCATCAATAAAATTGTGGAAAGAGTCAGTTAAACAAACAAGGTTGATGATGAGACCTATTGTAGTAATTACTTATGATGAAGCAGATAGGAAATTCAAATACATAAATTATGGAAATACTCCCGCTTTCAACATTAGGATTGATGATGTTACCCTTATTAATACAGAAGGCTTTAGGTTTAACTATATTTTTGCCACAGAACATATTTTGCCTCAATCAAATAAAATTGCCGTGGAGAATATCAAGAAAAAAATAAATGATCATATTTCAGACACAGATACATTTGATTTAGGGGCATTGCTTCCGTTTTCGGCTAACAGATCCTTCAACGTAATAATAAGGTATAAGAATTCTGAAAATGAGGAGTTCATAACTGAAGGGATAGTTGGAGTGGGAACGTTTGATTTTAGGAGAATAGAAAAAATATCATAGAATACAAAGCTGCCAATTGTCAGGCGGTTCAATGACATAAGACGAAGAGTTCAACGGGGCTTTCGGGCGACTAAATAATCCTCGAGCTTTAAGAATGCTATTCTTTGACCGGGGCGACTATTGTCATGATAGAGATATTGTGAAGGTATTGGCAAAGTGTTAAAGGAAGGCCATTTTTATGTTGATCGTCATCTCGGGTTTTCTTACTATTGCGATAAAATAGAAGGTGAACTTGTCAGCTGGATTCTCATTGAGTCTTATCAGCACGGCCATTTGATTCAGGCGAAGTTTAAACAATCTATAGAAGCCGTAAAAGATTACGCGGATGTTAGTAGTGTGGAAGATCTCAAGAGGCTTAAGCGAATGCTGGACGATTTAAATAATAAAGAGAAAGAGGCCGATTTCTTGAAATTAATAGAGGAAATTGACGAAGGCTTTAAAAAGCGAAATATGCCTATTTTTCAGCGGCCTTTGCATGCGATAAAAGAGATCTGCATTCGACTTAAGACTAGTCTGCCCTTTATTCCTAAGGGGCCGGCGATCCGCGGATTGTATTCAGGAGATAGCTTGGTGGCCCATGTTCACGAATGGTACAAAAGGCGATACGGGGAGCGGTTGAATATCGACTTTAGCCCGGGGAAGGCTGTTGTGCTTATAAAAGGAGACCCCTGGAAGATTAAGTTTCCGTTTTTGTATGGAAGAGCCAAATTTGTTTTTGATCCCAATCTCGAAAAACATAAAGAAGAATCTAAGGCTAAAAGTAACGGACCCATAATCGCTAACCCCTTAATGTGTATTGAAAAACTTACGGCTGATATTGCCAAGAGCCTTACGAAAAGCGAAATGTCCAAACTGGCTCATTTCTTTATCTCTACATTTGAAACGTTTCTTAGATTATTTGAGATAAAAGACAAACCATTTATTCCTGAAGCGAGAGTTGATCTGGACACTGCTGTCAATAATATTATCTCTTCATCTCCTAATTACGGACAATCTAAGTGGGCGTCTCTCCAATTTACCGAAAAGCTATTTAAATGCTTTTTAAAGCTTAAGAATGTTGATGTTCCCAAAAAGCATGATTTGAATTTACTATCGAATTTAGCTTCTCAAAATAGCTTGCCAATTATTCCTGCCACTATTATTCAGGATATTCAGTGTCCGGCTGGAGTGAGATATGGCGAGATTCCCGTAGGTCTTGAAGAGGCCATTTTGGCGCACCACTCTTCGCTAAAGGTCTGCTCAGTCCTAGCGCCTACGATAAAAACAATAAAATAGGAATTAGACTTTATAGGATGGTTTTCCGTTGGAGCCTTATTACTTATCCCCAGTTTGTCCACCATTGAGCTCGTGAATTGCCTGAAAAGGCAATTTTTTATGTCTTGTTTCAGCTCCCTCCTCCGTCTATTCTAAAAAGTATAACTATTAAATCAAGGAGGGCATGGAAAAAGTCGATTTTAAAAAGGTTCCGAATAACCTGAGAAGATATAGAAAAGCCGTAGGATTGAAACAGAAGGATGTCGCGGAAATCCTGAATCTCAAGAGTGCGGGAATGATTTCCCGATGGGAAAAAGGCGTCTGCCTGCCGAGCTTGATCAATGCGATAAAATTGTCAGGCTCATATTGCGTACTGGTGGACGCTTTATTTTTTCCTCTGATCCGGCTGATAAAAAGAAAGATAATGGAAAGGGAAGAATATCTGAGACGAAAGCATGCTTAGAAGAAAAAAATGTCCGGATATATACGCAAAGTTTCGCCGCATTCTCAAAATGCGGGGATTGTATCGTAAATCCATTGACGAAATGAGGCGGAATCTTGTGCATGTCGCTCAAATCATCTGCGAGCACGTCTGGGGGAAGAAATTCTATTAAAATTATGAACGTTTTTGAAAAGAACGAAATTAGAAGTCTCGCAGTAAAGGGTTGGTATTGGATAAATCGAGACATACTGAAACGTTATGGTCGAATTCTCAAAAGTTCAGGACTTGCCGTATATAACGTCTTGGCTTCCTACGCGAATTCAAAAAGCCAGACCTGCTTTCCGACTCAGAAATCAATAGCCGGACATTTAGGGCTTAGTATAAGGACGGTCAACCGAAAAATCCGGCTGCTTAAAGATTTCAAGATAATAAAAGTCAATAAAATAACAGGTCGGTGTATTTATTCGCTTCTTAAGGTCGATACGCCAAAAGGGATACAGCTATACGACAAACGGGACATGTGGGATACGACACTAGGGAAATCAAACAATAATAAATATAAAAATAAATAATAAGAATAACGGGGTGGACAGTTTTAATAACTTAAAACCTCTACGCCAGCTACTAATAAGATATGGCAAGAGAAGCTATTAGAATAATCGGGATTAATCCCGGAACAAGATATTTAGGGATTGCGGTCTTAGATGGCTCCGAGCTTATGGATTGGAGAATCAAAGTGCTTGAGGGGAAGTGGTCGGAGGAGAAGCTCAAAAAAACTACAGAAATACTATCCGAACTATTTAATCAATATGAGCCGAATGCTTTAGCAATTAAAAAACTCCATCCTTCGCGGAGGACGGAGAATCTGTTGAGGCTGTCTGATAAAATAAAAAACTTCGCTCGACTGAAAAAGCTGAAGGTTTATCAATATTCAATTAAAGAGATCGAGAGTTTCTTTATCGAGGATGAGAAGCTGAATAAGCAAAATCTGATCGACACGATAGCAAATCTATATCCGATACTTCATCATGATTTGAGCAAAGAGAGAAGCCAAAAAAACGCGTATTATATTCGAGCTTTCGAGGCGGTAGCTTTAGCCTCAGCCTGCGCTCAGAGGCTGGGCAAATGTTGATTAGCCAAACGGTTAAAAAGGCAATTTGCGGCAATGGCCGGGCAAGTAAAAAAGATGTAGCAAGGGTTATTGTTTCCAAATTCCCGGAGCTTAAGGTTTATCTTACCCAGGACAGGACCTGGAAGGAGCTCTACCAGGAGAATATCTTTGATGCGGTGGCGCTGGGAATGATGGTTAATAAAAGATCAAAGCGCTATTGACTATTACTATAGGTATGCTATAATTTAAGCGATTCAATAATCCCTAAACATCCAGACGTACTGTCCTTATTTACTCATATTTAGCAACATTGAATTAGCCTCTATTTCAGCCTCTCCCTGACACAACTTTCCGAACTTCCTCTTTTCATCTTAATAGGCGTCTGCCTTTTCAGGGATTCAGAATATTGGAAGGTTCTTTAAAAATACACATTACAAGATTCTACTGCTATGAGACGGGTGCCTAGGAAGATATATTTCCATAGCTTCTTAAGCACTCGTCTCATGGGGAGACGAGTCTCTAACCGAAGAGGGTTCGGTAATGTACAAATCAAAGGAGAATGTGATGGGAGACGTATTTCCAGTCATCGTTAACTGTTCAAAGTCCCTGGATGAGATGATCAAGGCCGGTAATTACGACTGGGTAAACTGGGACATCTCTGAGAAACATTTCCCGGTCCAAGGCCAAGGTCAGACCGAGCTCAACATCGAGCTCATCCACTACGGAAAGCACATGGAATCGGACGATGTTGTGCGAGACCTGGAAGGCTACGGTCTTCGTCCGGCCACCTTATCGGAACTCCTAGCTTTCGGGGCCGCTTACCCCAACAAGCAACGTGAGTTTCCTATTGTGGCTCTGGGTTCTGTCTGGCGGAGCTGGAGCGGCAGCGGCCTCCGTTGCGTCCTGTGCCTCCGCGGCGGCGGGTCAGGGCGCGAGCTTGGCCTGTACGTCTGGGGCAGCGGGTGGCGCGGCGGTTGCCGGTTCGCCGCCGTCCGTAAGTAGATTCTTGAACCTGCAAACCAAAGGGCATCCATACAACGTGGATAGCCCTTTTCTTTTTTAAAAATGCAGGTTATGATTTAATGAGCGTGTACTTATTTGACCTAAAGAGGCAAATTTTCCCTACCTGTTTTAAATTCATTCTAAATTAGAATGATACTAATAAGTTTAAAATGCCTCCCATATGGGGAGAACAGGATCAGCGACGATCTCATTGTAAATGGGCATACGTTGAAGAAAAGCACAAGAAAACTGCTTTTTGCTTCAGATATTGACGATAATTCTGTTTTTGCCTATATGGAAGAGCTATTATGGGCTGCTTTTACCCCACTTTTGTCATAGAGCCTACAAAGAATTGAATTAGAATCTTACTTGTGTTATTAATTCTTAGGCTAAAGGCTAAACGCTTGTGGGTGTTTTGAAGAAATATAGGTTCATAACTTCTGGCTTTGTTTGTCTTGCCTTAATCTCGTTGCCGTTGACGTTTTCTTCTCTAAAATTGGAACTGATTTTTATTTTAATCTTTGCTGGAGGCCTATCTAACACAGTTGGAGTTGCTGACATCGCTGATGCGGCGTTTAAAAATTATAATAATAAATACACAAGATGGATACTTGTCGGTCAATTATTTATTTTGTCATGGACACTAGGGGTGGATACTTGGTATTTATTAAGAAATATTAAAAATTCAGATTTTATTCGTGTTTGTATATCGGCCGCAATTGTTTTGATTGTATTCGCAATCGTAGCATCTAAAAAGCCGACAAGTATAATCTACGGATTGGTGTTTTTTATGTTTCTAGTAGTTGTATCTTTATATATTTTTCCTGATATTCTTGATTTTGCTAGAACGTATATTGATAAATTTCTGCTTAAATTGTTTAGATCTAATTTTATTTTCGTAAAGCTTCGTCTTTTGTCATATTTACACTTATTAATAATTCCCCTAGTTTATCTAATTCCCGACATCATAAACAAAAAAGTAATAGATAAAGCAATTGAGTTAATCAAATTAGACGGAGTTCTACTTCTAACGGGAATTATTATATGGTCGCTTGGGATAGTTGCTAAAAACCGTTTGTTTGAGGCTGGAGGCTGCGCAGCAATACTAGTATTTAGCAATCTTTATTATGCCTTTTTACAAAATAAAACTGATCCTATTTCATGATAAAATGGATAAAGCAAATTTTATAAAGTGGGAAAAATGGTCGGTGCATTTGTGGGAACAAGCGGAGAATGAATGGATTTCACGAAATGGTCAAGATCATTTCTATCGGATCAAAGTAGTCCTTCCCGCTCTTGAGAAAGAACTTAGAAGGGCAGGCGGCTGGCAATCAATAATCGATTTGGGATGCGGCGATGCTTTTATATTAGGCCATTTACTCAAAAGGAAAGCAATTTCGATAAAAAAAATAAGAAACATCGTTCTAATAGACAAGTGTGGTCGATTTTTGCAGAGAGCCAAATCAAAGATGCAAGGACCATCCTTCCTAACATTCAAAGGTGACCTTAATGATCAGAGTTGGATTCCGGTAGTGAAAGAGACAAGGCCGAGAAGGCTTTTTCTGTCCATATTTTTATTACAAGAAATTCCTCAACTAGACGGACTTATTTCAAATTTGCGTGAGGTTTTCGGTGAAGATGACTTAGGTTTGTTTGTCACTGTAGCTCCATTTTTTGCCAATCTTCTTCTCTCGACGGGAAAGATGCATAAGGAGACAGAATCTTCTGTAAACCGATATTTTAGATGGGCCGCTGCTTATCCGATAGCGAACAATTCCAGATCCTTTTATCTTCCATACTTCCATAGAACAAAAAAAGAATACGAAAAAGTTTTTAAAGAATTCGGATTTAAGATTGTAAAGCACAGATATCTATTGGTGCCTAATGAGAGAACTTCTCATGACATTTTCCAAAATACACTCTACGGGAAGGATATAATTAATAAACCTTCGGGCCTTCTCCTAGTAGTAAAAAAAGATGATTCTGCCGTTTTTTAGAACAAGCCTTGCTTATGTGATTGAGAGAAAATAGATGGGTGTTAAGAAATTTATGAAACCAGAAATTCTGGCGTTAGTCGTTGTCTGCCTCCTCTTTAATCTCGGTATAGGAGCATTGCTCGCTGTCATCCGGCTTCCTTTTTATCTTGATTCGATCGGAACTGTTATTTCTTCGTTCGTTGCTGGCCCGATAGTGGGCATAGTCGTTGGACTTGCATCTGTTCTATTTGGGGCGATATATACCCCAACTTTGCCAGCATATGCGGGGACTGCTATAGTGATAGCCATTTACACGAGCATTTTTAGGAAATTCGGATATCTTAGAAAAATTGGCTGGACAATTGTCTTTGGAATCGGCCTGGGAGTCGCAACAGCGATAGCTTCAGCTCCGGTCACAGCGTTTGTTTATGGAGGGGTCTCCATATCTGGAACGGATGCAATTACTGCCTTCTTTGCCGCAACAGGAAGAAACATACTAGAAAGTGTCGTTTTAAGCGGCCTGGCCTCTGACCCATTTGATAAATTGGTGACTTCCATTATTGTCTTTTTGCTAGTCAGAAGATTGCCACCCAAATGGAAAAGTGAAAAATGAACATCAGTGAGCCGAAGCCGATTATAGCTATGATAATGTGTTTGGTTTTATGGATTTCGTTTGTGGTTTCTCCCTCTATAGCAAAAATAGGACCGAGTTTGTTGCTACTAATTATGTGCAGTCTAAACAGAAGCATGTTAAAGGATATCAAGAAGTTAATAATGGTAATGATATTTGCCGCAGTTTTTCTGTCGGTGATGACTATTGCAAGAATGCTTGGTGGTGCGCACGCAAGTCAAGCATCTGAATATTCCCTGAGAGCCATGGGACTCCTATCAACACTTGGGATTACTGTTGTGGTGCTAAAGGCTTCCGTTAATTCCCTGGATTGGTTGAATTTTTTCGAATTAATCAAGTTGGCAAGGGGACTAATCTATGTACTACTTTCGACTGGATCGTCTTTATCTTTGGTCACGGATCACGGCAAAAAAGCCGTGGCTTTGTTAAAACTGAAAGGTTATAGGATGAACACTTTTCCATTAAAACTGGGTGCGTACATACGAATTGTAGCTCCTACATTTTCTGTATTGCTCCAGGATATGAATACTCAGGCTAATAGTCTTTATTATCGAGGATTCCTTGAAAAACCTTTATATCGAATGGAATTTGAAGCAGTTCTAAAAGGGAACCAGTTACTCTGGATAATAGCTACGGTTTGTACCTTCCTTATCGGCGTTTCTTTAAAGCTATGGATGTAGTAATCAACCCTTTTAGCCTACAAACTCCCGATTCAGAAAATATTGAATTCTGCGGAGACAGGCTACCGTGGGGATCTCCTTGTTTTGTTACGGGAGACAATCTGGATCATGCACGTGCGTTTGCTCTGGGTGCATTCGGCTTGAATCATATAATAATGTCCGAATACAAATTGCTACAAAATTCAAAAGTCCCTAAGTATGAAATCCCTTTTATTTCCTACACGAGCTCTACACCTCATGCGGAGATTTCAAGGTTTGCACCTACGGTGCTCGACGAAATGGTTTTAGGACTTTCAGCATTCATCAAAAAAGATGAGTTGATTCCCCGATGTAAGGACGCAGCAGACTCGATGGAGATTCTTCACTTGCTTGATCGCCATCCCTTAGCTCTGTCTGGCGGCGAGACAGCAAGGGTAATACTGGCAACGCACCTGGCAAGGAGGCCGCAAATTTGGTTCATTGATCAAATACTGGGCGAACTCGATATATCCTTGCGAAAAAGATTCCTAAACTACCTATTTGATTACTGTAGAGAATATTCGTCCATTGTTCTTATCATCGAAGATTTGAGCATTTTATTGCTGGGGACAAAGGGGCACGTCTGGTATGTTGGAAAAGACTCTGTTCTTATAAATCCTCAACTTGAAGAGATAATTCTGAATAAAGATCTTCAAATTTCGGATGAGCTCAAGATAAAGCCCTCATTAAATAAGGATGATTCAGGGGAGTTAGCACTTGTAGTGAATGAATTGTCTGTTACCCGATCCGGCAAACAAGTGATGAGAAATCTTTCTTTTTCTGCCAACTATGGCCAGCTTTTATGGATCTTTGGAAAAAACGGAGTGGGTAAAACCACCCTGCTGGAGAGTCTGGTGGGACTTTCAAGTTACGAAAAGGGTGAGATCAGATTTTATAGAAATGGAAGAATAGACGACATATATTCAAACATTTCATATTCTCCTCAACATCCCGATATCGATATAACCGAAAATACCCTGATTGAAGAGATTGCGTTTGCAATTCAGCCTTCTTGGAAAATAAAAAAAGATTCGTTGCGAAAAGCTGAGAGCTGGCTATCGGACTTGCATTTGGGGAAAGATAATATTTATTACCAATTGAGCAATTCTCTAGGGTTCAGAAAGCTCGCGAGCGTGCTCTCCTCGTTTGCCCGCAAGAGGCCTGTGATTGCATTGGATGAGCCAACTTTATTCTTGGGCAGAAAGGAGGTAAAACTCATCGCGAATTTGATTTCTAGGTACGTGAAGGACGGGTATTTGATATTGGTTGCAACTCATGATCAGAGGCTAATAAGCGAGATGAATAAGCTTATAATGCCTGTTGAGCTTTGAAGTATTCAGATCTTGCTTTTTTAGATAAGTGTTTTGACAATGTTAGAAAAAAGAGCGTTTTCAGTTATGGGAGGCAAGAATCCTTAAGTTAAGGATAGAATAAAAAAATACTTAGCTTATTGCTCATCTTTAAAGCCAGAAGAAGGCAAGAAAGCAGAAGGCTGACACTCTCTCCAGCGGAGAACAGCAGATGCTGGCCATCGGCAGGACGTTGATGCTGAAGCCGAAACTTCTTCTCTTAGACGAGCCGTCTTTGGGGCTTTCGTCGAACTATGTTGATATCGTGTTTGAAAAACTTCAAGAGATCAACAGAGCCGGAACAAGTATTCTTCTAGTCGAGCAGAACGCCTCGAAGGTCATTGAGATTTGCCATAGAGGGAAACCGAGAATCACTCGTAAAAGATGAACGGGTAAAGAAAATCCTTATCGGCGGATAAGCTTTTCTTGCTTTTTCCCAAGCAATCCGATTAAAATATCGATCTTAAGGGGTTATGATATCTAATAAAGCGAAGATCCTGCATTATTGGGAGAAAAAGGACATCGGCCTTTTTAATTTATTCTAGGGGGGGGAAAACAATGAAGAAAACAATCGTTCTCTTTCTTTTAATCTTAGGACTCGCTTTTCTCATAATTTCCACAAAAGTGGGAGTGGCGTTTCTGGCTTTAGCCGCCGTGGGAATTTTCATTATCATCGGCGAACGGAAGGCGGAAATTCTTGATAATTGGTCGGCCCTGATCCGGGGCGCTCAGGGTCAAAGAGATAAAGTTATAACGACAACAAAAGAGCTTATTAATATCTCCAAGGCTCCCTCAATCGAAATGAAAGAAGAAAAAGTCGGCCCTGGTTTAGCGCCGACAACATTCGGTGAGACAAGGGAGTTTTTAATTGTCGCGGACAGGCGGAATCTCAAGCTTGGATGTTTTAAAGCTTACGTCAACGCCAATGACTATGGAGACGGTCTTTTTGTCTCTTGGTATCTAACTTATATGCCGGATGTCTGGCAGACATTAGCTTCATTAATCCCAGGAGCAGGGAAAGTTATTGGCTTAGATGAGCTTAATCTATTCAATAAGCAAGACCTGACTGCTTATGTGACCTGCGTCCATCATTGTCTTTTGGAAGCGGTTGAGCAGATGATGACCGGCAAAGGATTGGATACCTCGAAAATCGACCGCAGAACAAAAGGATTTCTGGGAATTTCTTAGGAAAATTCTTTTTTTCTTTGTATAGAATATATTCAGGCTAATGGGCTTATTCAAAAGAAAGACAATTCGACTATTTAAAGATCCTACTGAGTCCGCTCCGCGTGAAGAAAAAACCGAAGAAAAAATAATCAATCAGATTGAAAGCAAGCCTGAGGCTGAAAAAGAATCCGAAAAAACTCTTGATCTCGGCTGGTATTATTCCGAAAACAAAGAAGAGTTTCAGCTGGCCAAAATCGCTGAAAAAGACCGAGCTACACACTTATACGTTGTCGGGGCTACCGGGACGGGCAAGACAAAATTTCTAGAATACCTGATTAAGCAGGACATCGAGAAAGGAAACGGTTTCGGGGTTATTGATCCCCACGGGGACTTGATCGAGGACATTAAAGGCTTTTTGATCCTGCAATACAGCCCGGACGAACCGGAGATAACGGACAAGGTTATCCTAATTGATCCTACCGATCCGATTTTCACGGTGACATTCAATCCTTTGGAGAAAATGCCTGGCGTCCCCCTTGCGGAACAGGCAAATGAACTTATCTGTGCTTTCCGAAAAATATGGTCCGACTCCTGGGGCGTGAGGATGGAAGACCTGATGCGGAATTCTCTAATCGCTCTGGGAGAGGCCGGATTGACCCTAATCGAGATACCGGCATTCCTTAGTAATCGGG
>Ga0315288_10007702_pt1 | contig 13633 bp, 8 predicted proteins | sample YL17G11_20_MG_FD_203454 | JGI IMG/M metagenome (GOLD analysis project Ga0315288, IMG submission 203454) | Sediment microbial communities from Yellowstone Lake, YNP, Wyoming, USA - YL17G11_20 | ecosystem: Environmental > Aquatic > Freshwater > Lake > Sediment | place: USA: Wyoming | collected...
GTTTCCATATCGCTATCATAATCTGCCTCTATCTCTTCGGGCTCCATTTATATTTGTGTTATAGATTATTTCTATCACCGCGTTTTGATATATAATTTCAGTCCGATACAACGATACATCGATACATTGATCGGCTGAAGCGAATATATAAAACACATCAGGTCGTACGGATCCCGTTTTAAACTCAGATGTTTTTATATTTTCCGCGTTCTAAGATATAGAATTTATGAGTAACAGCAATATCAGACACTTTGACCCGCTGCGAAACCGTCTTCCAGAAAACTGGACGAATTCGGATGCTACGAAATATTCTAATAGATGCTCGTGGGCCAAGTGCAAGTGCCAGATCACTATCGGCGAAACGAATGGCTGCAGCTCTGTGGCCGACAAGTGGGATCCCTGCGGATGCACAGAGTCAAAATGGGTGAAGGGCTGCAACCCGTGCTCTGACTTCCATAAGAAAAATCAGAACTATACGTACACATACAATCGAAAGAACTGCGGGTGCTCTGAAGAGAATGATTCACCTTTGTCCAAAAAATGCGGCTGTCAAAACGATGACGATTCTAGCGACGACTGCGGAAGCTGCTCTAATAAATACGCCAAGCACGCCAAGTACGACTGTAGGCCGTGCCCGGAAGAGGTTGTCATAAAGTACGTCTCGTCTAACGTGCCGGTCGCGTGTAATAATCTGGTCGAACTCAAGATCCCGACCGGCGGATCCAAAGCCCAGTACATCGCGCAATTCTCGTCGGAATTCATCTACAACAACCGGTTCCAGTGCGCTCTGCCCGCTGTCTATGATAACTGCCCGTCTAACGTGATCGACAATCGGCGCGAAGAAGAATTCACAGAGTCTGATCAGCGGGCTCTAGTTTTGCGAAATATTAAGAATATCGTGACAGCTGAACAGTTTACGACGCGCATCCGGCACAAACACTCTATCCCGTCGCCGGCTACCATGAACGGGACGTACTACTACCTCGGCGGACCTGAAAACCGTAACGGCTCTAATCAGACAGGTCTGTATGGGCCTCACATTACTGGCAACCCGTACCTCGCTCAGTGCAATTGTTAGAGATTTGTCGAATGATATAATTTGTGTATTTTCTGATCTGCTCATCAGAAAATAATCGATATAGGTGTGGTGTGGGTGTAGACATGTGTCTTTTATAATCAAATGGCTTCATCGGCTTCGTCAGAGTCAGAGCTGAGATTAGCAGAATGGGCTGCATCGTTATCTGAGTTTGAACTATCCCAGTTGTTTGGCGTTTCTGATGAGCTCTCGGCTTCCTCAACAACCTTGACACCGGTTTCACGTCCGACAGTTCCGGCGGCCTGTTTCCCACACCCTCTTTTGAATTTCCTTCCCTTTTCCTTTTCCTTCTCCTCGCGCGTGATTTCGGTCGGCTTGAGGCCTAGCACAGCCTTTATGAGGTTGACGTTCTGAATGCACGTATTCAGACGAATCGAATCGCTCCGGCCAGCAGACTTGACGCACGCCAAATCGAACTTAGCCAAAAGTTTATCGATATCGTTCTCGGCGTTAGAGATCTCCGGGCCATGTGGTCGCTGTTGAATGAGGCTCGACCTGACCCAGCACAGGTGGCGCGCAAACTCGGAAATAAACTTGCAGATCTCGTCGATCTCCAAATCCGTGAGATTCTGCTTGCTCAAATTCTGCAATACTTTTTGAAGCGTCACACTCTTGCCCTTTGTCGCCGAGTTGATTTTGGGGTTCCTTTTCTCGAACCTAGATCGTTTGGTCTTCTTCTCCGCACCATCGTCATGCGATCCATCGTCACGGGGTTCAACAACCCACGTCTCAACTTTTTTCGTAATATTCTTCGGCATGGCTATGGCTGTGACAAAGTAATTATGCCAAAATAAATAGACATCTCAGTATGTGCAGAATTTCAACTTTTTGCACATATCACCAAAACAATAAAACAAATCAAACCCCTTCCACAGAGTCCCAGACCCTAATCATCTCGTACGCTAGATTAGCCTCCTTGCCTGTCCACCCAGACAGTATAGCTCCTCTGTACAGGATGTCCGGCAGCACAGCATTATCGTACCCCGCGACCTGCACTGAAAAAATATTCATCTTCGGGTTGTGTTTACGATACGCCTTAACCAGACTCAGCACGTCGATATACACCGATATGGCGTTCGATTTATCGGCTTGCGCGTTCATGTTTTGCATCTCGGTTATACACGACTGCTGAGCATACAGATTAGAGTACCCGGCCTGCATATCCGAATAGATAAATACGTTGTCCAGCCACCGGCCGCTGTTTATAGCATCGCGCCAGAATAGCCATACACCGGTCTCCGTCGCACCGCCTATGCCCGATCCGATTCTGTTTATTTCGTCCAGCTGCTCTAGTATGCCGCGGGTTTTATTTACAGCGTACTCGGTCAGCCTATCCCCGAAGACCCAGACAGACCCGCCTTTCTCCGCCCGCATCGCCGTCATTAGGGCAGAAAGATTAGAGATCTCAGACACCTTGACAGATCCGTAGGCCGATACGAAAGCTCCGTGCGCAGATCCTGAGTTGTCTGACAAACAATCTACGCGGCCCTTGAGCTCCGGTATCGTAGACAGACTGACTATTAGACAGCGCTCTAACGAATCTAACACCATCTGCTTCAACCCGACAGAAATAATCGGCGTATCCGTTTTATCTGTCTTGTTTACGTACTTACGCCCGGCATGTCTGACATCTCCGCCCTTCAGCATCCTGTACGCCGAAAAGTATCGGAACGGGAACTGCTTACCGCCAAGTACACCGGCCTCCAGCTGCTCTGTCATTTTATGGATCGACGCGATAGACGACCCGGCATCTGTGTTATTAGATTCCTCTTCCAAGATGCTCCGCAAATTCCGCAGCAGAGCCATGTGCGGTATTCTGATTATACTCATGATAGTAGACCACGACTTGCCCTGAGATCTCAACCGCTCCCACGTATCTGTAGATTCGTCGGGCGCTACGTACTTCCCGGTCTTCACTATCTGTTCGATGATCGGATTCTTCCGGCTCCTCGGATGCGTAATACGGATCAGATCGACCAGAGATGCCGATACTTTAGTTTTATCGGCTGCCTTAGTCTTGTCAGTTTTGTCAGTTTTGTTCTTTCCCGCATCTCCGGCCTTCCCATTCCCAGTCTTCCCGCCGTGTATGTACTTTACGGCGTGGTACGGCGATATGTCTTCCAAGAGTAGTGCGATCTCACGCTTCCATACAGACGGGATGGGCTTACTAGACGCCTTGAGTAGTTCGAATTGTGTGCACCAGTCTGTCGGGATCTGTGAAGATTCGCGTATAATGGTTCGCAGCTTTAGAGGATTCGCCGAACTGTACTCTAACCTTTTGGGGTGGTGGATAGCGCTAATCAGTAAAACCTGAGGGTTCAGCCTCATCAGATACCTGGTCCGCAGATCCGGTATGAGGCCGATCGTCCGCTCGTAATCATAGTCTAGGGCGGCCTGAATGGCTTTCGATACGAAGCTAGACGACGTATCTGAGCTGTACATCTCCGGGAACATGACATGGCTCTTCAGCCCGGGCGCCGTTTGGGCGACGCTATTTGGCCGATAGTACTGAGACTCGCCGCAAATCATAGACGTCATGATGATCTGCAGAGCCCTGACAGGGTCTAGACCGAAAGATATGCAGCCCATGAAATTGATCACGCGATTCGGATCAGAATTGTCCAGCGTGCCTGGCTCGTCCAGCGTGTCCGGCAAACGTAGTTCTGTATGCAAATCGGCTTCACAGGGCTCCACCGTATTCGGCGGGATAGTAGATTCGGTCCGTGAGAGAGACATAGATACAGATGTTTTGGCTTATATTTTTAAGCAAAATCAAATAATATGCAATAATATGCAATAATATGCAATAATATGCAATAATATGCAATAATATGCAATAATATGCAATAATATGCAATAATATGCAATAATATGCAATAATATGCAATAATATGCAATAATATGCAATAATATTCAACCGCGCTACAAATAGTTCGGTTGGATGAGTATATTCGCATCGCCTGTGTTGATGTTTGAATCAGAAATGTTTCCTTCGAAGTAAGGCTGTGTGCCGCTTCATCCGTGTGTGTGATATACGATACCCGGTCTTGTGTCCGCTTTGTCCTCGGGCCGGTATTTATCGCGTATCGGGTCATCCTAATGAATATGAAGTACCTCTACGTTCAGCATCCAGCCGATCCGCTTTTGGATTAGACCGAAGAATAGTAACGCAGAGAATGTTATAGTGAGATGAGGAATAGTGCGCGCGGTGTGATATGCCCAAATAGTTATAGAAGTAACCGCACGCTCTGCTTCATCTGGAATAGATATAGATTAATTTTTTTAAGCCTTTTCCGCGTTTTATATATTTTGCATTTTCAGATCGATCCGGATAAAATATATAGGCTGTTAGTATAAACTGTTTGACAAAACAGATGTCCGATATGTTCAGATCGATAATAAGCAATAAAAAAATAACGTACTCCGCTCTATCGGCCCTCGTGTTTTTGGCCGTGAGCCTGCCTCAGACATACCGTCAGACAGATAATATAGCATCCTATATCGGTACAGGATCTACGATTACGGCCCAAGACTGCCCGACACCCGGTGGCAAGTTCGTACATACGGGTCTGTTCTTCGTCATCCTATACTTTTTGATAAAGATGCTCAACAACAACGAACTGTCAGACGGGCTGATCGCAAAGTACGCGTTCTACTCGACTCTCATATTCTTTTTGCTCACTTCGAACGATACGTACGCCATGACGTCTAGCGTACCAGGTTTACACGATCTGACGAATAGTACTGGCTGCCCGACCAAGAAAGGTGTGTTGATCCATGCTCTGGTGTATCTGGTCGTACTGACTATAGTAATGTACTTCCCGAAAGATCAGTAGTGATCAGTAGTGATCGATAAGCTGGACATATATAAATCAGATTATATCTTGCGCTATCCGATGTACGGCATCGGATAGACCGGCACATTATAAAAAAATCAGCGCATCCGGATAATTTATCTAGCGATACAACATAGATGCCCGAAGGTGAAACTGATAACTGGATGAAGATCATCACTATAATAGTCCTCGTAGTCGTACTGTACGTCTTGTGGGATCGGTTTGTGTATAACAACACTCTTAGCGCGATCGCACAATCAACAGACTCGGCTCTAGATTACACGGTAGACTCGGCCGGCAACATTATAAAGCCCGTGGTCGACGGCACGGGTCGTATAATCGGCACGACTATCTACGCCGCTGGAAACACCGCCGGTACTTTCGTCAGAGGCAGCGGCAGGATTCTGGGCGAAGCTATAGACACGACGACAGACACGGTGTACGCTGTCGGCCGCGGGCTAAGCGGGGCTACGGGAGGGGCGGTCTATGCGACTGGCGATATCACAGGTACCTTTTTACGGGGTAGCGGTAAAGTCTTGGGCAGCGCGATAGACACAACGACAGACACCGCGTACGCAGCTGGCCGTGGCACCGGAGCCATTTTGGGGGAAGCCGGCAATCTAGCATACTCGGCGGCAGAGGGCACAGCTAATCTGGTCGGCGGTGTCGGTGGATTGGCGTACGCCGCATCGTACAGGGCTGCTGAAGGAACGGGGGATCTGTTACACGGCGCCGCAATTTCAACGGGCAACGTACTTGGCGAGACCATCGATCTAACAGGTCGGGCCGTGTCTGGCGTTATTAGCACAACGGGCGATGTTTTGGCCTACGCCGGCAAACAGGTCGGTCTGAGCTCGAACAATAACAGTGTAGAGGAGAGACGCAAAGTCATGGCAGCTATAGACGCAGGAATCATACGGTCGCCGATGGAGGGCAATATGCTTAACAACCTGGACAACATACAGGCGTCGTCACACGATATGGAGTCGGAGGTGCTAGATCTGGAATCGGAAGATTTGGATAAAAAAAAAGATTTTGAATTGAAAAGTTCAGACGAAAGTATAGGAGACATGCAAGTCGATGAGAACGGTAATAAGATCGAAGGCTTCTTCTACTATGAGTACCCGAAATACTGCGGCGAGTGCGGGTACAAGAGCCAAGCGTCTTGTAGTAGCTGTTCAAACTGCGGATTTTGTGTAACGCCTGACGGGACTGGTGAGTGTGTACCGGGTGATGAGATCGGGCCTCTGTTTCGGGAAGACTGCGTAGCGTACGAGTATAATGGCGATAATTATGGCACATACTATCACCAGCCGTACAGGTATCTCGATGCGTACCCGTTCTGGGATAGGTACGGTTACTACTACGGCGGTGGTGGGCACAGCGGGTACTACGGTAACAACATCGGCAATGTGTATCCGCGCACCAAGTACATCAACCGCAGAGGTGATCACGATAGAGTCGGCCGGCTGAAGACCGGGCACGCCGGTGGCCATGGAGGAAGTCGTGTAGGCCATGGAGGAAGTCGTGTAGGCCATGGCGGCATGGGTGGTGGTGGAGGCCGCAGTGGTGGCATGCCATCAGGTGGTCGTATGGGCGGTGGCGGCGGTGGTCGTATGAGCAGTGGTGGTATGGGTGGAGGTCGTATGGGCGGTGGCGGCGGTGGTCGTATGAGCAGTGGTGGTATGGGTGGAGGTCGTATGAGCGGCGGCGGTGGTGGAGGCGGTCGTATGGGTGGCGGTATGGGTGGAGGTGGAGGCGGTCGCAGTGGAGGTGGAGGTGGAGGTGGTCGTAGTGGTGGCGGTGGAGGCCGGCGCTAATTAATTTGTGTGCTTGTACATTTCATTTTTAGAAAAATGAAATCGAATATGTTAAGTTTTAATCATCAACACTAGAGTACTTCGCATCGAACTCGTCATTTGGTAGAGCGTGGATCTGCATAACTTCCGGCGGTGGTACGATCGGCGGGGGTTTGTTCGGCCCTATTACAGCAGACTTCGTACCACTCGATTTTGATCCGCTTTGCGACTTGCTTTGCGATTTACTTTGCGATACGCTATGCGATACGCTATGCGATTTGCTTTTGATATTCGGATCAGGATCGGCTGAACTCTCTTCCGATGTTACGCAAGACTCGTACATCTTTTGTATATTTGAATTCGTATTTGAATTTAGAATGACATCAGACTCAGCTTTACGCATAGCATCCCACAGTACATCTAGCTTGATATACGTTTTGTACGGCTCCGACTTGATCTCATGCTCTGGCTTGATCTCATGCTCTGGTTTGATCTCATGCTCTAACTTGATCTCATACTCTGGCTTGATCTCATGCTCTAACTTGATCTCATACTCTGGCTTGATATCATGCTCTGATTTGATCTCATGCTCTGGCTTGACATCAATTTCAGTCTCATGCTCTGACTTGATATCGGTCTTTTCTTTTTTCTTGGATGTATGCTCTTTGCGCTCTTTGTGTTTTTTGCGCTTTTTGTTGATGGTGTCCGTGATCTTTTTCTTTGCATCACCGATCTTCAGGTGCTTCATGAAGTTGTGTGATTTGTCAGCCTTGTCAGCCTTGTCAGCCTTGTCAGCCTTGTCAGCCTTGTCAGCCTTGTCGATATCGATATTCGACCGATCCGCTTGTATTTTTGACCTGCTGGCGCCGGATAAACGGATCCGATTAAATATGCTCGATCTGCGCATCGTATTCGTATCAGCCTCTCGTATGGCTAGTATGCTCGATGATGGATTGACGGGCATTTTATTTGTGTCAGCTGTGACAGTCGGTATGTCAGACTTTACTACGCTATCAGACTTGACTACGCTATCAGACTTGACTACGCTATCAGACTTGACTACGCTATCCGTCATAACAACTTTGTCTAAACCGCTAACCATTCCGGCTAGGCTAGCTGCCCTAGTGTGTTTAGGCTTGGCGATCGGCCGATCTAATTTGCGTTGTAACGTGCGTACAGGTTGAGCAGACTGAGTGTACATCGGGATCGACGGGTCGGGCTTGGGCTTTGAGCCATAGTAGTTGTACGATGCGGTGTGTTTTATTTCAGAGTCACCGTATTCGTATATCGCATGCTTTTCCGATTTCACTTTGGCATTCGTATTCGTGTTCATGTTCCGAATGTCTCGTATGTTCTGATATATTTTGGCGTTTTCGTACGATGTGTTCAATTTGACACCGTATCTTTTGCCGAATAGTCCGCTATCCAAAACTATGAGGTCTAACTCTTCGATCTGTATCGATATAAGAGACATGATAGAGCGCACTTTCTTTTGGCATATCGATGCTGATGGTGATGTTTGACTTCCGGCTTCAAGTGTCTTACAATCACCGATGATAGCCATAAACTGAGACCGCATAATCATCAGACCCTTGACACACTCTACGTATTTTTTGCTTATTACGGTGTCCTGTATGAGTTCCGTATTATCTGGAAGCGTATTTGCTTGAATATCGACCGATGCATTAACGTACCGCTCGATGCTTTTGGGGCTATGTGTCTCGTCTGTACTAATGGCCGGCCAATAGTATTCGGCGTACGGGTTTTTGTCTTTTGCATCGGCATCATGCTGCCCTACAAGCTTTGTGTCGTGATACATGAAACGCCTAGCCCGGCTGTCTATCATGCGCGACAACGTAAATCGGCTGTACGGATCGTCTGTCTTCAATTCGCGGGAAACTGGTATGTCTACCTTATCCGATTCGTCTAATTCGTCTAATTCGTCTAATTCGCCTAATTCATCTATCTCGTCTAGATCATCTGAATATGTGTAATCGAACTGATCTGCGTATTCATCATCGATCTCATCGAAATCGCGATGCGTATGGTCGATTACGATGCTCGATACGGCGTTATGGAATTTCCACAAAAACAGCCGCATGTCGTCCAGCGTCTTGATGGCTTTCAGCTTGACCGCCATGTTTAGCGAGAATACGTTTGACATTATGTCAGATCCGCGTTCCGCATTATAATTATACCCCATCAGCACATACTCCAGAGGGTAGTTGAATATGTCTGTATTCGTTTTGACAAAGTCGTTTATGTGGTGCCGGCAGTACGGGCACGGATACATCCGCAGAAACAGCAGCATGTATCTCTTGAACCGCGTAATATTCAACTCCAGCTCCGTCTGTTCTAATTTAATCGGCTTCGGATTTGGTTTTGTATTCGCATTTGGATTAGACAGATTAGCACCAGATGGATCGATACGCGTTATGAGATTTAGCAGCTCTGGTATAGAGTGCAAGAAAGTCCAGACGGGCGGCCCGATGAAGTACGGCATAGTCAGCCTCATCTTATGGTCCGATACGTAGTGGCGGTTGAGCAGAATATCTATGAACGGTACGTACTGAGACAGATCCCGCTCTTCGCCGGTTTTGTGTTCGAATTCGAACGCGATCTGATACCGAACCATGTAGTCGCGTATCATGTCCCACGCCCGTTTCATCATGATTTTTTCAGGTGTCGTTAGATTCGGATACACGGAAATCAGATCGTTACAATGAACACTCAGCTCGCTATAGTTCGCGCTGAACCAGTTGTCCACGATAGACGTAATTTTTTTGTTATTAATGTCTGCCAGAGTCTCCCAATGGTCGTCCGTCAGATCCGCGCTAATACCCCGCAACAGTAGCGGTATAAACTCGTCGTACCAGAAGCTGTTCTTGATCAGGGCTCCCGGTGTATATTGTGACATGTAAGATAGATCCGGTTTGTCTGTCGGATCAGCTTGATCTGTAAGATTTGTCGAATTCCGGTTGTTCTGCCTCGATTTCAGCAAAACCGGCGAATACCTGTTCGAAAAATCAATGTACGGCATCTTGCACAGCCTGATATTCAGCTCGTCTATCTTGGATGCGATTTTGTTTTGTGTGTGACTGGTCTTGTTTGATTTGTCTGATTTGTCTGATTTGTAAACTCTCTCGATGAACTGCAGATCTTCGGATAGGGCGACCAGATCAGAGTGCACTAAATTCGTACGATCCATCTTATCCGCGTTATTTGGCTTCGAACACGTAGACGGCGCACATTCATGGGATGCGCAGTGCGCTACTCGTGCGCATACTCTGCTGTACTCCAGCTCGACGATGCTGGATAGTTTTTCCAGATACCTGTACTTGTACCGCGGCACTATACGCAGATCCATTACGATATTCGTTGTTGTTCTAACTAGCTCAACGAAATCATCGAACAGATACGGCTCGACTCTCCTCCCGGTCTCTCTATTCCGACGGCTCGAATAGTTCGGCCTGAACACCCTGTACGCCGCGCCGCACAACATTCTGTACACGCCGATCCGGATCTCTCGCAGTGTCGGCGTCTCCTGTACATCCGCAGACCGCATAGTGTAGCCGTCTATCCGATCAGACAGATCCGTATTAGAGTCGTGTTTTGCCATCAACTCAGATATCAGATCATCGTAGTTGTTATTATTGTTGTCGTAATTGTAATCTGATCCCATATCGCGATGCCCGATCTCGCCGTCTAGTATTAGCATATCTGACTCTGCGGCCTTGGTGCGCGAATATGAATCGAATGCGTAGTACGGTTGAGTATATTGTGTATCCGGATCTAAATGCCGTACCATACTAATAAATTCAGTTTTGTCGTACTCCACGTCTCGAATATCATACAGCATCGATTTTATGGAACTCACATCGATCTGTATATCGTGTAACTCTGCATCTAGATTCTGTACGCCCATCGTGTAGCGCATTACATTCCGAACAAGCTTATCGTACGCCTTGTCCGGGTCTAACTTTTCTGTTTTATAGCAGTGCTCTACCTGCTCGATATAAAAATCATACACATCCTCTACGTCTACCGTATTCAGTTTTAGTTTTACGGTATGCGGTACAGGGCTCTCCATTATTTGGCCTCTATACCATCGGTTATACAAATAAAAAAATTATCCGATATCGGCGTAGTACGCATAGTGATCTGAGCTCGCGTTCCGAACTACACCGCTCTGTACAAATTCAACACCTAACCCGTATATGTAATCGCACCGTCTGTTCGCCCAAACGCTGGTCTTTATCGGGATTCCTAATTGAGCGCTGGCATCTGTGTATCCCGCTTCTTCTAAAATCTGCACCGCGTCTGTTTTGATTGTCTGAACGTTACGCTTCTGATCTGCTTTCTTAATGTGCTGCAACTCTATATCATCGTAGTCGGCCGGCCGCAAACAGTTCAGATCGCCTGCTATTATAACGTATTCGTGAGTTCCGACGTGATGTAGAATCCTTTTGATCTGATTCACTCTAATCGAACCTGTCTCGTCATACACGTCTAAATGCGTACCGACAACGCGCAGCGGCCTACTAAAGCCATGCCCGATGTCTATATCCGCGAACATGGCGTATCGCGGGCAATTATGGCCGGGGTCTGTTCCCAAATACCACACATTAGAATTTTGCCACGGCAGCTTCGTACCCATCACATTATAATGTTTGTCATCAGCCCAAAACACAACAAAGCCGATACTCTTCAGGAATAGCAAGAAGTCATCGAACCCGATCAGCTGCTTCGACCCGTACAGCATGAATTCTTCGATAATTATAATATCAGCGTTTATTTTTTTGATGATCGACTTGATTTCTTCCAGCGAATCTCTAAGTTTGACATCGCGGAACCCATGAACGTTGTACGTTAGGATCCGTCTACCAGCCTTTTGCTTGATCTGGCTTTCCCAATCATCATCGTCTGTATACACCAGGCTAGGAACAGACTTACCGTCTATCTTCAGCTCGTACGATCTACTCATTTGGTTCTGTTTAATTCCATACTGTACAGCTGCATATCAAAAAAATTGAGATTCAATTTTTATGGCGGGATAAGTATTTGGCTACAGTATAAATCAAATGGAACCATCGGATAAGCCGGCTCTGGTCATAGATAACGGGTCGGGTATGGTGAAAGCCGGATTCGCCGGTGAAGCTAGCCCGTGCGTTGAATTCCCATCTATCGTCGGCATGCCGAAGTACAAAAAATCGATCAAGCACCATAATCGGGATGAATATGACGGTCATGATAAGGATACACAAAATCCTAGTACAACGTATGTCGGATCGGAGGCGTATCAGAAGAAGGGCGTGCTGAAGCTAGTGTACCCGATCGAACACGGCATCGTAACGGACTGGTCTAGTATGGAAAGTATTTGGCGCCATACTTTCGATCTGCTGCGGGTCGAACCGGACGATCGGAATATTCTGCTGACAGAAGCGCCACGGAACCCCAAACGGAACCGGGAAAAAATGACAGAGATCATGTTCGAAACGTTCGGGGCCAAAGGGATATACATCGCGATACAGGGCGTGCTGAGTCTGTACGCATCGGGCCGGACGACGGGCGTTGTGCTGGACGTCGGCGACGGCGTGTCTCATACCATACCGATCTACGACGGGTACTCTATAGACAACGCGATAAACCGATTCGATCTAGCGGGCCGAGACGTCACGGAGTACATGCAGCGCCTGTTAGAGCAGCAGGGGATCAGTATGCACACGTCGTCGGAAAAAGAGATCGTGCGCAAGATGAAAGAGAAGCTATGCTACTGTGCGACAGATCTAGATGCGGAAGCCGTGCTGTACAAGTCAAAAAATATGACGCGAAAATATGTTCTGCCCGACGGTAATACCATAACTGTCGGCGATACGATGTACATGGCGCCGGAAGTGCTGTTCAATCCGAGTCTGATCGGGAAAGAGATGCTGGGCGTGCATGAGGCGGTGAACAACTCTATACTGAACTCAGACATCGATATTCGCAAAGATCTGTATTCGAATATCGTGCTGTCTGGCGGGACGACCATGATCCGGGACTTTGATAAGAAATTAGAGCACGAGCTGCAGCGTATTATCCCGCATAATATTATGCCGAAGATCGTCGCGCCGGCCGAACGGAAGTACTCTGTGTGGATCGGCGGGTCTATTCTGGCATCTCTACCTTCGTTCGAAACGGCGTGGGTCTATAATGCGGAATACAGAGAATGTGGGGTGTCTATCATACATCAGCGATGCGTGTGATTTTATTTTATGACGATCAGATATAAATCTGATGGCGTGTCACTACAAACCGTACCATCTTCATTATGCGGAGACAGCAGTAGATCTAGACCCCGCATCTATAACAAAATTGAAACAAAATAAGTCGGCTCTGATCATAGTCGATGTACAGAAAGACTTTCTGCCTGGCGGATCTATGAGCATATTGAACAAGCATGCGAATGCCGCATCCAAAGTCAAGATGATGATTCGCAACATAAACGATCTGATCAGATCCGGCAAATTCGACTACCATGTGTATGTACAGGACTCTCATCCAGAGAAGCACATTACATTCTCATCGTCTCACAAAGACTGCGCACCTTTCCAAATTATAACAGAGGCTGTCGAGGTCGTGGATAACCCGCTAGATCTGTATCCGGGTATGAGTGGTATGCCTGGTATGTCTATGCCTATCCCTGTACAGATGCCGATATCGATGCCAATGTTTTATCCTCTGACACCTATCACGTATCCATTTTTACCTGTCGATCCGTTGAATCCGCTGAATCCGGGTATGCAGCTAGTAGAGTTCTTGACGTACCCTGAACACTGTAGGCAGCCCATATGCTCTACGTCTTCGTGCGGCATAGAATTTGCGGCCGATCTGCTTATACCGTCGTCTTTTGCCGATGACTG
>Ga0315288_10007703_pt1 | contig 13632 bp, 9 predicted proteins | sample YL17G11_20_MG_FD_203454 | JGI IMG/M metagenome (GOLD analysis project Ga0315288, IMG submission 203454) | Sediment microbial communities from Yellowstone Lake, YNP, Wyoming, USA - YL17G11_20 | ecosystem: Environmental > Aquatic > Freshwater > Lake > Sediment | place: USA: Wyoming | collected...
GTGTGCAGGGCGACGTGATGGAGGTCTTCCCCGCCTACGAGGAGACCGCCGTGCGGATCGAGTGGTGGGGCGACGCTATCGAGCGGATCACTCGCTTCGACCCGATCACCGGCGAGGTCCTCGGCGATCTGCCGGAGATCACCGTCTACCCGGCGACGCACTACGTCGCGTCGGACGAACGGATGAAGCGTGCGATCGTCGACATCGAAGAGGAGCTGAAGGAGCGCCTCGCGTATCTCGAGGCGCAGGGCAAGCTGCTCGAGGTCGAGCGCCTGCGCATGAGGACGACCTACGATCTCGAGATGCTCCGCGAGGTCGGATTCTGTTCGGGCATCGAGAACTACTCGCGCCACATCGACGGCCGCAGCCCGGGGGAGGCGCCGTACACGCTCCTCGACTACTTCCCCGACGACTGGCTCTGCGTGATCGATGAGTCGCACGTCACCGTGCCGCAGATCCACGGGATGTTCGAGGGCGACAAGACGCGCAAGGAGACACTCGTGGAGTTCGGGTTCCGGCTGCCGTCGGCGCTCGACAACCGACCGCTGCGATTCGATGAGTTCGTGAAGAAGGTTCCGCAGGCAGTGTTCATGTCGGCGACGCCCAGCGCGTACGAGCTGCGGGTATCGAAACGCGTTGCGCAGCAGATCGTCCGGCCGACCGGCCTCATCGACCCCGAGGTCGAGGTCCGGCCGACGCGGGGCCAGGTCGACGACCTGATCGAAGAGATCCGCAAGCGCGCCGAGGCTGGCCAACGCGTGCTCGTGACGACACTCACGAAGAAGATGGCCGAGGATCTCACCGACTACCTGCTCGAGATGGGCGCGCGGGTCCGGTACCTGCACTCCGAGATCGACACGCTTCACCGGATCGAGATCCTCCGCGACCTGCGGTTGGGGGAGTTCGACGTGCTCGTCGGCATCAACCTGCTGCGCGAGGGCCTCGACCTGCCGGAGGTCTCGCTCGTCGCGATCCTCGACGCGGACAAGGAGGGATTCCTGAGATCGGAAACCTCGCTGATCCAGACGATCGGCCGCGCGGCCCGCAACGTCGACGGCAAGGTGCTGATGTACGCGGATGAGGTCACCGACTCGATGCGCGCGGCCATCTCGGAGACGCAGCGGCGGCGCCAGATCCAGATGCGGTTCAACCGCGAGCACGGCATCGACCCGCAGTCGATCCGCAAGAAGGTGTCGGACATACTTCTCTCGATGTCGCTCGACTCCGGCAAGGCGGCGCATCCCGACAGGAAGCGCCGTCGTCGCGAGCGGCCGGAGATGCCGACCGAGGAGCTCGAACGGTTGATCCAGAGCCTCGAGGAGGAGATGCACCAGGCCGCGAAGGACCTGCGGTTCGAGTACGCGGCGCGCCTACGGGACGAGGTGCTCGACCTCCGCAAGGAGCTGAAGGGCCTGCGCCAGGCGGGGGTCGGATCCTGAGTCCGTCACTCCAGGTCCGCGCGCCGCTCGCCTGGTTCGGCCCGGGCGAGCTCGTGCGCTACGCAGCCGTCGTCGCCGAGGGCGGCGTCGTCACGTACGCGGGCCACTCCGCGGCGGCGCCCCGGGCCGACGAACGGATCGACGTCGACGGGTTCCTCATGCCGGCCGTCGCAGATCGTCACGTCCACATCCGCCTCGCGGACCCCGGAGCCGTGCTCATGGGCGGCGTCGCGGCGGTGCGCGACCTCGCGTGGCCGGCCGACGAGATCTTCGCCCTGGCTGACGCGTCCGAGCTGTCCACGTTCACCGGCCCGCTCATCCGAGCCGCGGGTCCGATGCTCACTGCCACCGGCGGGTATCCGACGTCCCAGCCGTGGGCCCCGCCCGGGACCGGGCTGGAGATCCGAGGAGCCGACGAAGCGGCCGAGGCCGTGGTCGGTCTGGCCGAGCGGGGCGCCGCGGCGATCAAGGTCTCGTTGAACGCGGAGGCGGGGCCGACACCGACCGACTCCGAGCTCACGGCCGTGGTCGAGGCCGCCCACGCCCGCGGGCTGCCGGTCACGGTGCACGCGGAGGGGAAGGGCCAGACCGAACGAGCGCTCGGGGCCGGGGTCGACGAGCTCGCGCACTCTCCATGGAGCGAGCGGCTGCCCGACCGGCAGGTCGAGGCGATCGCGAAGACGATGCGGATCGTCTCGACGCTCGACATCCTCTCCCGCGGCGAGGTGACCGAGGAGCTGCGCGTCGCCGCCGACAACCTAACGCGCTTCCGTGCGGCCGGGGGAACGGTCGTCTACGGTACCGACCTCGGCAACGGCTCGATCCCGCCCGGGATCGACGTCCGCGAGGCGCTCCTCCTACACGAGGTCGTCGGGATGACCCCCGAGGAGGTGCTGAATGCCCTGGTCGCGGCGAGGCTCGCCGAGGGATCGCCCGCCGACCTGATCGCCCTTTCCCGCGACCCGCTCGAGGAGCTCGACGCGCTCGGCGAGGTGCGGCTGGTGGTTCGCGCCGGCCGCATCGTCTTCCCCTGATCTCGTCCGGGAAGAACGCCGCGGTCAGCCGCCGGGTTTCCCCTCGTGCTCTTCGAGGTAGTCGAGGTAGAAGGGCCGGAGAGCCTCGGCGAGCCGGCCCTCGTCCGCATCGAAGAGGTCGTTCAGCAGCGCGAGCGGACGAACGATGTCGGTCTCGCTCCGCTCGAGGTTCCCGGAGGCGGCCTCGGCCTCCGGGATGGTCTTCAGGAGGTCCCAGAGGAAGGGCACGTCGAGCCGGTGCTTCGCGAGCGTCGTGGCTCGGTCGTGCAGCTCCTTGTTCGACAGCTTCTCCAGCTCTGCTCGGTCGGTCATGGCTGAAGCGTAGCGGCTCCGGCGCCGCCGGGGAGCCGATGCCAGCCGCCCAACTAGAATGCCGTCCGTGGGCACCGACCAGCTCGTCATCCACGGCGCCCGTGAGCACAACCTAAGGAACATCACCCTCGAGCTGCCCCGGGGCCGGCTCATCGTGTTCACGGGTCTGTCCGGTTCCGGCAAGAGCTCGCTCGCGTTCGACACGATCTACGCCGAGGGGCAGCGGCGTTACGTGGAGTCGCTGTCGGCGTACGCCCGGCAGTTCCTCGGGCAGATGGAGAAGCCCGACGTCGACTTCATCGAGGGCCTCTCGCCTGCGATCTCGATCGATCAGAGGTCGACCTCGAAGAACCCGCGGTCGACGGTCGGCACGATCACCGAGATCTACGACTACCTCCGCGTGCTGTTCGCGCGAACCGGCCATCCGCACTGCCCGAAGTGCGGGCGCCCCATCGGGCGCCAGACGCCCGAGCAGATCGTCGACCAGATCATGCAGCTCCCCGGGGGCACGAAGTTCCAGGTGCTCGCGCCGGTGATCCGCGGCCGCAAGGGCGAGTACGAGAAGCTCCTGGGGGAGCTGGCGCGAAAGGGATTCGTGCGCGCGCGGGTCGACGGCGAGGTCCGCGATCTCTCCGAGCCGATCCGGCTCGAGCGTCACTACAAGCACACGATCGAGGTCGTGGTCGATCGGTTGGTCGCGAAGCCCGACATCCGCCGGCGCGTCGCCGATTCCATCGAGACCGCGCTCCAGCTCACCGAGGGCATCGCAGCGATCGCCCTCCAGACACACGACGGCGAGGACATCCAGACCTTCTCGCAGAAGCTCGCGTGCACGTACGACGGCATCTCGTTCGACGAGCTCGCGCCGCGCAACTTCTCGTACAACACGCCCTACGGGGCGTGCCAGACCTGCGATGGGCTCGGCACGCGCCTGGAGGTCGACGCGGAGCTCGTCGTCCCCGACCCCGACCTGTCGATCGACGAGGGCGCGATCGCGCCGTGGGCCGGGACCCGCCTCGAGTACTGGTACCGGGTCCTCGAGGCCGTGGCCGAGGTCCACGGGTTCTCCACCAACACGCCGTGGAAGAAGCTCCCGAAGAAGGCCCGCGAAGTACTCCTCTACGGCTCCGATCGGGAGATCTACGTCCGCTACAAGAATCGGTACGGGCGCACGCGCTCCTACTACACGACCTACGAGGGCGTGATGCCGGTCGTCGAGCGGCGCCACGCCGAGACCGACTCCGACTCACAGCGGGAGAAGCTCGAGCAGTACATGCGCGAGGTCCCGTGCCGCGCGTGCGGCGGCGCGCGCCTGCGTCCGGAGACGCTCGCCGTCACCGTCGGTGGGTTGAACATCGCCGAGCTGACCGCACGGTCGATCCGCGACACGCTGGCCTTCTTCGACGAGGCCACCCTGACCGAGCGCGAGCAGATGATCGCCGAGCGGCTGATCAAGGAGATCCGGTCCCGGCTCGGGTTCCTCGTCAACGTCGGTCTCGACTACCTCACGCTCGACCGTGCGTCGGCGACGCTCGCCGGCGGCGAGGCGCAGCGCATCCGCCTCGCGACGCAGATCGGCAGCGGCCTGGTCGGCGTGCTGTACATCCTCGACGAGCCGTCGGTAGGCCTGCACCAGCGCGACAACCGACGTCTGATCGACACACTGCTGCGCCTCCGCGACCTCGGTAACACGTTGATCGTCGTCGAGCACGACGAGGCCACGATCCAGGCCGCCGATCACATCGTCGACATCGGGCCCGGGGCCGGCAACATGGGCGGCGAGATCGTGTACTCGGGCGACCTGAAGGGTCTGCTCAGCTGCGATACCTCGCTCACCGGCGCGTTCCTCTCCGGGCGGCGTGTGATCCCGACGCCCGAGGTCCGTCGCGCGCCGGGCGACCGGTGGCTGAAGGTCCTCGGCGCGAGCCAGCACAACCTGAAGCACATCGACTTCGAGGTTCCGCTCGGTCTGTTCATCTGCGTGACCGGCGTCTCCGGTTCGGGCAAGTCCACGCTCGTGCAGGAGGTCATGCTCCGGGCGCTGATGCAGAAGGTCTATCGCTCGCGGGTGCTTCCGGGGAAGCACCGGAGGCTCGCCGGTTGGGAGCAGATCGACAAGGTCATCGACATCGATCAGTCGCCGATCGGAAGGACCCCACGCTCCAACCCCGCGACGTACACGGGCGTGTTCGATCACATCCGGACCCTCTTCTCTCAGGTCCCCGAGGCACGGGTGCGCGGCTACCGGCCGGGGCGGTTCTCGTTCAACGTCCGGGGCGGGCGCTGCGAGAACTGCATGGGCGACGGCCAGATCAAGATCGAGATGCACTTCCTGCCCGACGTCTACGTCACGTGCGAGGTGTGCAAGGGTCACCGCTACAACCGCGAGACGCTCGAGGTGCGGTACAAGAACCGCTCGATCGCCGATGTGCTCGAGATGAGCATCGAAGAGGCGCTCGAGTTCTTCCAGAACATCCCGGCCGTCAAGCGATACCTGCAGACGCTCGCCGACGTTGGCCTTGGGTACGTGAAGCTCGGCCAGCCGGCGCCCACGCTCTCCGGCGGTGAGGCGCAGCGCATCAAGCTCGGTGCCGAGTTGCAGAAGCGCGCGACCGGCAACACGCTCTACGTGCTCGACGAGCCCACCACCGGCCTGCACTTCGAGGACGTCCGCAAGTTGCTGAACGTCCTGCAGCGGCTCGTGGGCCAGGGGAACACGGTCATCGTCATCGAGCACAACCTCGACGTCGTCAAGACTGCCGACTGGATCGTCGACCTCGGGCCCGAAGGCGGAGACGCCGGCGGTTGGATCGTCGTCGCTGGCCCGCCGGAGGAGGTCGTGACCCATCCGACCTCGCACACCGCACGGTTCCTCGGCGAGGTCCTCGGCGTGCTGCCGCTCACGCTGGCACGGCCGCTCACGCCGGCACGAGCGAGGCGCGACGCGTGAGCGAGCCTGATGCCGCAGGCGAAGCGGCAGCCGTCGCTTCCACTCGGCGCTCCCCGGTCATCGCAGGTCGCGCCCCTAGAATGTCCGCGTGAGCGTTCCCCGGCCGGAAGCCTCGAGCGTCCCCGATCAGTCCGGCGCGTACCTGTTCCGGGACGCCGACGGCCGCGTCGTCTACGTGGGCAAGGCTCGCTCGCTCCGCAAGCGCCTCTCGACCTACTGGGGAAGGCCCCTGCACCCGCGCACCGAGGCCATGATGGCCGCCGCGGGGTCGGTCGAGTGGATCGTGGCGTCGACCGAGGTCGACGCGCTCATGCTCGAGTACAACCTCATCAAGGAGCACCGCCCCCGGTTCAACATCCGTTACCGCGATGACAAGTCGTACCCATACCTTGCTCTCACGGCGGGGGAGACGTGGCCGCGTGCCCAGGTGCTCCGCGGCGCCAAGCGCAAGGGTGTCCGCTACTTCGGGCCGTTCGGGCACGCGTACGCGATCCGCGAGACCCTCGACGCGCTGACGCGCGTGTTCCCGGTCCGCACCTGCTCGAACGCCTTCTTCGGCCAGCGGGCGCGTGCTCGGAGGCCGTGCCTCTACTACGACATCGGCCGCTGCGCGGGACCTTGCGTGCCCGAGGTCACCGGCGTGACCCAGGCGTGCTACCGGGCGAACGTCGATGCACTCGCCGAGTTCCTGGCGGGGAACGAGCGGCCGGTCCTCGTGCGGCTCAAGCGTGAGATGCGCGAGGCCTCCGACCGGCAGGAGTTCGAACTCGCGGCCAAGCTCCGTGACCAGCTTGCCGCCGCCCGCCGGGCCATGGAGAGCCAGGAGATGGTGCTCACACAGCCCGAGGAACTTGACGTGGTCGGCCTGGTGGAGGACGAGCTCGAGGCCGCCTTCCAGGCCTTCTTCGTGCGGAAGGGTCGCGTGATGGGGCGCAAGGGATGGGTCGTCGACCGCGTCGAGGAGCTGGACCGACGGCAGCTCGTCGCCTCGTTCATCCGCGAGCTGTACATGGAGCGGGACGAGATCCCGGCGCAGGTGCTCGTGCCCGAGCGGCCCGACGACGCCGAGGTGCTGGCGGAGTGGCTGTCGTCGCGGCGGGGGAGCGCCGTGGCGTTCGCGGTCCCTGAGCGCGGGGCGAAGCGCAAGCTGATGGAGACCGTGACCGAGAACGCGCGTCAGCACTTCCAGCGGCACAAGCTCCGGAGGGCATCGGACTTCGGGGCGCGCTCTCGCGCGCTCGCGGAGCTCGGCAGCGCGCTCGGCCTCGAGCAGGCGCCGCTACGGATCGAGTGCTACGACGTCTCGAACCTCGGCCCGACCGACACGGTCGGTTCGATGGTCGTGTTCGAGGACGGCCTGCCGAAACGTCCGGACTACCGGCGCTTCGAGATCAAGGGCGTCCCGGGGCAGGACGACTGCGCGAGCATGGAGGAGATGCTCCGCCGCCGGTTCGCGAGGGTAGCGTCTGAGCGGCAAGGCGGGACCGAGCGGCGCCGTTTCGCCTACCCGCCGGCGCTCGTCGTGATCGACGGCGGTCGTGGGCAGCTCTCCGGGGCAACGCGCGTGCTCGCGGACGCCGGCCTGCACATCCCGGCGATCGGTCTGGCCAAACGCCTCGAGGAGGTCTACTTCCCCGACCGCCCGGACCCGCTGCAGATCCCGCGCGGCTCCGAGGCGCTCTTCGTCCTGCAGCACATCCGCGACGAGGCGCACCGCTTCGCGGTCGCCTATCACCGGCAGAAGCGTGCTCGGCGCGCCATCGCGTCGCCCCTCGACGATGTCCCTGGCATCGGACCGACACGCAAGCGAGCCCTGCTGAAACGGTTCGGCTCGCTCGCCAGGCTCGCGCGCGCGGATCTCGAGGAGATCGAGCGGACCCCCGGCGTCGGCTCGGAGCTCGCCCAGGCCGTGCACGAGCGTCTTCACAGGGCGGTCCCGGAGGATGAACGGAGGCGGAGCGCCTGATGTCCCGATCCGCGGAGCGGAGCCGCAAGGCCAAGGAGGTGTCGCCGACCCACCGGCGTCTGCAGGGCTCGGGGTTCACGATCATCACGGGGCTCTCCGGAGCCGGCCGCTCCGAGGCCGCGAAGTGCTTCGAAGACCTCGGCTACTTCGTCGTCGACAACCTCCCGCCCGCGCTGCTGCCGAAGATGGCCGAGCTGACCGCACGGCCCGGCGGGCCGGGCAAGGTCGCCATCGTCGTCGACGCGCGTGGGGGAGTGTTCTTCGGCGAGCTGTCGAAGGCTCTCGACGAGCTGCAGGGTCTGGCCATCCAGTACCGGATCCTGTACCTCGACGCGACCGATGAGGACCTGGTGAAGCGCTACGAGGCCACCCGGCGCCGCCATCCGCTCGCGCCGGCGGACCGAGTGATCGAGGGCATCCGCAAGGAGCGCATGATGATGGAGAGCCTCCGCGGCGCGGCCGATCTCATCATCGACACCTCCACGCTCACCCCCCACGAGCTCAGAGCGCGGATCCGGGAGTCGTTCGCCGATGCGCCGCCAGAGTCCAGCCTCCAGGTATCGCTGATCTCCTTCGGCTACAAGTACGGCACCCCGCGAGACGCCGACCTCGTGATCGACGTCCGGTTCCTCCCGAACCCACACTGGGTCGACGACCTCCGGCCCCTTCGGGGGACCGACGACCGGGTCGGGACCTACGTGCGGGGCCAGCAGACCTACCGAGAGTTCATGCGCCGGTTGCGGTCGCTGCTCGGCTTCATGGTCCCCGGGTTCGTCGCGGAGGGGAAGTCCTACCTCACCGTGGCGATCGGCTGCACCGGCGGTCGTCACCGCTCGGTCGTGGTGGCCGAGGACCTGTCCGGGTTCTTCCGCGACAAGGGGCTCCCCGTCTCGGTCAAGCACCGCGACCTCGACCGCTGACGTCCGCGGCGGTGGGGCCGCCCGCTGGGCGTCGCCACCTGCGGGGACCCGGGGGACGACGTTCGCAACGCTTCGACTACGATTACCCGAACGTCCCCGAGGAGGAGACATCCCATGAGCGTCAAGATCGGCATCAACGGCTTCGGCAGGATCGGCCGCATCTTCTTCCGAGCCGCCAAGCAACAGGGGAAGGACTGGGACTTCGTCGCGGCGAACGACATCACCGACGCGAAGACCCTGGCGCACCTCCTGAAGTACGACTCGGTCCTCGGAAGGTTCCAGGGCGACGTCACGGTATCCGAGAACGGGATCCGCGTGGACGGTGACGAGATCAAGGTGCTTGCCGAGCGCGACCCGGCGAACCTGCCCTGGAAGGAGCTCGGTGCCGAGATCGCGATCGAATCGACCGGGCTGTTCACCGACCGGGAGAAGGCCTCGAAGCACCTCGAGGCCGGCGCGCGGAAGGTCATCATCACGGCCCCGGCCAAGGGCGAGGACATCACGATCGTGCTCGGCGTGAACGACGACCGATACGACCCGGCGACCCACCACATCATCTCGAACGCCTCGTGCACGACGAACTGCGTCGCCCCGATGGCGAAGGTCCTCGACGACGCCTTCGGTATCGAGCAGGGGTTCATGACGACGATCCACGCGTACACGAACGACCAACGGATCCTCGACCTCCCGCACAAGGACCTGCGTAGGGCGCGCGCCGCCGCCCTGAACATCATCCCGACCACGACCGGCGCCGCGAAGGCCACCGGCCTGGTGCTGCCGCACCTCAAGGGCAAGATGGACGGGATCTCGATGCGCGTGCCGGTCCCGGACGGCTCGGTGACCGACCTGGTCGTCACGCTGAAGCGCGGGGTGACGGTCGACGAGGTCAACGCCGCGTTCAAGGCCGCCGCCGAGAGCGGTCCACTCTCCGGTGGTCGCCTCGTCTACACGGAGGATCCGATCGTCTCGAGCGACATCGTCGGCAGCAGCGCGTCCTGCACGCTCGATGGCGCCTCGACCATGGTGATGGGCAACGTCGTGAAGCTCGTCGGCTGGTACGACAACGAGTGGGGCTACTCGAGCCGGCTCGTCGACCTCGTCGACATCGTGGCCCGCTCCCTATGAGGCTCCGAACGCTCGACGACCTCGACGGCCTCGCCGGTCGGCGCGTGTTCCTTCGCGTGGACTTCAATGTCCCGCTCGAGGGAGGGAAGGTCGCCGACGACCTGCGCATCCGGGCAACGCTTCCGACGCTGACCGAGCTGCTCCTCCGGGGAACCTCGCTCGTCGTGGCCTCACACCTGGGACGCCCGAAGGGCGCCGTCAAGGAGGAGTTCCGCCTCGGACCGGTCGCCGAGCGGCTGGCGGAGTTCCTCGACCGACCGGTGCGGTACGAGGCAACCGACGGCGTGATCGTCCCCGGGGTGCAGGAGCGGTGCTCCGGGCTTGCCCCGGGCGAGGTGATGCTGCTCGAGAACCTCCGCTTCGACCCGCGCGAGGAGGCGAACGACCGCGCGTTCGCGGAGGAGCTGGCGAAGCTCGCCGACGTGTACGTGGATGATGCCTTCGGCGCAGCCCACCGCGCGCACGTCTCGGTGGCGGCTCTGCCCGCGGTGTTCCTGGAGCAGGAGCGCCCCGCAGCCGCCGGACGCCTGCTCCAGCGCGAGGTCGAGGTGCTCTCGAAGCTGCGGGAGGACCCGGAGCGGCCGTACGTAGCGATCCTCGGTGGAGCGAAGGTCTCCGACAAGCTCGCGACGATCGGTGCTCTTGTCGAGAAGGTCGACGCACTGCTGATCGGCGGCGCCATGGCGTTCACGTTCCTCGCGGCCGAGGGGGGCGAGGAAGGAAACAGCCTCGTCGAGCCCGACCGCTTCGACGACGTCCGTGCCGCAGAACGCCGCGCCGCCGAACGCGGCGTTCCGATCGTGCTCCCCGAAGACGTCGTCGTCGCCCCCGAGATATCGGCCGACGCCCCTCGGCAGACCGTCCCCGCGAACGAGGTCCCCCCCGGCCAGATGGGGCTCGACGTCGGCCCTCAGACGGTCGAGAGCTTCGCTCGCAGGATCGCCGACGCGAAGACCATCCTGTGGAACGGCCCGATGGGCGTGTTCGAGCTCGAGCCGTTCTCGGCCGGAACCCGCGGCGTCGCGGTGGCCGTCGCCGGCTCGGGTGCGTTCTCGGTGGTCGGTGGCGGCGACAGCCTCCTCGCCGTGAAGCGGCTCGGCCTGGAGGGCTCCTTCGGTCACCTGTCCACCGGCGGCGGAGCGTCACTCGAGTTCCTCGAGGGCCGCGACCTCCCGGGCATCACCGCCCTGGAGGTGCGCTAGATGGCGCGGCGGCCGATCATGGCCGCCAACTGGAAGATGCACATGACGCATCTGGAGGCCATCCGGGACGTCCAGAAGCTCTCGTACCTGCTGAACAGGGACGACGTCGAGCGGGTCGAGGTCGTCGTCTGCCCGCCCTTCACCGCCCTGCGCGCGATCCAGATCCTCATCGAGAGTGACCGGCTCCGGTTCGGCCTCGGGGCGCAGAACGTCCACTTCGAGGAGAAGGGCGCGTTCACAGGCGAGATCTCCCCGCCGATGCTGTCGGCCCTGAAGGTCCGCCACGTGATCGTCGGTCACTCCGAACGCCGCGAGCTGTTCGGCGAGACCGACGAGACGGTGAACAGGAAGGTCCGGGCCGTCTTCGCGCACGGGATGATCCCTATCCTGTGCGTGGGGGAGACGCTGCAGGAGCGCGACCTCGGCAACACCGAGGAGAAGGTCGAGGGACAGGTCCGCGCCGCGCTCGCGGGGGTCGCCTCGGAGGACGTAGGGAAGCTCGTGGTCGCCTACGAGCCGATCTGGGCGATCGGAACGGGGCGGAACGCCGAGCCGGCCGACGCCGGCGAGGTCGTCGGGCTGATCCGCAGCACGCTGGCCTCCCTGTACTCGAAGGAGGCGGCCGATGTGGTTCGCGTCCAGTACGGCGGTAGCGTGAAGCCCGGCAATATCCGCGAGTTCATGGCGCACCCCGAGATCGACGGCGCTCTCGTCGGAGGCGCCAGCCTCGATCCGGAGGAGTTCGCGCTCATCGTGAAGTACCGCTGAGGAAAGCGCCCGTGAGGGGAGGATCCGGCCCGTGAACAAGCTCCTCTACGTCTGCCTGGACGGGCTCGGCGACGACCCGGTGCCCGAGCTCGGCGACCGGACCCCGCTGGAGGCCGCCGAGACCCCGTTCCTCGATTCCCTCGCAGAGCGAGGCCGAACGGGCACCGTCGTTACCGTCGGCCCCGGCATCGCCCCGGAATCCGACATCGCCGTATTCGCGATCCTCGGCTACGACCCGAAGGAGGAACATCCGGGCCGCGGCGTCGTCGAGGCGATCGGCAGCGGGATGGACTACCGAGACGGGGACCTCGCCTACCGCATCAACTTCGCGACCGCCGAGTGGCCGACGATCCTCGACCGGCGGGTCGGACGGGACCTCGGCTCCGAGGAAGCCCACGCGCTGGCCGCCGAGGTGAACGAGAAGCTGAAGCTCGGCGGCGCCACGTTCGTCCTGGAGTCCACGGTCGAGCACCGCGGCGTGCTCCTCATCCGCGCCGACGAGGGACGGCTCTCGGCGGAGGTCACGAACACCGACCCCGCCTACCGGAAGGAGGGCTCCCTCGGCATCGCGCTCGAGACCTTCGAGCCGGAGGTCGCGCGCTGTGAGCCGCTCGCCGACACCGTCCAAGCCCGTCGGGCGGCCGAGCTCACGAACACCTTCGTCGAGGGAGCAGCGAAGATCCTGGACGCCTCCGAGGTGAACGCCGAGCGGCGACGGAGGGGCAAGCTGCCCGGGAACCTGATCCTCACGCGCGACGGCGGTGACCACCGACCCAGGCTCCAGCCGATCCGGGAGCGCTTCGGCCTGGACTGGGGCTGCTTCGTGGAGATGCCGGTCGAGCGGGGCATCGCGATCCTGCTCGGCATGGCTCCGGTGGCCGCGCCGCGCCTGGTGGGCGAGGAGGACTACGCGCGCTGGGCGCGCCTGGCGGTCGAGGCCCTGGGCGGCTACGACGCCCTCTATGTCCACATCAAGGGTCCCGACGTGCCGGCGCACGACGGTCGAGCTCTCGAGAAGCGAGACGTCATCGCGACGATCGACCGCGCCTTCTTCGGCGAGATGCTGCCGGCGATCGACCCGAAGCGCACGATCGTCGCCGTGACCGCCGACCACTCGACCTCGTGCGTCCGCAAGGCGCACACGGACGCGCCCGTGCCGCTCGTCGTAGCCGGCGGTCCGGTGACATCCGACGGCTCGACGGCGTTCGGCGAGCGCGCCTGCGCGACCGGCTCGCTCGGACAGCTCCGGGGGACGGAGATCCTGCCGCGCCTGATCCCGCTCGTAGAAGTCTGACGGCTCGCACCTCGGCGAGGGGCACCCCTTATACTTTTTCGGGTCAACCGAACCCGGTACGCCGCGGGCATCCGTGGAGGAGGACCAACCAGCAAGTGGCACAGACAACGCAGACGACCGCCACACAGGAGACCATCGCACCACCCCCGGCGCCGGGCGAAGTGTCACAGCAAGTCGTCGGTCGCTCCCCTTGGCAGATCTTCTGGGGACGGTTCCGTCGAGACAGGGTCGCCGTCGCCGGCGTCGTCTTCATCGTCATCCTCATCATCCTCGCGCTCGCAGCCGGCTGGATCGCCAAGCACGTGGCGCACCATGGGGCGAACCAGCTCTTCATATTCGAGATGACGGACGAGATCGGCCTACCGAGGGGCCCGAACGCGCAGTTCTGGTTCGGAGCCGATCTCGCCGGACGCGACCTGTTCGTCCGGGTCCTCTACGGGGCGAGGACCTCGCTGACCATCGCACTCTTCGCCACCGGCCTCGAGATAGTCGTGGGTGTCGTCCTCGGCGTCGCGGCCGGGTTCTACCGCGGCAAGGTCGACACGGTCATCTCGCGTGTCAGCGACATCGTGCTGTCGCTCCCCGTCCTGCTTCTCGCGATGGGCCTGGTCTCGGCCTGCGG
>Ga0315288_10007706_pt1 | contig 13629 bp, 10 predicted proteins | sample YL17G11_20_MG_FD_203454 | JGI IMG/M metagenome (GOLD analysis project Ga0315288, IMG submission 203454) | Sediment microbial communities from Yellowstone Lake, YNP, Wyoming, USA - YL17G11_20 | ecosystem: Environmental > Aquatic > Freshwater > Lake > Sediment | place: USA: Wyoming | collected...
TTAACCTGCATTATTCATAAACCGGGTTCCCTATGGGGGGAAGGCCGGGATGGACTCGCTCCCGAAGTCCCACTATGGTCGCTTCGTCCATCCCGGTCTTCCCCCTTGGAGCATTCATTGATTCCGTCTCTCCAACCTAAAATTTATGAATAATGCAGGTTAAGAGCCTTTTAACCCGTATGGTTCTCTTCCATCTTGTGTGGGTGGTTTGTATGAAGAGCAGGGCTCTTCTTGCCCTGCTCTGATCGCTACCCATACCAAATGGAAGAGAACCATGCAGGTTAATTCCCGTCCCAAAAATTGGAACGATCCGCCCATTCCGTCCCGGGCTTTCCGTATTTTATTGCGTTTTCCGCCCCAAAAAAGCCGTTCGACTTTATAAGCGGGGTCGAATACGAGTTCGTTTGGAATTATATTTCCTCCCCGATTCTTGAATTTTGGAGGAATAATGAAGCTTTCGCCTCCCAATTGGTTGTGGTTGGCGCCCGTCCTCTTCTGGCTGCTTTTTGATGCTGACGCTTTGTTCAGCCAAGATAATGTCCGGATCGCCATTCCCAGGCTCAAAAGTCCGATCACGCTCGACGGCTTGAGCGACGAGCCGGCCTGGCAGGGGATCGCCCCTTTTTCTTTTATCCAGTTTGAGCCGAATTTCGGCAAGGAACCGACGGAACGGACGGAAGTCCTGGCCGCTTATGACGAGAACTATCTTTTTATCGCCGGGAGGCTTTACGACCGGGAACCGTCCAGGATCCAGGCGAACTCGAAGCAGCGGGACTCGGTGGACGCGAGCAGCGACTGGTTTGTTGTGGTCATTGATTCCTTCAACGACAAGGAGAACGCCCTGGCCTTTGCGACAACGCCCTCCGGGCTGCGCTGGGACGCAGCGGTCTTCAATGACGCCCATGGACTCGAACCGCTGAACTTCAGCTGGAACACGTTTTGGGATGTGGCCGTGGCGCGTAACGACGACGGCTGGTTCGTCGAGATGCGCATCCCTTTTTCCAGCCTCCGCTTCCAGGACGCGAACGGACGCGTCGTCATGGGGATGATCAGTTGGAGGAGCATCGCCAGGAAGAATGAATACGTGGTTTTCCCGAAGATCGCGCCGGATTGGGGCTTCTGGGGCAAGTTCAAGCCCTCGCTGGCCCGGGAAGTCGTGTTGGAGGACATCCACAGCCGGAGCCCGCTCTATGTTGCTCCCTATGTGCTCGGCGGACTCGGGCAGTCTTTTGAGCTGGACAAGGCCCGGACGGTCTACCGCCGCGTCGACAATCCCGCGCGCGAGGCGGGCCTGGATGTCAAATACGGGCTGACCAGCAATCTTACGCTCGACCTTACCCTGAACACCGACTTCGCCCAGGTCGAAGCCGATAATCAACTGGTCAACCTGACGCGTTTTTCGCTCTACTTTCCGGAAAAGAGGCTATTCTTCCAGGAGCGCGCCAGCATTTTTGATTTTGATTTCGAATCGTTCGAGCCCAACCGCCTTTTCTACAGCCGGCGGATCGGGATTCAGGAAGGGCGGCTTCGTCCGGATCTACGGCGGGGCCCGCCTCGTAGGCCGCCTGGGCCCCTGGGACATGGGATTCCTGGACATGCAGACGGCCCGGGTCGACGGTCATCCTTCCGAGAACTTCGGCGTTTTCCGGATGCGTCGCCAGGTCTTCAATTCCTATTCCTATATCGGGGGCATCGTCACTTCCAGGATCGGCATGGACGGTTCGTTCAATTCTGCCTACGGCCTGGACTCCGTGGTTCGCCTTTTCGGGGATGATTATCTGACTGTGAAATGGGCGCAGACTTTTGAGAACGGGTATAAGAACGCTCCGCTTTCGCTGGATCCGGCCCGTTTCTTTGTGAGGTGGCAGAGGAGAAACCAGAAAGGATTGAGCGGCGGATTGAGCTATGCCCGAGTCGGGAATGACTACAATCCGGGGATGGGATTCGAGATGCGGCACGACTATTCCCGGTTCGTCGGCGGATTGCTCTACGGATGGTTTCCCGGGGATGCTTCGCCCATCTTTAATCACCAGGCCTTCCTGAACGGCTTTTTCTGTTGGAGAAACGCGGACCGTTCTCTTGAGTATATCGAGATCGACCCGGGATGGAAAATCGATACCAAATCGGGATTTTCAGCCGCGATCGGCCCGAAATTTTTCATCGACAATATCCCGGAAAACTTTTCGCTTTCGGAAAAGGTGAATGTTCCCAAAGGCCTGTATCGATATTGGGGGCTGAACGCCACTCTGGCTACGCCCGGCGGCAAGCCCCTTCAGGCGCAATCCGTCTTTGACGCCGGGTCTTTCTACGATGGACGGAGAATCTCACTCAGCGTGGCTCCGTCCTGGTATGTCTCTTCGGACCTGGAGTTGAGCGGATTTTATGAGTTCGACCGGGTGGCCTTTCCTGTCCGCAGCCAGGGGATGGCGGCCCACATCGCCAGGATCAAGGCGCTTTACATGTTGAGCACCCGGTTCTCGGCTTCGGCCTTCATCCAGTTCAACAGCGCCGCGAACGCCGTCATCGCCAACGTCCGGCTCCGCTACAATCCACGGGAAGGAGTCGATGTCTATCTTGTTTACAACGAAGGCCTGAATACCCGGCGGTATCGTGAAAGCCCTGCGCTCCCCTTCAGCAGCGGCCGGACCGTGATGCTGAAATGCACATACACGTTTGTGTTATGAGCCGGGCCTCAGAATCTGATCCCCAGCATGAAGAGAAGGGCTTTGGTTTTTACCCAATCCTCCGCTCCGACTTCCACCTGGTAGTCCTTGTTCTGCTTCGCCAGATTGGCCATCCCGATGTGGTAGCGGCCTTCGAAGAGAAGAGGTATCTTCCCCAACCTGAGCTCGAATCCCGCCCCGACGATGATCCCGTAGTCAAACCGGTTTGTGTCTTGAATGGTGTCTTCCGTCCCCGATCCCTCCAGGGGCTGCGTCCCATGATAATTGACTGAATAACTGTATTTTTGTTTGTTGCTGAGGACGTAGGCCGCCTCGCCCCCCGCCAGCAGGTAGGGCGTCGAGCCGGGAAGGATCTTGACCTTGATCAGCACGGGAAGGCTGACTTCATCGAGGAACGTCTTCATATCGAAACTGCCCTTCGTTCCGGTGCTGAAATCGAGATTCCCCTGGAGCCGTGTGCCTTTCTGGATATAGAGCAGGTCGATTTCGACCGCGAACCGCGAGCCCAATTCCAGGCCGATGCCGCCGAAATACCCCATCTTGGATTTCTCGTATTGGCCCATGTCGAAGCCCTGGACATCCATTTCCGAATGGCTCACCGAGGCGTTGGCCATTCCTCCCAGCACTTTGAATCCGCCGGGAGAATAAGTCCTCTTGGCCGGCGAAGGCACGGGGACCTGCTCGGCCACGGGGGGCGTGACGATTTCCTCTTTTTTAACCTCTTCCTGGACGGCTTTCTCTTCCGTTTTTTGGCCCGAGACGACGTCGACGACGCTGGCATGAATATAGCCGGTAATCGTCTTGCCCTCTTCGTCCGTGATGGAGATCTCGTACCAGTTTTCCAGCTTCTGGGTCGACTCGAGGAGCGTCCCCGCCTTGATCTGCTTGATGACGGGGGCGTTGGCGTCGGGCTCAGACCTTACGTTGGCCTGCTGGACCTTTACCTTGAGGACAAAGACTTCCTGGGCCGCGAAGCCCGCGAGCGTCAGCAGATAAACCAGGCATCCGATCAAGACTTCTTTTTTCATGAAGCCCTCCTTCGAGAAATAATAGAACCGGGGAAGGGGCGGCATGTCTTCGCTTTCGGTTCGAACGAAATATCGGGATTCCGGTCCACGGGTCATCGCCTCTTGAACTTAATATATCCGAAAGAAAAAAGGGATGTCAATCATGAGGACCAATGAGGATGCATCTCCATTTCTGTGATAAACGATATTTTCATGTTAAATCGTCACAGGTCGTCGATGATCCTGTGGTGCAGGCGCCCCTCGCTCGGCTTCAGCGGTAATCCGGATACGGCGAGGGCCGCTCCATAAACGGCCCCTTCGTTCCCCACTTCCATATCACGGAAGGATTCGACGAGGGGAAATCCTTGGAGCTTGAAAAAGCGGCAAAAGCCCTGGAGAAAGCCGGGCAGAAATTCGGTTCGGGTGGCCTCGAAAAATCCCTGTTTGACCGCCAAGGTCAGGATTTCCTGGCCGAGACTGGCAAGTTTTGAGCGCGCGAGCTCTTCCTCGACGGCCCATCGTCCCGGCTCTCTCCGGGTGAATTTGCTTTTGAGCGGGCCGTCGAGGACATAGCGGTACCGGTAGAGGCCGTAAGCGGCTATCCAGGCGTGCGAGAAAAAATGATAGGAGTCGAAGGCTTCATGGGGATTGGACGAAGCCCCGTCCCTTTCGGGCAGCGCCCCGGAATGATACATCCAGGGAATGGATTTGCGGACGCCTTCCCAATAGACCTTGGGGATATCTTGGGGAGGGGTTTCCGGAGGCCGCGGCCGCTCCGGATGGCGGCTTTCCCATTCGGTCAGATAATCCGCCGGGATGATCTGGTTCGTGACCGAGGCGATCTGGGCCAGGGCGAGGAGGTTGACAAGCATCATCCTGTCCGCTTCACTCAGATCGACTTTCTCCTCATCCAGCGATTTGTCCGCCAGGACGCGGGCTTTCTCCATGATGGAGTCCCAGGTGATGCCGAGTTCGTTGCTCCTGACCGTCACGCGGCTCATCCCTCCCATGGCCTCGATCGCCCGGGCGTAGTATTCGAGGCCGATATTCGATGCCTCCTGCCGGTAGGCGCCCCCTCCGGCGCGCTGCATCTGCGCGTTCAACTCATCCAGATAGCGGAGGAATTGGAAATAGGCCCGGCGGAAAACTGGAATTCGCTCCGACATGTCTTGCAGGAGCGGGCCCAGTCCCATCTTGGGTCCGGCCTTCGGCACAAGCCTGTCCGGCATCTTGAGGGCCGGGGGCGGGATGCCTTTCCGGCCGGCCAGGGCGTGCAGCAAAAAGTCGGACTGCCCGGACACGGGATCGGGCGGGAGAGCGGCCTCGTAAGGATTTTCTTTCATGTCAACAAGAATATATGGCGTCTTGTTCAGGAAGCTGATGACGAGAGGGGGAAGGGCCCCTTCTTTGAGGGTGACATCCAGGTCCGTGATCCCCTCTTTTTTGGAGAAAAAACGATGGCCGCGGTTAAAAGGCTTGGTCTCGGGCGCGAGCTTCCGGATGGTGACCGAGTACCAGCCTCTGGAGAACGTTTTTCCCGGCTCCAGGTTTCTCTCCGGAAAAAGCCACATCAACCTTCCCCCCGGAGAGTTGAAGTAGGGACGGCCGGTGCTGTGGATCCGAAACCCCGACGGGCCGAGCGGTGTCCATTGGGAAGAGCTGGAATCCGAGCCTCCGGGTCTATCGGTGATAAAGGCCAAGGAACGCGGGTCGCGGCCGGTGAATTCGGCCAAGAGCTTGTCAAAATGAAAAAACGCGGGAATATAATCGGCCGGGACATCCACCAACAGGACATTCCGGTCCTTGGGAATTTTTTCCAGCAGGCCGGCCGTCAAATAAAGCGTTCCCGGGGGAAGCTTGAAATAATCGCCGATGGAGGTCCAGCTCAAGATCATCCCGGTCGCTGCATTGAGAATCATCAAGCCGATGACTAATAGGGGAAGCCCTCGGCCCGGGCCGGCTTTGGCCGATGAGGATGTCCGGCTCCTGTCCGCGAGCCCGGCGCCGACGGCCAGGGCGAAGAAGAGGGAAGGCGTATACAGATAATATGGAAGGGCGGCCATGGGTAGGAAGGGAAGATAGCTGACGACGGCCAGGATGAAGAGCGTCAAGGAGGCCCGGCGCCTCCGGACTGGAGCCAACATCACGAGGATGACGAGCGCGATCAGCAGGACAGAGAGTCCGAAAAAAACCGGGGAGTTGATCCACCTCTCGACGATCACCTGGTCCACATAGGGAGCGGACAAGGTCAGGGAAAACAAGAAGAGAATGATCTTGAAAAGAGTCTGGGGGATGTTTCCGGAAGAAAGCGGGGAGCTGTAATAAGGGGAGACGGGAGAACCCGGCCCTCTGAAAATGAGCGCCCGGAAGACGAGGTAGAGAACAAGGATTCCGAAGTATAAAGCCCAGGCCGGCAGGCCCCCGCGGATTTTCCGGGCCGATCCGGTTTCTCCTTCCGGCCGAGGTTCCGGGCCCAGGATATCCCAGAGGAGTGCCATTACGGGAAACGCCAGCGACTGCTCCCCGGTCAAAAGGGCGCCCAGAAAAGCCAGGGAGGCGCACCCCCTTTGGCCCTTGAGGTGAAGGAAAAAGGCCAGGATGAGGAAGAGCCCGATCATAGGTTCCTTGCGGCCCGATATCCACTGGACGGCCAGGAGATGATGGACGCTGACGGCAAAGAACAGAGCCGCCAGGAACGAGCTTTTCGGGTCCCGGGTCAGCCGCCTGGCCGCGGCCAAGACCAGGAGCACCGTGCCGAGATGAAACAGAAGATTGATGAGGTGTTGCCAGAAGTCCGGATGTTTCGTGACCAGCCCGGGCAGCTTGTAGGTCAGGACGAGGAGCGGCCGGAAGTAGCTCAGGATGGTGTCCTGGTCGATCCACCAGAAATCCCCGGCTTCCTCGCGCCGGATGGTGAGCCCCCCGGCGAGGAGATCGCCGAGAGGCATGGTTTTGCATTTGTCCAGGATGAAGAAATCGTCGAGCATCCGGCCCCGCCAGAGGCCGGAGGAATGCATCATCAGGACGACCAGGCCGAGGATCAAGACCTGGGCGCTGAGCCTGACGCGAAAATTCCCGGATCCCTTTTCCGGGCCCATGTCCTCTGGATATGATCCGGCCTTCATTTCACGCTCCTGAGCCTCAGATCAAACGGCCGGAAACTCGCGACCGAATGCGTGTCGATTTGGTGGAAAGCAAAGATGCAGAAAAACAACAGGAGAATGGCGGCCACGGCCACTCGGAGCGGGCGCCGGAAAACAGGGTTGGGGTTCGGAGACTGCCAGTGAAAGTCAGGGAAGATGAGGTAAAGGGCGTTCATCATGACGTAGCATTCCACGGCGAAAAACGGAAAGCCGATGTAGCCTTCGAACGGCATCTCGAAGATTTTCGTCCAGTTCTGGGAGGGAAAGACATACACCCATCTAGAGATGGCCCAGTAGTTCCAGACTTCCCAGAGAAGCCCGCAAATTAACCCCGAAAAAATGAGCAGATAATGGGTGCGGGGGTTTCCCCGCCGCCATTGCCGCCTGAGGGAGACACCGCCCAGGGCGTGGTTCAGTGGTTCCAGCAAATAGGTGAAGCCGGCCCAGATGAAAGGGAAAAAGGTTCTCTTCCAGACCAAGGGAGCTATCAGGCAAAAAAGCCCGACCACGACATATGGCGCAACCCATCGTCTCGATTCCGGCCGGGGCCGGACACGGGCGTTCTTGAACAGCCCGAGGACCTCGAGCAGCCGGGCGGTCTCGAAAAAGGCCAGGAGCACGGTCGAGAAGCTGACCGCGTAACCCGACCACCGGAACAGACGGAGCTGGGGCAATTCGAAGTACCGCCAGTTTTTAAGCACGGAGTTGTAGAGCTCGAAGATCAGCCAGATGTAGAGGGAGCAGGGCAGGAGCACGGCCAGTTTCCGGCGGTGGGTGGTGAGCAGGGACGCCCCGGTTTTTTGCAGGATGAGCGAATCCACCATCCAGATGTATGTCAGCCAGGCCAGGCCGAAGAACCCTTTTTTGACGGGATCGATGTTCAGGGCGAGCAAAACATGCCAGAGGGCCAGGACGGCCAAACTGATCTTGACTCGGCGCGAAAGCCGGAAACGACGTGAAGATAGACCGCTCTCCTGGAAGATATCGGGATTTGCCGGAGGCTGAAATTCTTTATGTTTTGACAACGTCGAAATTGTTATATAAGCGCTGTTATTAAGTCAAGCCGCCGGCTTGGCCTGCAATCCTGCAATAATGAACGCAGAAGATGGGACTTCGCCGGCTCCGCCCGACATCATGGACAATTCGCGTTTGCTGAGATATGATTTTCCGGTGCCACGTCCGCCTTTTCTTTGATGGATCGCCCTGAAGGAGAAAGCCATGAAACGGAACATCATGACCATTTACCTTTCAGTCTTGATGTCCATAGCTTTATCCACGTGTTCACCCCCGGCGGCCCCCAAGGCCGATTATCCGGCGGCAGCCATTCCTTTCACCGACGTCGATATCTCTGATGAGTTTTGGTCGCCGCGGATTGAGAATAACCGTGCCGTGTCCGTCCCCGGCCTGCTGGCGCATTATGACAACAACAACTGGGTGCCCGACACCCGGCTCATCGAGGCAGTCGGCTATCTTCTGGCGAAAAAACCGGATCCCGGCCTCAAAAGTCGTATCGATCCCCTTATCGACAGGGTGATCGAGGATTTCCGCAGTCGCGAGCCCGGCAAGAGATGGAAGGACCTGAAGGATGGAGAGCTGTTCCAGGCCGGCCATTTCTTCGAGGCGGCCGTGGCCTACCACCAGGCCACCGGACACCAGAAAATCCTGGACGCGGCGGTCGAAATCGCCGACCATATCGACTCCGTCTTCGGCCCGGACAAAAGGAAGGACGTCTCCGGCCACGAGGAAGTCAAGATCGGCCTGATCAGGCTCTCCAAGTATACGGGAAACGAAAAATATCTCAAGCTGGCCAAGTTCTTCTTGGATGAACGCGGCTATGCACGCGACGGACGTGCGCTTTACGGCGAATACGCCCAGGACCACGAGTCGGTGAAGTCCCAGGGCCGGGCCGTCGGCCACGCCGTGAGGGCCACCTATCTTTATGTCCCCCTGACCGACATGGCCGCCCTGACGCGCGATCAGGAATACGCCGCCGCCAGCGAACAAATCTGGGAGGACGCGGTCTCCAAGAGAACCTTTCTCACGGGCGGTGTCGGCAGCCACCGGGACTTCGAGGACTTCGGAGACGACTATGAGCTTCCAAACCTCAGCGGCTGGAACGAGATCTGCGCCGCCGTGGGGAACATCCTCTGGAACAACCGCCTTTTCCTGCTGCGCCGGGACGGCCGGTACATCGATATGATGGAGCGCATCCTTTACAACGGGCTCCTGGCCGGCGTATCGCTCGACGGGAAAACCTATCTCTACCAAACTCCGCTCAAAGCTTACGGCAGTTTTGCCCGTCAATCCTGGTTCGGGCCGAACTGCTGCCCGCCCAATATCGCCAGGCTGCTGGCCTCGCTGGGGAACTTGATATATGCCCGTGACGACATCGGCCTCTATGTCAACCTTTTTGTCGAAAGTCGGGCGCGTGTCGACCTGAAGAAGATGAAAGTGAATATCGGCCAGGAAACCCGCTATCCATGGGACGGCGCGGTCAAGATCATGGTCGATCCCGAGAAGACGAAGACCTTCGTCCTGTTCGTCCGCGTTCCGGGATGGTCGCGGAATGAGCCCATATGGGGAAACTTGTATCGATACATGGCTGACGGTCAACAGCCGTTCGTCCTCCTGGTAAACGGGCAGCCGGTCGAATACCGGCTCGAAAAGGGCTATGCCAGGGTCGAGAGAAGATGGACGAAGGGCGACATCGTCGAGATCGACCTCCCTATGCCCGTGCGGCGGGTCTTGGCCCGGGACGAGGTCTCCGACGACCGGGGTATGGTCGCCCTGGAGCGAGGTCCGATCGTCTATTGTGCCGAGGGAACGGACAACGGCGAATCCGTTTTCAATCTCCAGGTGCCCGATACAGCCGAGCTGCGATTTTCCTTTGAGGAGAACCTTCTCGGCGGCGTCGGCGCCATCACCGGGAGCGCAGTGAGGTTCGGCCGCGGCGGGGACCGCATGGCCATCGAGAAGAAACCGCACAACCTGATTGCTATTCCTTTTTACGCCTTCGGCAACCGGGGGGCGGGCGAAATGTCGGTCTGGCTCGCCCGCGAAGAATCGAAGGCGATTCTTCCTCCAGCGCCGACCATCGCTTCCACCAGCCGCGCCACGTCATCGAGCGGCAACGGCACGGTCGCCGAGAATTATCCGGGCCACGAAGTCCCGACCATCGCCCGGAGGTTTTACCCGAGCGCCCAGGACGGGAGCGGCGACATCCGCGCTATTTTCGATCAGGTCGAGCCGGTGAACTCGGTGGACGGCTCGTGGATGTTCTTGAGGCTGCATCCCCAGACCGGGGACCAGACCTGGGTCCAGGTTGATTTCACGAAGCCGACGAGAGTATCCTCCGTTGATGTTTATTGGAAAGACGACCGGGAATACTGCGTCCTGCCCAAGGCCTGGCGGCTTCTCTATAAAGAAGGGGACCGATGGAAGCCCGCGCGCGCCTTGGATGCTTACCGCGTGGAAAAGGACAAATTCAACACGGTGAATTTTGATCCGGTCACGACCTCGGCCCTCCGCCTCGAAATCGAGCTCCAGGGAAAACTCTACAAAAAAGGCGACCTGGGCCCGCCGGACGCCAATTACATGAAAGAAGATCTGGTCTGGTACGAAGCGGGGGTCATCGAGTGGCGGGTGAACAAGTAATACAAAGACTGTATATTTTATGCCGAGGTTTGCGGCTCTAGGAGATTGTCGACCCGATCGGGTTGTTTTTCAGATAGACGGCGAGAATCCTCAGGACGAGGAAAATAATGCCGACGATCAGCGCGACCGTATAGACCGTGAGGAAAGAGACGTAGAGGAAGGATTTTTTCCGCGAGAGATCTTGGGGGAAGAGAAGGTCGATAATCGTCTTCCCGAACATGAGAATCATGAGGATGATACCCGCCGCCGAGCGGTAGAAATAATTCTTGACGTTGTTGATGTCGACATTGTCCATGACGGCCAAGGGATAGAGAAGCCAGGCCGTAACCGCCCAGACAAGCAGGAACAGAACGATTCTCGTTCCTTTTTTGAGCGATGAGATTTTTACAGCTTCCACTGCCCCCAGCATATACCCTTTGAGGTTAAGAGTCAAAATCAAGAAGCTCTTTCCCTTGACTTCCCGTTTCCCCTGAAATATAAACGGGTGAAAGCGACATCATAAAAGAAAAAGCTAAATCTGGACGGCGGTCCCGGCGGCGGAGACCATGAGCATCCCGTTGGACTGGCCCAGGACTTCGTAGTCAAGGTCAACGCCGACAACGGCATTGGCGCCCATGGCCGCGGCGCGCTGCTTCATCTCCTCGATGGCCATTTCCTTCGCCCGGATCAATTCCTGTTCGTAGGAGGCCGCGCGGCCGCCGACGATGTCACGGATGCCGGCGAATAAGTCCTTGACGATGTTCGTGCCCATGATAACCTCGCCGGAGACGATCCCGATGTAGGTTTTGATGGTCTTGCCATCGATGCCGGGTGTGGTGGTGACGATCATTGGATTCTCCTTCCCGCTTTATGGAACGATGAAAGCGGTGTTGTCAATTCTTCAGCGCCGGGATTTATTATATGCGAAAAAAAGGGACCGTTCCAGGGCAAGACCGTCAGGGGCAGCGAGGATTGCCATATGAGATTGAATTATTTGCTCTGGGTTTTGAAAAAACCCCAGATGAGCTCGGTGGCATTGATGTCCCGGCAGACGCTGCCGGGGGAGTTACTGCCCGGCCAGGTATGGCCGCCGTTCTCGATGCGATAGAGGTGGACCTGGGTGCCGTCCCGGCCGCCCGAGAAGGTGAAGCGGATCACCCGGGTCCCATCCGCCGGGTCGGTGTCGGGAAGGAATTCGGTCGCGGGCACGGGATTGGCGGCGTCGACTCCCACCCAGAAGGCCATCAGCTCGGCCGTGGAAAGAACCTCGCCGGCGTTGGGCCCGGCTACGGTGCCGCCGTTGTAAGGGACGGCCGGGTCGGCGGTCCCGTGGAAATAAATCACGCCCAGCGGCGCGGCCGGACGGAGAGTTTTCTTAATTTCCGCCAGCTGGCCGGAAACCCCGCCGATGGCGGCGATTCTGCCGCTGAGCTCGCAGGCCAGGAAATTGACGAACATGGAACCATTGGAAATACCGCAGACATAGACCCGCCGCGATTCGATCTTAACCAGGCGGCCGATCTCGTCGATCAAGGAAGAGATGAAGGTCACATCATTGATGCCGGCGAGGTCGGGAGCGGTCGTGCCGCGGCCGTCGGCCCAGCGGTTATCCAGGAAACCGTCGGGATAGGCGACGATAAAATTCTCCCGGTCGGACAGCTGGGAAAACCCGGTGAGCGTTTCCATCTCAGCCCCGGTGCCTCCTCCCCCGTGCAGGGCGACAACCAGAGGCAAAGCCGTTTTTTCACTATAGCCTAATGGAACATGAAGCCGGAAGGTGCGTGCACGGCCGTCCACCGTCAGGGTGCGGGCATAGTTTCCCGGCTTCAGGCCCTCGTCGTTCTGCGCCTCCTTCTTTTCGCAGGCTGGAAAAAAAATCAGGGAAAAAACAAGAACCGGAAAAAAATGAGGCGGGCTTTTTTGAATCAATTTCCCCATTGTTCTTATCTCCCAATTAGCTCAGAATCGATACCGCCCATCCTGAAATGACTATATCGCCGGCTGCAAATCGATGTCAAGAACAAGGAAATTGCCGCTGAAGAGGCCATCAGGTCATTCTGGAATCGCCAAGACTTTTTTGTTCAGATTGTCTATAATAAGGCCATCAGAATGAATGGGTTTCAGGAGGATAGCATGAAAAGGTTGGTTGTCTTTGGGCTGTTCGTTCTTTTGGGGCTTCAAACCGCCACCGGAATCTCGTCGGCGTCGGCCGATCAGCGCCGGAGGCCGCGGAGGACGGTCGTGGTCGTCCATAAGGGCTTCCCGCTGCGCCGGCCGTTGCGAAGCGTCGTTATCCGTCCCGTCCGCGTGCCCTTCCGCGTCGTTCCGGCCCGGTTCCTCCCCGCGGTGTTTTGGGCCGGCGTCCTTATCTCCACGGCGCCTCAACGGGACCTCCTGGTGTGGGAAGACGGAGAGACCTTCGCTCAGGAAGAAGATTGGACTGAAATCGGCCTGAATTGCGACAACACCGGGAAGCGTCTTTGGATCGAAGTTGCGTCGGGTAAGGTCCAGTTTGATTGGGCCGAGGTGGTATTCGCCAACGGCGATACCCAGGTCGTCGATATGAAGGAATGGGAGCGCGGACCGGGATACTACGAACTGCTGAACTTTTCCGACGGACGCAAAGTGGATCATGTCAGAATGGTGGCCCGCGCCATGACCGCGGAGGCGAGGGTCGTCCTGAAGATGGAGAAGTAACCGGCCGGATGGGAGGCCCCTATTCTTTGAACTGAGGATTTTGCCTTGACGCTTCCGATGGCTGAGAAGAAAGGGGGAGAGTCCCGTCTTTTTCGATTTTCAGGCCATTGACAGTGATTCTGGTCGAGTGATATCTTTTGGTCAGGACGTCAGATCATGCCTTGCGTGATAAAAAGGGAGAAAATTATTGCGGCAACGAAAAGGAAATTTCCTATTCACTGATTTGAAGTGGGTGATATAAGTTTAATCTCAGAATGAAGCCCTCGGCAGAGTAAAATATTTTCCTTTTTGGAGTCAACGGAGAAAATGATGAATAAGGCTATCGCCAAGATCTCTGAAATAAAAAACACTCTGATAAATTCATTTGTCGGCGGGCTTGAGCTTGATCATGAAGAAAGACGTAAAAGAATAAATTTTGTTTTTTTTGTCTTATTGTCTATCCCAATCATATTTTATTATAGTTTT
>Ga0315288_10007708_pt1 | contig 13627 bp, 17 predicted proteins | sample YL17G11_20_MG_FD_203454 | JGI IMG/M metagenome (GOLD analysis project Ga0315288, IMG submission 203454) | Sediment microbial communities from Yellowstone Lake, YNP, Wyoming, USA - YL17G11_20 | ecosystem: Environmental > Aquatic > Freshwater > Lake > Sediment | place: USA: Wyoming | collected...
CATCCGATAGCACGATGGCCGCCTCGACCTCGTGGGTCTGCCCGAAGCGCCACATCCGACGCACGGCCTGGTAGTACTGCTCCCACGAGTCGGACAGCCCGACGAACGCCATCCGATGCGCGTTCTGGAAGTTCATCCCGAACCCGGCGATGCGCGCCTTGGTCACGAGCACGCGGAACGCGCCCTCCTGGAACCGCTCGAGGGCCTCGGCCTTCGCTTCGGGCGTCTGCGAACCCTCGACCATGACCGCGCCGGGGATGGCCGCGACGAGGGCGTCGCCTTCATCGTTCAGGCCATGCCAGACAATCCACTGGTCGTCGTTCCCGTTGACGAGTTCAGCGGCGCGTGCGACGCGAGCCGCTACCGTGCTGCGCCTGACCGCTGAACGGTCCGTGATGCCCTTCAGCCCGCCGAAGAAGAGCTGGCCCTCGGGCACATAGTCCGACGCGACAAACTCTGGACGGATCGCCAGCGGCGGCAGGACGAACCCGTCATCGTCGTAGCCGAGATCCGAGGGCCGGCGGATCGCCATGCTCCACGATGCGAGCCATCGGAAGAATGCATCTTCGGCATGACCTTTCAGCCGCCATCCCTCGCGTGCCCCGTTCGTATCCTTCGTGCCGTTCGCCTCGTGGACGAAGAACGCGGCGAGCATCTCGTGCTGCGGCATCACGCCCAGGAACTCGGAGTGATTGCCGATCTCCGCGATGTCGTTCGGGGCCGGTGTCGCGGTGCAACACAGCCGGTACGGGGTCGCGCTGAACATCTCCGTGAGCCGCCGGCGCGTCTTGCCGTCGAGTGACTTCAGGATGCTCGACTCATCGAGCACGACCGCACCGTAGTCGGCAGGGTCGAAGTGCTCGACCATCTCGTAGTTCGTGATGGATAGCCCATCCAGCCGTTCGCCGCGGGTGTACGGCACGTCCAGTCCGAGCTTCAGCGCCTCCCGATGCGTCTGCCGCGCGACTGACAGCGGCGCGATGATGAGTGTTCGTTCCCCGATGAGCCGCGCCCATTCGAGTTGCATGAACGTCTTGCCGAGGCCGGTGTCCGCGAACAGCGCAGCCCGACCTTTGCGAACGGACCAGCGCACGAGGTCGCGTTGGAACGGGAACAGCATCGGATGGATGTCACCCGCTTCGACTGTTGGCCCGACTGCGCCGACAGCGATCCGCTTCGACGCGAGGAAGTCGGTGTACGTCATACCGCGTCCGCAAAGAACAGCGTCACCTGGACCGGATCCGGGACCAGCCGATAGCGGGCGAACCGGACCCCGCCCTGCGTCACTGACTCGGAGACGATGTCGTACCCGTCAGCGCGGAGGTCAGCGACACGAGCCGCCAATCGGTAGCACGACAGCACCTTGATCGCTTGCTGTTGGGTCACGCCGGACTGTGGGTGACGACGCAGGAGCTCGAGCACGTCCCTGCTCTGCGGCTTCATGCCGCCACTCCCCGGAGGTAATCCCGGATGGCGTCCCGTGTCGCCTTCGACGGGACCGCGACGTTCGAGTAGCCGCACATGGCTACCAACGTCCCCAGCGTGTCGGGCGCTCGCTTGCCCATCATCGAACCCGTCACGTGGACGTGCTCGATGGTCAGTTTCGAGAGGTCGCGGGGGTCGTGGTACTCGCCCCAGACCGTTCGACAGAAGTGAGCCGGGTTGAGTTTCAGGAGCACGCAACATTGATCCCGTCGGAGCACGGCGTCACGGAGGTCGGCGTTCATGGGTGGTGACTCTCGACCCACGCCTTCGCGGGCTTCTCCTTGCACCACGGCGGACCGGATACCCCACACGAGTAGAAGGCGTCGTACGGCGATCCGTTCTTCGATACGCCGGCGGGCTTCAGGACCCACGGGACACCGTGAACGGAGCACGTCCCGCCGTCCTCACCCAATGCCTCGGCTACGGCGGACCAGTCGAAGTCTTCGTCCGCCGGACCGTAGGACGTGTCGGGCATTAGGGGCGGGCCTACCGGAGCGACAGGTCGAGGTGGCGCACTACTGCGCTTCGGTTCGGGTCGTGGCGCAGGGGCCGTTCCTGACGGTTGTGGAGCCTTGTTGCGGACCTCCTCGGCAGTCGCCACGCCTCGCTTGACCTCGAAGCCAAGAGCGGCGATAGCCCGACCCCACGCTGATGTTTCGCAGTTCTCGATCTCGCTCCCTCGGGTGAAGGGAGTCGAGCCGGGGATGACCAGTGACGAGTAGCCGATGCCTGGCCGGATATCCTCCGGGGTCCGGTAGGCGAAGGCTCGGATGACGACGCGCGTCTCGGACAGCTCGACCATCTCGCCCTGCAGACTCCCTTCCGGGTGCTTGGCGTAGAAGGCGGCGATCCGCTCCGCTACCGGGATGTAGTCCTCGGCGAAGTTACTCATCCGACTTCACCGCGATGACGCACGGCCCACCGAGGCTCGGGTTGTACGGGCAGTCCAGGCACATCGAGTCGAACCGTGGTCCGCCGGTCATCGAGTAGTTGTCCGTGCCGATGGTGTTCAGCATGTCGTCGGCTTGCTTCGCCCGGACGTAGGCGTGCGCCTTCTCATAGGCGAACGATCGGAGGTCGTCGGTCACGTCAACGATGAGCGGCTGGCCCATCGTGTCCCCGGCTCGCTTGGTGTAGCCGTGCCAGTAGGGCTTCTTCAGTCGGACGTAGTTGAGGTATCCCACGGAGGGAACTACCACTCCGGTCGCCTCGAGGAGCAGGGCGTAGAACCCAAGCTCGAGGGAAGGAACGGTCTTGGCTCGTGAGGACGTCTTGACGTCGAGGACGGACCCGTCGGCCATGATGATGTCGGGGTGGCCGTTGCACTCTCCGAGTCCGGGGATCGTGGCAGTGACGTTGGCTTGCGTCACGGCATGGGTGAAGTCGACCTGCGGCACCACGTCATAGAGGAAGGACTCGATGGCGTCCTCGACTTGCGAGAACACGATCTCCACGTCCTCGCGCTCCACGATGAACGCAGCGGCGGAGAACGCTCGCGGGAGGTCCGGTGTCTGTCCCGATGACAACGCTTTGACGATGACCTCAACACCCGCATCAACGGCGGAGCCGAAGACGACCTTCTCGTTGGTGACGAATGGCCGGGGGTCGTGGATGCCGTACCAGGTCTTGGTCTGGCACATGTCGAACGATCCGAGCAGGGACTTGGATAGCGCAGTTCGCTTCGACAGGTCAGGTCGTTCGACGGTGTTCGCGTAGGTCGCGTCTGCGGGATGGTCCCGCATCTCATCGCGAACGAAGTCCGGGTCCGCCAGGAGGTCGGGGAAGAGTTCGATCTCAGTCATCGGTCGCCCCAAAGCATCCGAGCCTCGGCCTCGGTGTAGCCCGCGTCCGAATACCCCTCGCGGTAGCCCTTGGCCATCGTGATCGGGTCAAGGCTTTCGATGTCACCCGGCCACGGCGGGTCAGCGACGGGGTAGACCGACTGCATGACTCCGACGTGACTTCGACAGGCGGCGTGCTGCCAGCCGCGCGAGTCGTACCAACGGATGAGGCCGACCGTCTGCCCACAGAGTCGGTCCTCGCCGTGTGACCAGATGTAGCGTCCGCAATGCATGTCTGTCTCCGGTGCCATCGGATGCCCGCAACCGGCGGGCGCGGGGGTCTAGCGCGAAGAAGCGGGCCGCGACGTTGCCCCGTGAGGAGCACCCGTCGCGGCCCTGTGAGTGCCCGTGGGCACCTGCGGCGACGCCAGCAGAACGGGCGACTCAGACGATGCCCGGAGCGGACTGACGTAGCCGATGTCGAGGAGGTCGGCGTAGGCGGCGGCTTCTTTGGGGGTGCGCCAGACCGGGCCGACGTAGCGGCGCGTCCGGCCATCGGGGGTGCGGTAGACGCGGTAGCCGTCGAGGTAGGCGATCATCACGCTCATGGCTTCGTGACAAGTGAGCTGTACGGGTTGGGTCGCTGTAGTTCGCGGAGCCAGTCTTCGGCAACCGCCGTCGGGATGATCGAGCCGTGGACCTTCGCCTCAAGGGCGAACACCCGCCGCTCGAGTTCGATAATCCGGCGGCGCATCTTTCGCTTGCTCATGGCAGCCAGCTCGACAATGCGAAGATGACCAGCAGCACGGCGATCGCTAGGGCGACGGCCTTGAGGTCGGACAGCGCGGAGTCCGGGGCCTCGCCTGACGCGGGGTACGCCATCCACGGCGTGCGCTCGGCGTCACGGGTGAAGCGGTCGGCGGGGACGTCGTCGGTCATCATGCCGACGCTCGGGTCATGTCACGGGCGAGGTCGCGACGCCGCCACTCCGGGAGGTTCGCGGGAGCGGGATGGGAGAGCAGGACCGCTACTTCACGCTCGCAGCGCGGGCAGTACCGCTGCGACAGGGTCAGGCGTGGGGTGTGCTCGGAGCACCGGCGGCAGGTCATGCGACCGAACCCGACGCGAGTTCAGCGGTGAGCCGGGCATTGAGGAAGGCGAGGAGTTCGAACCGCTCCGCGTCCGTGGGGAGTAGTCCCCGCTCGATCGTCGAAAGCCGTCCGGTACTCCACCCGAGTTCACGCTCTACAGCGCGTTGTGACAGGCCGATAGCCTCTCGCATCGCCTTGTACGGTGGAAGCGGTGGGTTGTGCATGTCGTCAATCTACGCGATGCGTAGCGGTATGTCAACCCCTATTCTGCGGACACGAAGAAGCCCCGCCTCCTGCCCATCGGGGGGAGCAGGAGGCGGGGAAGGGGAGTGACGGTTGGTGGCGATCTAACAATCGCACCGTCTAGAGATTGCGGAAACCTTACGGCTACGGGGTGACATGGAGGAATATGGCGACGTGCTGATCGGCCGCGACTGGGACGATCCGAGCCTGCGCGCCGTATAACCCTGAGCCTGACGAGGCATCGAGCGAGTACAGAGAGCCGTTGCCCGAGCCGCCGTAGTTGAAGGATGTGCCGATGGAAGCCGTCCAACCGGGCGGAGTCGTCAGCCCGCCGCCTGTCGAGTTCTGCACGAGTAGGAACGCGCGTCCGCCAAGGCTGCCCCATGCGAACATATAGTTTTCGAACGTGTTTGAAGTGGCGGTGTCATAGTAGATTGCACTTTGCGCGGCATCGACGGTGGAAAGGCCGCTCCACTCCTGGAGGATGACGGCCTGCACGTTGTTGGCTGTGAAGTTGAACGTAACAGTCGTGCTGGCCGAAGCCGCCACGACGCCCTTCCAGATGTCGGTGACTCCGACGTTGCCGGCGCGATGCGCGGATCGCCCCACACGGGTCCAGGTGACGTTCGTTTGGACGAGCGAAGTCGTCAACTCCGCGTTGGTCACGATGAATGCATAGATCGTGTTGCCGTTGGTTGGCGTCGAGCCAAACGTCTTCGTCCCGCCGTTGGCGACGGTCGCCCATGCCACCGACTGGACCAGCGTTCCCGCCGCAACGGGGCTGCCACCACCGCCACCGGCAGGACCCGGAACGCCCGTATTGACGATGGTCGCAGTATCAAACTCGCCATCCCCATCGGTATCAGTCAAAGACAGCGCGATACCCGCGCCGGGCCGGATGTTCCAGGTCCCGCGCTGCATCGTGTTCGAGGACGAGGCGGTGATGGTCCCGATACCGTCATGGGCGTGGTCGAATGGCGACCAGAGCGTGGTGGATGCGCCGGCTCCCGAAACTTCGGAGACGCGGGTCGAGTTGGAACCAGCGGAGATGACCGGAGCGGCCCCTCCGCCTCCCGCCGCAGTCCCGATGATGGTCAACGTATTCGACTGGACCGCGAACGCGATGTTGGAACCGGACGCGAAGTTGACGGTCGGGTTGAGCAGCGTATTCGAGGTGTTCGACGTGATGCGCTGGACGAAGTTGAGCGCCGCCGGGCCGCCGCCGATGATCTCGACGTTCGAGTTGAGCGAGACGATGCCGGACGACCATCCACCTACTGCGACAGGGAGTCCGCCCGGACCGAAGTGGGTGACTTTCATGACCAGTTCGCCGATACGAAGCCGAACTGACCAGTGGATGAGACTTCGACGTAGTGGGCGCATTCGCCGTCGTCGGGGATCGTCACCGACAGGAGCGTCCCGACCATCTGCGTGTCCGTGTCAACGACGGTCGCGGTCCCGCTGATGACCGCCGTGAGCACGACGTTCTGGTTGTTCTGGCACAACCCGACAGCGGCGGCGGTCTGGACCGTCAGGGTTCCGGGTCCGATGACGTTGATGGTGATGAGGTTGGAGACGCCGCCCGCGCCATAGTCCGCGCCGCCGCTCGTGTAGACGCAGTTGTTCACTCCGCCGTTGCCCCAGTTGCCATCCTGTCCAGCCAGCGGATAGGCGCTGGCACTTCCGCCCGCCCCCCAATAGCAGATGAAGTCGGTCGAGGTGAAGTGGAAGTTCCCTTCGCCTGGATAACTCTCGCCGCTCGATGGCCCGATGCCTCCCCGCGTCCCTGGAGACGTGTAGAAGTAGGTCAACGTATCGCGCGCAACGCACGATTGCAGCGGAGCGGCTGCCACGATCGCTGGTGCCGGATACGTCGCGCCGTCGGAGGTCAGACCTCCACCCGCCAGCAGTCCGCCGACCGCTGCGGCCATCGTGAGTTCGAGGGTGTAGAACTCCTCCGAGGTCGCGGTCACGGTTCGTTGGAGGACTCGCATCCAGTTCCAGCCGGTGTCGTAGCCTGGGAAGTGTGAGAGCCAGACCTGGACCGCCATCCCGTGCATGATGTGATTGACCCGAGACAGCGGGACTTCGATGGAGGTGACGATCCGGTCGGCCTCGGTCGTCGCGTCCGCGATGTAGCGGTTCGCTCGGGCGGTCGCCTTGGCGGTGGTCTTGACGTTGACCGAGGGGGCCGTGGTGTCACGGCGGACGAACGTGTTGGCGGTGGTGTCGTTCTGGACGTAGACCTCGCCCCCGACGAACGGCAGGAGGACGCCGGAGAAGACCCGCGCGGGGTCGCGTGTCATCTGCGTATCGCGACTGGCTCCGAACGTGATGTCGTTGTCGACGTAGCCGAGGACGTTCGTGATGCGGAGGGCTGACCGATACGCGCTGGACCCGGCGAAGTCGTACCAGAGGCCGTAGTTGCCGGCGGGTTCATCCCAGAAGACGAAGTAGTTCTTGCCGCTCGCCTGTGAGCAGTCGTCGAGGATCTGCTGGTTCGACTGGTCGCGGTAGTCGACGGCGTCCATCGCCACCGGGTACAGGGTCGAGACGTAGCGTGAGGTCGGGCAGATGCCGCCGAACTCCGAGGTGCCGAGGAGCCATTGGACCCGTGCCACGTCCGTCTCGGCGGGCCGGTTGGCATCCGAGCCGCGCATGATGCGCCGCCCGATCCGCTCGTTCGGGTCCACCAGGGAGACGGCCCACAGTCGAGAGGCACGGGTGCGGAACGAGTCCTGTCCTCGGGTGATGTCGCGAGCTGCGGTGAAGCCCGTGAAGATGACCTGCTGGTTGCTGGACTCCGCCGTCTCGGACAGCGTGATGTTCCGCAGCCCGATGATGTTGATCCCGCCCTCGGGGTCGTCGACGTTCAGGACCGGCATCGCCACCGACCCCTGTTCGGCGTTCGCCATGACGGACATCTGGTATGCCCGGACGCGGGCCGAGATATCGACGTTCGAGCCGGTCGCCACGGAGTAGTTCGCGCGGAGCGCCATCGCTAGATCCCGCTCTGGTAGCCGAGGAAGCGCGGATCGCTGCTCGACCCGCCGGCGGGGCCGTAGTGGTTCTGGGTCGTGATGACCTTCTTGATCCCGTTGGCTGTCACGCTGACCGCGACCTTGATGTTGGTCGTGACGGCTGGCGCAGCGTCCCGGCGCATCGAAGCGGCGGCGGCAGAGCGAGCGGCAGCGGCAGCGAGCGACGCCATCATGGCGGACTTCTCGGCGGCCTTCTGTGCGGCCTTCGATGGAGGGGTGATGCCCTTGCCGATGTTGCGGACTTCGGACCCGAGGTACTTCGACGCGCCGGAGGTCCGTTCGGAGGGTCGGTCCTCCATACCGTTGTATCCGCGGGCGATGGTCAGCAGCGCATTACGGAGTACGCCGTCGGGACCATATCCACGCTTGATCGCGGCCTGCTTGCCCGCCGCATCGGAGGCGGCGAACTTGACGTCGGCGATCTGTTGCGGACTGAGTCCTTTGTCCGCGAGCGTCTGGTTCTTGTTCGCGAACTCCTGAGTCGAGAGATAGGAGACCATCCCAGCGGCGATGACCCCACCGACTGCCAAGCCGAACCCAGCGCCCAAGAGTCCCGACGCTGCGCCAGCCCCACCGCCGCCCGGTAGCCCGCCACCATTGACGATCCCGCCCGTGACGTTGACGACTCCAGCCTGGACCGTCATCGCCTTGAGCGCTCCGAAGATGCCGCCCGCGATGTTCGTGACGAGGCCGCCGGTCAGCTTGTTGACCGCGAACCCTGCAACGAGCAGCTTCTGGATATCGGGGGGGAGCGAGGTGAACGCTCCGACAGCAGTCCTGATGACGTCGGCGACGGGACCGGCGATGCTGCGGATCGCCTCCATCGCGGACTTGATGGCACCGATACCCGACTTGATGTTGTCCTTGGAGAACAGCTCCCCGATGGACGCGCCGAGATCCTTCGCGCCTCGGATGACAGCCGGGTCAGCGAGTAGTTCGGTCAACGAGTCGGCGATGTTCCTGACCGTGGGGAGGAGTGCGGTGGCGAGTGACTTCTGTAGGTCTTCGATCGCGTCCCCGAACTTGGCGACGCTCCCTGCCGTGGTATCCCCGGCCTTGGCGAATGACCCGCCGAACTCGACCCCGAGTTCCTTCAGGATGAGCGCCTGCGCGGCTTCCAGCTTGACTCGGAGCACGCCTTGCTTGTATCGCTCGGCCTCGGCCTTGTTGCGCTTCTTGAGCGCGTTGTAGACCTTCAGTTCCTTCTTGTCGAGGTTGTCCGACCCCTTGAGGATGGCCTGCTGTTCCTTATTGAACAGGACGCCCGATCGCTTCAGCGCGGTGAACCCTTCGGCTGGAGAGTTCATCGCCTTGCCGAGCTTCATCATGACGCTCTGGAGTCCCTCGGGACCTCCGCCGAGCGCCTGGTTCATATCCAGTGCAGCGGCAAGCGTCGGCTCGAATGCCTTGCCTCGGATGTTGGTGAACGTCAGGAGCAGGTTCTGTCCAGACTGGATGACCTTGTCATCGATGGTCGCGTTGAGGCTTTCGTATTGCTCGGCAAGTCGGCGGACATCGTCGGAGGTCTGAGCGGCGACTCCCCCCGTCGACTTGATGACGGCGTTCGTCTGTGCGGTGGCGCTCTCGAGTTGGATGAGCGAGTCCAAGCCGAACCCGATCTGCGACACCAGCGCACCGACACCCGCTGCCGCGATGACCGCGCTGCGCTTGATCCCAGTCCCGATCTGACCGCCGGCCTTATAGGCGCGGGATGCGTCCTTATCGAAGCCACGAAGCCCAGCCCGCGTCTTGGCGAGCTGGGCATTGAAGTTCCCGCCGAGGGTCAGCTTGACTGCGAGGTTCGCCGTCTCCGCGAAGGCCATGTGCTATCCCTCCGGGACGTAGGCGGGGTCGATCGGGATGGTGCGCTTGGCTCGCGCATACCGGGCGGACAGCGTGGCCTCGGCCTGAGCATTCTCAGCGTCGGCCTTGCGGGTGTGGATGCCGTACTCGCGCTCGTACAGGAGCCGGAGCAGCCCAGCCGCTTCGACGTAGGACTCGGGACGGACGCCGAACTCGGCCAGGATTATGGTTCGGACGGCGTCAGGACTTTCGGCGATGACTTCCGGGGACGCCGGGTTGAGCCGTTTGTCCGCCCAGCCTTGGAGGACGGTACCATCCGCTTCACTAAAGGGGCGAGCACCTGCGTCCCGTAGATGTCGTCGGCCCGGTCAGCGAGTTCGTAGGCGTCTTCCCAGCGCAGGGAGTCGAGGGCTTCGTTGGTGACCGGGATCGGTTCCCCATCGGCGTCAACGAGGTTCCACGCGACCACGCCGCGGCGGATGAAGACGGGTCCGAGGACTTCCGCGAACCGTGCGATATCGTCCCCGACGGATTGGATGGCCGCGAGCGCTTCGGCCCCGCCCGGATAGTCCAGGAAGGGTCGAAGCTCTGCGATGTCTCCGTCGGGATGAGGGGTTCCGGGACATGTGCAATCCCGGAACCGGACAGGGATCGTGTCAGGCATAGCGAGCATCGCCTTTCTGGTTACGGCAGGGCCGACAGACTGTTGAGCACGATCGCCTTGAAGGCGTAGGTCAACGTCGAGTCATAGAAGCCCTTGTAGGTCAACGTCACGTTGGCGTTGTTCTCGATCTCCCCATCTGCGACTTCGTACAGGCGCATCGGCAGGAAGATGTCGGAGTTGCAGGTCGTCACCGTCCCGGCCAGCTCGGTCGAGTTGGTCGTGACCTTGATGTAGCGGTTGGGGGTTGGGGTGTCATCGAAGGTGATCATCTCGGCGATGACCTGGGCCGTCTTCTCGAGCACGAGCTCGAGCGTGATCTCGCGTAGGCCGCGCCCGAATGAGTTGAGCGTGAACCGGGTATTCGAACCATCGGCGAACCGCTTCTGGTCGAGGTTGTTATTGACCGTCAGGGTCGCGCCTCTGACAGCGGCGGTGATGGGCGTGATGCCGATGGCCGCTGCGACGGAGTTGAGATAGATTGTCGTGTCCGCGCCGAAGACGAACTTCGGGTTGGCATCGACGTTGAGCGCACCTGTCCGGTTGCCGTAGACGGCTCCGGCGGCGATCCAGTCGTCCGAGACGGTCCAGGGACCAAGCCCCTCTTCCATGCTCTGGCTGAACTGGTTGATGACCGCCCCGAAGGCGTTCGTCCCGGCACCGGCAGAGTCCGACGTGTCATCGCCGGTCTGGACGGAGTAGTAGTCGAACGAGTCGGCTGTCAGCGAGGCGGCGGTGAAGGTCCAGGTGAAGCCTGCGCCGGCTGAACCCGTCGGGGATACGCCGCCCTTGATGCCAGCCGAGAGTCGGATGGCGAGATCGTTGAAGGTCAGCGGGCCGGTCGCACCGGGGAGCGTGACTTCGGGTGCCAGCATGTACGGTGCGAGGACGGGATCGAGCGAGCCGACGTCGATATCCGGGTCGGTCCGGTTGGGGTTGTAAACGACAAGACTTCGGTACGGGAGGACTCTGGTAGCAGCCACGGCGGTCCCGATGACCGTCTGCTTCGCGACCTGGAGCTTCCTGAACCGAGTGAATCCCTGTGCCATGCGTGCGTCCCTTTCTCTCTGGGCGCTGAAACGCCCGCCTCAAGAGCGGGCGAGCGTTCGGTTATCGGCCCAGAGCGGGCCGGGGCTGCGAGCTTAGGTGCGGCCAGCACCATCGCTAATGACGAACCCGAAGCGGGTAGCGAAGAACTGGCTGGCAGGTCCGGCTGGTTCGTCCGTAAGCGTCATCTCATCGAAGACGGTCGAACTGCCGCCGACGTGGGAATAGGCGACCTGCGAGAACCACTCGAGCAGCGAGTCCACGGTCTGGTCGTGCAGGACGCTTGTCTCCCCGGACTCAGTCAATCGGGAGACGAGCACGATATCTACCCGCGCTGTTCGAACTCGGACGCCCATACTGAATGCGACCGTTTCCCCGTGGCGGTCCATATACGTGCATGGCACCTGGTCGAATGACTCCGGCATCGTCGGGTAGTGGCGGGTGACGAGTGACGGATTGGCCGCGATGTAGGCTGCCATCATCGAACTCATGCCGGAAGTGATGTCCGCCCGCATTGTGGTGCTCATGCCGCGGAGTTCCAGCGGGTTATGATGAGGTCCTTCAGTCCGCCGGCGGCTTTCTTCGCTCCGGGGATGAGGTACGGATGCGCACGGGAGCCGGGATGGTGGACGAAGCGGGCAAAGTTCGTCGGTTTCGCCCCCGTTCGCAGACGCCCGGAGAGCCTGCGGGGCCCGCCCCAGGCGAGGACGCCACCCGCCTTCTTGGGTCGGATGATGTGGGGCTTGGAACCGAACTCCACTGGGGCCGCGTACGGCGTGTCCGCCTTGACGATGGCGTGGTCGTTGGTGATAGCGCCGGGGAGGATCCGCCGCTGGAGGAGTCCGGTCTTGCGGGGGACCAGCGCCTGCGCCTCGTGGATGGTAGAGAGTTGGAGAGCGCGGAGTAGCGGCTTCGGCTCCCCGATGGCGTTCAGGCGCTTGATGAGCGCGTCCATCCCCTGCACGCTAGACACCGGATACCGCCGTGCGAACTCTCCAATCCCGGACGAACTGGTCGTAGCCGATGGGGTCTTGACTGAGGTCGATCGTCTCCCCCGTGGGGGTCTGGACGGTGCCTGACGCACCGGACTTCGCTTGCCAGTACAGGAGCGCCGTCATGACCTTCGCCATGCCCACCACGTCAGCCGGAACCGGAAGCGGATGACCCTCCGAGCCGGAGATGACGAGATCGTTCGGGGTGCCCTGTCCCCAGTGCGCGACGTCGAGGTTCTTGTCCCACCACTGCGGATCGACCTTGTACCAGCCCGCTCGTGACGTGTCGTAATACTGGAGCTGGATCGTCGTCGAGACGTCAGGGTTCCGTCGGTCGGGGAGCAGCCAGTAGCCCGTCCCGTTGGTCAACGTGACTCCACCGAGGGTCACGGTGCGAGTGTTCGATCCGTTCGAGGGAGCGTCGCGGATGTTGAGGCTCGCCTGCCCGTCGGTGGAATAGGTGTGGGACGTGTTCGAGGTGTAGCTGAACGTCCGCCCGGTGTCACGTTCGAGGCGTGCCTCTGCCACGGGGATGAGCGACGAGATGACCTGGTCATCCTGCGTCCCTGTCAGGCCGAGGTACGTCTTGACTTCAGCTAGCGATACGATCGACATCGGCTTCCTCGAAGAGGGTCATGAACTGTGATGTAGCGGTATCCCATGAGAACGAGCGGAGGACGTGTGCGCGACCTTCGGCACCCATCGCCCTTCGGCGGGACGGTCGGTTCAGGAGTTCGAGTACCGGCTCGACAAAGGCTTGCGCGTCCGGGACGCCCCAGTCCATGCCGTAGCCGGAGTGATAGCGGACGGGTTCCCCGTATGAGTCGCGGAGCGTCGGGATATGGACGCCGCCTGGTCCGACCACTTCGGCTTCAGCGGCCCAGTCACTGACGACGACGGGGACTTCGCAGGCGAGGCTTTCAGCGAGGTTCAGCCCGAACCCCTCTCCGCCGGTAGTCGAGACGTAGACATCGGCGGCGTTGATGAGGACCACCAGTTCTTCGGTCGAGAGACCCCGGAACGTGTCGTGCGAGTTCGAGATCATGAACCGCTTCCGCAGGTCCTTCGGGAGCCGAAGCACCTCTTGTGCCAGGTCGAGGTTGCCGTCCTGCGGAGCGCAATGGATAAGCACGTCCGTGTTCGGTGAACGCTTCAGGACTTCGGCCATCGCCACCACGAACCGATCGTAGAACTTGCGCTCCACGAGACGGTCCGAGCGGAGGATGACGTTTCGGTTCGGGTCGAGGCCGATGTGCGCCTTGCAGGCTTCCTTCGTGCGGAACTTCTTGTCTCCGACCACCAGCGGATCCGACATCGAGACCGGACGGAACGTCTCCGCATCGACGCCGTGGTAGACCATCGGGACCGGTCGGTCGAGGAAGTCTGAGATGACCCGCTGCCCGTACTTGCTCATGGCGACCGGCTGGAAGAGCTTCCAGACATCCCGCCATCCGGGATGGAGGTTGTCTCCTTCGATGGGGCA
>Ga0315288_10007709_pt1 | contig 13626 bp, 5 predicted proteins | sample YL17G11_20_MG_FD_203454 | JGI IMG/M metagenome (GOLD analysis project Ga0315288, IMG submission 203454) | Sediment microbial communities from Yellowstone Lake, YNP, Wyoming, USA - YL17G11_20 | ecosystem: Environmental > Aquatic > Freshwater > Lake > Sediment | place: USA: Wyoming | collected...
CACTCCCCAGTCCCTCCTCGACGCCACGCACTCGCCCTACGCCCGCCTGCTGGCCCTGTCATCCCTGCTGAAAACGGTCACCGAGGCGCCCTTGGAGTGAGTAGATTAAGAGAGTGATGAGAGGTGGTGGATGGGAAATGGGGCCGCCAGCGGCGCCGCCCAGGTTATGTTTTTTTGCTCACCTTTTTTCCCTCCTCATCACAGCCCCACCGTCAAGGCCGAGATGGTCACCTACTTCACCTGCTACCTAGAATCGCACGCGGTCGGCATGGAACCCTTCGTCGCCGCCTCCCTAACCCAGCTGCTCGCCCGCGTCGTGAAGGCCGGGTGGGCGGAGGGCGGCGCCGCGCGCGGCGCGCCGGGCGCGCTAGTCGACCTCCTCGCCCGGGCCCGCAGGTCGGGCGACCGTGCCGCGTACGGCGCGTCTCTGCGCGCCCTGACCGCCCTGGTGACGGAGTTTAACACGCCTACCCCCGGCCGGACACTGACGGCACACCGCAAGGCGGCGGTCGCGTTCCGGGACGCCGCCCTTTTGCCCGCCTTTTCCGCCGCGCTGGCCGAAGCGCGCCGCCTGGCCGCGCCCGCGGCCGCCCGGGCCGTGGCCGCGGGCATCGTCCCACCACCGGGCGTCGGCCCGCCCCCGCCCTCCGAGGGCGACGCACCGTGCGAGGGCGGCGGCGCCTTTACCCCCGCCTGGGCCGCGACCGCGGCCAACCCCGGCGCCCCGTCCGACGCCCGCCTGCTGGAGGCGGCCGTCTCTCTCGCATTGGCTTGCCTGTCCTTTGACTTTGTGGGGACCTGCCTGGACGAGTCGGCGGACGACCTGGGCACCGTCCAAGCCCCCGCCGCCTGGCGCGGGCCTGTCTCGGACCCGGCCACGGTGGCCTTGTTCTTCCAAGTGTATGCATCCGCGGCCCCGCCCCTGGCGCCGTCCGCGCTGGAATGCCTCGTCCGCCTCGCGTCCGTTCGCCGCTCCCTGTTTGCCTCCGATGCCGAGCGCGGCCGTTTCCTGGCTGCTCTAGTCGGTGGCACTCGCGGCATCCTGACGGGGCGGGTAGGCCTGGACGCGCATGCCTCCTACCACGAGCTTTGCCGCCTGCTGGGCCGCCTGAAAACAAATTACCAGCTGTCAGAGCTGGTCGCGTCGCCTGGGTACCCGGACTGGGTCGCGCGCGTGGCCGACTTTACCATTTCCTCGCTCGCCGCCCCGGCCTGGTCTGGGGGCTCCGTCTTTTACCTCCTCGGCCTCTGGTCCCGCCTCGTCTCGTCGGTGCCCTACCTGAAAGCGGAGGCGCCCGCCCTCCTGGACGCGCACGTGCCGGGCGTTGTGCGCGCCTTCATCTGCTCCCGCCTGGGGCCGGGTGGGAGCGGGCGCGGCTTTACGTCCGGCTCCGGCGACGGTGGCGGCCGGCCAGGTAGCGCGGCTGCCCACGCCAGCGGCGATGGCGGGGGCGGCGGCACTACTCCTCGGTCCAATGGCGTTAACGGCGGCGGAACGGGCAAGGACGATGAAGAGGAGGACGACGACGACGACCTCCTTGACGCGGCCGGGGGCATGGACGGCGGCGGCCTGGCCGACCAGATGGACGCCCTGCCCCACCTCTGCCGGTATCGGTACACCGAGACCGCCAGCCTGCTGGCCGCCCTGTTTGATCCGCTGGCCGCCGAATTTGCGGCCCGGGTCGCGGCAGCGGGCGGCGGTGGCGGCCCTGCGTCTGCCCCTGGCACCCCCGCCGTGTCGGCCGACGGGGCCACCCTGTCCGCGTCCGCCCTGGAGAATCGGCTGGCCTGGCTGGTCCACATCATTTCCACCGTCATCAAGGGGCGCCTGCTCTCCTCATCCGCAGCCGAAGCGACGGAGGCCGTGGACGGTGACCTGGCGGCCCGCGTGTGGGCGCTCTCCCGGTCGGCCGCCGCGCCCGCCGCGGCGGCCGCGCGCGCGCGCGCCCACTCCCGGGCCCGCCTGGAATTGGCCCTGCTTTCCTTTTGCCAGGCCTTCCGCAAGGTGTACGTGGGCGAGCAAACCGTCCCCGCCGGCAAGGTGTACGCCCGCCTGGGCCCGGCCGTCGGCCTGACGGACGCCCGGGGCGTGCTCGAGGCGATGGTGGGCAAGGTGGGGTCCAACCTTGCCGCCTTCGGCGGCACGGCCCCGGCCGTCGTGGACGCGACCCTGGCCCTGTTTGGCGACCTGGCGTCCGGTTACTCATCGGGTAAGACCCTGCTGACCCTAGACGCGACGCGATACCTGTTGACGGCCGACCCGGCGTTCGCGTTTCCCGCCCTGCTGGCCGCCCCGGGCGCCGGCCGCGCGCGCACGGCCCTCCACTCCACCCTCGCCCGCCTGCTGTTCATGGACCCGGCCTCGCCCGTCGCCTTTCGCACATTTATGACGCCCCTAGAGCGGGCCCTGACCGCCATCGCGGCGGCCGCGGCCCGGGCGGGCGTGGTGGAGGTCGGCGGTAACGGAGCGGCTCAACCTCCTGCCCTTGCGTCTGCTCCCATCGCCGTCCCCGACCCGGCCGCCCTGCGCGCGTCCGTCCCGGCGCCCGCCCTGGCCGGCATCCTGCGCGACCTGCGCGGCATCGCCGCCTCCACCAACTCGCGCCGCACGTTCGCGCTCCTGTTTGACTGGCTCTACCCGGCCCACGTGCGGGCCCTGGGGGCGGCCCTGGCCGCCTGGGCGCCTGACCCGGCCGCCTGCACGCCCGCACTCAAGCTCTGGGCCGAGCTCGCCCTCAACAAGGCGCAACGCCTGGCCTTCGAGCCGTCCTCTCCCAACGGCATCCTCCTCTTCCGCGAAGTCTCCCGGGCGGTCGTCACCTACGGGGCGGCGGCCTTGGCGGCGGGGCCGCCCTTACCCGGCACGGGCGACCCTTACGTGTCCCGCTACAAACCCACCTCGGCTGCCCTGGCCGCCTTGACCCGCGCCCTGGCCGGCGGGTACGCCAACTTCGGCGTCTTTGCCCTTTACGGCGACCCCGCCTTGGTGGACGCCCTCCGCGCGGGCCTGGGCCTTGCCCTCGCCATTCCGCTGCCCGACGTCGTCGCCCACAAAAAAGTGGCCAAAGCCGTGTTCGGGTTCCTTGAAACGCTGGCCTCTTCTCAACCATCCGCCCTGGCGGAGGCCGACACGCCCACCTTTGCCGCGGTGGTGGAGGCTTTGGATGCTGGGCTGCGCTCATTGGACGTGGCTGCCTCCTCCCAGTGCGCGGCCGCCGTGGACGCGCTCGTCGCCTTTTACCTACGCGGCTGTGCCGCGGCCGCGGCTGCTGGTGCGGGAGGAGAGGATGGCGGCATGAACGGCCACCACCTGCACCGCCCGCCCACCACGCCCACCGGTGCTCACCTACCCTTACCCCTGCCCTTGGAGGAAGGCGGTGGCGACGCGGCGTGTGGCCTGTCCGCCGCGGCGGCCGCGCGCGCAATCGCGGCCCACCTGGCCGCCCGCCCAGACCTCTTCCCCCGCCTGCTGGCTTCCTTGTTGGAAGTCGCCCTCTTTGAGGACTGCCCCAACCAGTGGTCCCTGTCCCGGCCCATGCTGGCTCTGATCCTGGTGGTCGGCGAGGGCGTGGCGGGCGAGCTGGCGGACCGGGCCCTGGTCGCGCACGCGCCCGACAGGCGGGGCGCGCTCGCGGCCGCGCTCGGGCGACTGATGGCCGGCGTCTCCCGTTCTCTAGAACCCCGTAACCGCGATAGGTTCACACAGAACCTGACGCTGGTGCGCCACGAGTTCAAGGCCAAGACGTAGTGAGGAGAGGGAGAGATGGATGGATGTCGAAAGGAAAAAAAGATTAAGTGTTTCTAAGCCCTCATCGCTGCTGTCACCGCCCGCCCCCTCGCCCGCGCGGCCGCCAGAGGCATGCGCATGCGCACAGCCTCCACCGCGTCCTCTCCCACGTCTGCAATGGCCAGGCCCTCCGCGTGCAGGGCGGTCTCATCTTCCGGGGCCTCCCCGCCCACCCGCGCCAGGCAATTTCCCCAGGCATCAAAAATGACCGCATGGCCGTAGGACACCCGATTTTCATTGTGCCGGCCGGCCTGGGCAGCCGCCACCACCGCGCTCTGCGTCTCGACCGCCCGTGCACGCAATAAAAGATCCCAGTGGTTGGCACCAGTGGCCAAGGTAAATGCCGCAGGGATGGCCAGGACGCGCACGGCGTACGTGCCCAGCCCACTGGAAAACTGGAGGTCGTCGAAGAACAGGGCAAAACGGAGGTCAAAGCAGATGGACAGGCCCAGGGCGCCGCAGGGCGTGCCCTGGACGACCACGCCGCCCTCGCTCCCGGGCGCCGTGCACGCCGACTCCCGCAGGCCTTCCGCATCAAAGAGGTGCACTTTCCGGTAGGCTGCCACGAGCCCGCCCTTGTCATCCACGACGACGTGCGTGTTGAAGCAGCGCGGGGTGAACCCTCCGTCTTCAGGCGGCGCGCCAGCCTCCTGGAAGCCGCCCAAAGACAGCCACAGACCGGTAGCGGCGGCCAGGGCCCGGTAACGGGCCATGAGCGGGCCGGTCAAGGGCTGGGCGGCCGCGACCGTGGCGGCCGGGTTGGGGCCTAAGAAAGCAAACGCCTCGGGCAGGAAGAGCATGGAACAGCCGGCCGCGGCTGCAGCGCCAGCTAGGCGGGCAACGGCCGCATAGTTTGCGCCAGTGTCGGTGGTGGACGTCATTTGGGCGGCCGCGACGCGGGACGGGTGGAGAATGGTGGAGGGCGGTGGGCGAGGTGGTGCGTCGTCTTCGCGGTGCCCTTCCCCACCCGCGCCCGTCGCTGGTGCTGACATCCGTCCAAGACCAGTGGGCTTGTTCAGCTGTCCAATGATGCCGGCATGGTGTGTCTTAGGGTGCTTCGCGTGCCGCGGGGCGGCCGTCCGCGGGGCGTTGTGTGAGCACTTTTTTTCTGCTTTTGCTATTCTTCTCCTTCATTTCCTCACTTTTTCTTATTTGGAGGCGGAGGCTCCCGCGCCCCGCTATCACAGCAGCAGCAACAGCACTCCTGCCCCCACGAGCCATGCCCTCCCTTTTGGGCGGCGACGGCACCGCCGCCTCCCCGGCCGTCCGCCCGGGCCAGCCCGTGCGCTCGTCCGATGCCGCGGTCGTCTTGGCCGGCCGCCTCCCCGACGCCCTCCCTTCCCTGGTCGGCCTGGCCGCCTCGGCCGACTTGGGCCTGGCCCATTGCCTGTCCATGGCGGTGGACAAGGTCCTGGCCAAGTACGGGCTGACCAAAGCGGGCGCCCCGCCGGGCCTCGGCGGGGGTGGCCTGTTTTTAGCGGTCGCCCTGCCTGCAGCAGGGGCCGCGTTCCAGGCCGCCACGCCCTGCCCTGCCCCAGCTGGTGAGGTCGGCGACCTGGCCACCCGGTCGAGCTCGGAGGTGTCGTCCAGTTCGGGTGACGACAGCGAGGCGGCCGATTTTGGTCTGCAGCCCCCGCACGCCCCGACGCTCGCCGCGCCGGGCACTGCCCACTTCCCAACCCACTGGTCGCCTGCCGAGGCCGCCCTGGTGGCGGTCCTGCGGTGCTCTACTGACATGCATGCCGCGCTGGCAGAGGTGAGCTTGTCAAGGGGGGTGGGCGCGGGGCGGGCGCTCTCTCTCTTGAGGCAAAAGGCTCTGATACTCGACGCTCACAACCCCTCTCCTATTCATTCAGCTCACCCTCCCCTGCGGCGCGCCCGTCCGGATCCAGATGGGGGTGGCCACGGGTACCGTATGCGACGGCCTGGTGGGGCGGGGGTCCACGCTGGACTACCGGTGAGTCAGAGCGGGAGAGATAAGAGGGAGCCAAACGCACTCACGACGCGCGCTTGCGCTCGCATCCCTCTCACCATTCCTTCAATCCTCTCCAGCCTCACCGGCCCGCCCCTCGAGATCGCCCGCATCCTGGCCGACGCCGCCCCGCCCGGCGGCACCCTCGTCTCAGAGGCCGCCATCCCCATGGTCCGCGCCCTCGTGCACGGCGCCGGCGGTGACGGGGTGGCGGTCACTGGCGCCGCCGGGGACGACGACCCCCTGCCGCTCCAGTGTGGGTCGTCCCTCCGGCCCGCCCCGCCCGGCCGCCTCCAGGCCTCCCGGGATGGCTCGCCCTTCCCCGCCTGGGCCATGCTGTCGGGCGCCGACCTGGCGGCGGGCGGCGGGGTGAAGCCCGCGGCAGGGGACGGGGAGGGCAGCGGCGGCGGCCTCCTGCCACCCAGCGGGGGTCGCCGCCGCCACGGCTGGGGGAGCGGGCGGCGATGACTGCGGGGCCGCCGCGCGGGCTGCCGCCATGCCGGCGCCGGCGGCCGTCAACGCGGGCAGGGCTGCTGGTCTGCCTTGGCCCGCCGCTGCTGCCGCGCTGGCCCGGGCCGCCACGGCCCGCGCCCGCCATTTCCTCACCCCGCCCTCCTTTGCTGGGCCCGCCCCCACCACCCCGTCACCCCTGCCACCCCTCCCCGTCCTGGAGGGCGGCTTCCGGGGGTGGTGGGGCCGCACCCGGGATCGCCAAGACGTGGCCGTCACGGCCATCGCCCTGCTGGTCACCGCCGTCCGGGCGCGCCAGGCGGTGGCGGCCGTGGCTGGGGCGGGCGGCCCCGGCGGGGGCCTGCCGCGCCCAACGCCCTCGCCCCTCCCCCCGCTCCCCCTCGCCTCCCTGTCCGCCGCCCTGCTCGCCGCGGACGCCGCCCTCATGGCCCTCGTCGCCGCCTGCCTGGCCGTGTCCGGGGTGGGCCACCGCATCCGCCTGCCCGTCTCCGCGGGCGTGCGCGTGGTGCGGGCGGCGGGGCTGGTCGCCGCCGCGACCGCGCACGGCCGCGGCGGGGCGTGCTCCGCGTCAGGGAGCGCGGCCGCGGCGTCCCTCTCCCCGCTCGCCGTCTGCCGGGCGGGCTGTGCGGGCCCGCTCCTGCTTGCCTCTCTGGCCGAGGGCAACCTTGGCTCCTGGCACATGGCCGCCGACGGGGCCGTCCTGGCCATCATCGGCCTGGCCAAGTGGCTGGAGTGGCCGGGACTCGCGGTCACGGGGGGGGCGTACGAGTCGTGGGCGTGGGGCGCGGCCGTCCTCCTCGGCCAGGTCGTCATTGGTACCCTGCTGCCGACCGCGCTGCTATTCAACTGGGAGCGCGGGTTCAGGGCAGACTATGTGGACGCGGTCACGGCCGCCCAGGCGCGGGGGCGGGCGCGGACGTGTGGGTAAACAGAAAAAATGCTCATTTCATTTCCACTCTCTCCGTCAGTCCGGTCTCCATCTCTCCGCTCTCTCTCTCTCTCCCTCTCTCTCCTCATCTTTCCCTCTCTGGAATGCGTTCATTCCTGCCGGGCGAGCTTGGGCGGCGGCTCGCGGCCGCCGTCAGGAGCAACAGGGTCAGCAGTGGCAGCAGGTCCGGCCGAGGGGCGCTTGCGGTCAGCGCCGCCGCCCTCCACCATCTCCTCATCCCCGACAGCCGGAAGCTGCGCAGTGGGAGCCGTAGGGGTGATGGTGGCGGGAGGATGAGGCGGCGGCGGCGGCGGCGGCGGTGGGCCCGCAGCCGCGGCCTTTGCCTCCGCCTCCTCGGCCGCCCTCGCCGCTTTCAACGCGCGTGCCTCATCCTCCCGGGCCCGCCGCTCCGCCGCCTGTGCCTCCCGCTTCTTGGCCATCGCCGCCCGGTCCTTGGCCTGCTTGGCCTTGCGGGCTTCCTCCTCGTGCAAGGCCGCCGCCCGGTCCGCCTCCCGGGCCTCCGCGTTCTTGCGCGACCGTTCGGCCTTGGCACGCTCCTTGGCCGCGCGCGCCCGGCGGCTCGCCTCCTCCTCCCGTACCGCCTCCTCTTCCTCCGCCGCGGCCGCCGCCTCCGCCGCCGCCTTCTCCTGCAGCACGCGGACAGGGGCGGCCGCCCGCACGGACAGCATGGCCGACACAAAGGCGAGGCGGATCAGGCCGGCGCCACCGCCCGCGGCCTTGCCCGCCTCCGCCACGTCGGCCGCCCAGGCCTTGCGCTGGGCGAGCGTCTTCCACACCCGCCCGGGGCGGGGGGCGCCCAGGGAGGTGCGCGCGTCTTCCGGGAAGCCGGCCAGGCCGCCGATGGGCCCGCCCGCGGCGGCACCCGCAGCGGCGGCCATGGCGTCCTCCTCCTCCTCCGACCCCGACCCCGACCCCGACCCCGACCCATCCTCACGCTCCTCATCCCCGTCCTCCACCTCGGACGCTGACGCCGACGACGCCCGGGACCGGGACTGGGACCGGGACCGGGACGGGGACGCCCGGGCCTGCTTGCGGCGGGAGGAGTCCATGACCCGGACCAGCCACTGGGTGACCGTCTCCCCGTTGCCGACCTTGCCCGTCTTGCCCAGGGGACCCCACCAGGCAGGGTGGGGCGGCGCGATGGCCTGGTACGTGTAGTGCGCGTCCCGCGTGTCCTTCTCCACACCCGCGACCGCCCGGTGCTTCTTGCCCGCCGAATCGACCAGCCAGAAGCGCAGGTAGCGACGGCCGTCCTTCATGACCAGGCGCTGGGTGGTGAAGGAGACGAAGAGGGGCGGGCGCTTGGTTGAGGCGGGGGGGGCGTTTGGGGCGGCGGCGGCGGCGGCACCACCGTCAGTCGCACCACCACCACCGCCCGGGGGCGCCGCCCCCGTGGTGGGTGCCGGGGAGGCGCCCCGAGAGGCGGGGGCGGCCGCGCCCGAACCCGTGCCAGCCGCGGCCCCACTGCCCGTGTGGGCGGTCAGGTTGCGCCCGCCCTCCCCAACAATCAAGACCTCATCCTCCGCGTCCAGGCCGCCCAGGTCGGCCGCGTCGTCGTCGTCCGCCGCCCAGGTCAGGTCACCCGCGGGGGCGGTGGCGACCTCGTCCAGGGCGGCATCCGCGTTGAGGAGGGCGGTGGCCAGGCGGGAGGCCGCGTCGGCGTGGGCGTCGGGCGGGGTGCGGGCTGCGGCAAGGGTGGTTGCGTTGGCCAGCGCGGCCTCCACCCACGCCGCCCACACGGCCTTGCCCGCCTTGGCCTTGTCGGCCGGGCCGGCAGCGGCGGCAAGGGGCAAAGCAGCGCCGTCAGCCGCCGGCGCCACCCCCTGCAACCCCCACGCCTGGGCAGCCAGGGCGGTGCGGGCGATAGACTTGATGGAGGTGGCCACCTCGCGCGCTGCCGCGTCCGCCACGTCCACGACCGCCTCCGCGTCGACAGGCGACCAGGCCCGGGCGTCGGCGGCCGGGTCAGACGCCGGGTCGGGGGTGCCACGCTTATGGCGTGTGGTGGCGGCACCACCGCCGGCATCGCTGCCACCGCCGCCCACCCCGTCGCTCAAACCGCTCCCCGCCTTGTACAGCTGGGGCGGTGGGCGGCGCTCGCGGGTGGACGCCCGCCGCTCTGTCATGGCGAGCTCGGTCGCCACCTTCCGGGCGAGTGCCTCATCCTCCTTGCGCTGCCTGTCCGCGGCCTGGGCGGCCCGGCGGACGGAAGCCTCAGCGGCCGCCCGCCGGGCGGAGACGACGCCGTCCAAGGCGGCAGCGAGGTGGGCTTCGCGCTCGCCGCGCGTGTCGAGGCCGGCCCGCAGCACGCCCACGCCCTCGACGACGCCCCACCGGCCGTCCGTGTCCACGCCCACCAGGACGGCTCGGCCGTACCGGCGGAGCAGGGCGGCGGCGGCATGGGGCAAGGCCTTGAGGTCGGGGGAGGCGGGCATGGCGGCCGCGGCAGCCGCAAGCGCAGCCGCTGTCGCGGTGGCCGCATTCCCGCCATCACGCTTTCCTTCATCCTCCTCCTCGCCCTCCTCCTCCTCCCCCGTCAGATCGGCCCAGTAGTAGTGCCGCCACGCCCGATCCATGCCTACCGGGTCCAGGGAGCGCGGGTTGGCGTCCAGGGCCGCGGACGCCGCGTCCTTGGCGGCGTCCAGGGCGGCCACGGCTTTGGCCTGCGCTTTCTTCAGGGCGGCCAGGTCGGACGGCTCGGTCTTGTTTTTTTGGGCCGACCCGCCGCCGCCCCTGGCCGCCCCTGCCGCGTCCTTGGCCGCCTTGAGCGCCTCCCGGATGGCGGTGTTGGCCTCCCGCACCTCTTCCGCCAGGGCCGCCATCTCCGCCGTCGCGGATCGGGCCGCGTCCGCGGACTCGGCCGCCCGCGCGTCCTGCGCGACGCGGACCGCTTCCGCGTCGGCCGCGTCATCCACCAACTGACACAGCAAGGCCGCCCGGGACAGGGGCGGGAGGGCTAAGGGCCCCACCGCCATGCTCGCCAGGCCGTGCGCCGCCTCGACCGCGCCGGCCTGGAGCGGTGGGTGCGGCCCGGCCGCCGTCACCAGGACGTGGCGGCGCAGCACTTCCGGCCAGGTGCCGGGGGAGATCAGTTCAGCCCGGCCCTCCCCGCCCGCGCCGTTGGGTGCCCGCTCCGGGCGGGGCTTGTTGAGGAGGACCTTGAACTGCTGGGCGCCCACCAGGAATTGCTCGTACTTGGAGAAGGTGGTGGCCAGGGGTGAGACCGCCAGGCGGAGGAGGGCGTACATGAGGGAGGAGAGGGCCGCAGACGCCGGGTGCGCGAGCGTGGCGCCCTCGTCCGCCCCGACCGCGGCCGGCAGCAGGAGCGCGGCGCGCAGGGCGGCCGCAGTCGGCGGGCCGGCAGCCCAGCCCGCGCCTCCCTTGCGGCCGCCGCCCTTCCTCCCGCTGCCGCCGCCGCCCAGGGTCATGGCGTGCGGGGAGGCGTACCCCAGCTCGGGCGCGTACTTGGCCGCAAAGTCGGCCGCCAGCATGGCCGCGCCCAGGGCCGCCGACTCCGCGTCCGGCAGCGGGGCGGGCGCGCCGGGCGGGTCGGCCGGGCGGGCCCCGCCGCCCGGCCCGCCGTCCACCAACGCCTCGTCCGGCACCCGGTCCTTCTTCCTGGTGCGCCCGGCGGGGGTGGACGGGCCGCCACTGCCACCGCCCGCAGCGGCCACCAAGTCTTTGCGGACCTGGCGGGCCGCGGCTTTCCCCTCCTTGGCGGCCGCCCGGGCGGCCGCGGACTCGGCCTTGGCGGCCGCCTTGGCCGCGCGCGCGCCCGCATCCGCGGCCTGCTTGGCCGCCTTGGCCGCGGCTACGTCCCGCTTGCGGGCCGTCTCATCCCGGGCTGCAACCGCCTTTTCCAGGGCCGCCTTGTGGCCCACCAGGGCGGCCGTCAGGCTGGATACCTTGCGGGCCAGCGCCTCGATGCGCGGGTCGGTGGCTTCCTCGCCCTCATCAGACCCGTCCCCCTCGTCACTCTCCTCCTCCTCCTCCTCCTCGTCCGACGATGCCTTGGCCGCCACCTTTTTCACCGGCGCCGCTTTGGCCGCCTTCTTCGCCTTCTTGGCGGGCGGGGCGAGCTCTTTCAGGGCGCCCGGCCGCTTGGCTAGCGCCAAGGACTCCCGGGCCCGGGCCAGGGCGGCCTCCCGCGCTGCCAGCTCCGCCCGCGCGGCGTCCACCCGGCCGTCCGCCTGGGCGACGACGTCGTCCAGGGCCGCCTTGCGCATGGCCAGGACCGCGTCGCCGCCGCCGCCCGCGCCATCGCTTCCACCGCCCGCCGCCACCGCCGCGATGAACCCGCCGTACAGGGCGAAGAGGGCGTACACGCCCTTCGAGACCCGTTTGAAGGCCTCCCCCCGGGCGGACATCGCGTTCTGAAGGGCCCGGGTCGCCGCGTCCGCGCCCATGTCGCCGCTCCCGTCCGGGTTGGGGTAGCCCGGTCGCCCCGCCGCCTTCGCGGCCGCGGCCGCGATGGCGGGCGCGGTCAGGCCGGCCTTGCCCGCGCCCTTCAGAACGTGGAAGGCAGTGAGCGCGTGCGACGGGTTCTTCAGCAGGGCCTCCTGGGCGGCCAGGGCCCGGGCCACGAGGGTCGGGTCCGGGGGTGGGGAGGGGGTGCGGTCGTCGTCGTCGGACGAGTCGTCGTCGTCGTCGGAGGAGGAGGAGGAGGAGGAGGAGGAAGAGGAGGAGGAGGCGTCCGAGCCGGAGCTGCTGCTGCTGCTGGCCCCCCCCTCCCCGGCCGCCACCGCCTTCTTCTTGCGCTTGCCGCTCCGGCTCTTCAGTGTGACGGCGGCCCCGCCGTCACGCTTCACACCCGCGCCTGGTGAGCCCCGGCTACGCGGGCGGGCGGCCGCGCCCGCCGCGGCCTTGGCCGTGGCCGCCGCAGCCGCCAGGTCGGCCGCAGAGGGCGGCCGCGCCGCGCGGGCGGGCATGCGGCCGCCCTCCCGGGCCGCCAGCGCGTCCGGGGCTAGGGCCGCGCACGCGTACACGCCCTTCCCCACCCGCACAAAGGCCGGCGGGCGGGCCAGGATGGCGGTGGCCAGGGCGCGGGCGATGCCGTCCGGCTGCGCGCTGCGGCCGGCCTTGCCCACCGCGTCAGCGATGGCGGCGCAGTCCAGGCCGGCGGCGCCCGCGGACCGCAAGACCTCGAAGGCGATGGCCGCGTGGGAGTCGGGGCGCAGTGTGGCCGCGGCCTCGTCCAGGGCGGCGCGGGCGCCGGGGGTGGAGGAAGGCGGGGGTGGGGGTGCCCGGGCTGCTGCTGGGGGCCCGCCATGCACGCCCTCCCAGCCGCTGCCGCCGCCGCCGTCTGAGGACCGCCCGCGGCGGCCGGGTGGGGCGCCACCGCCGTCGGCGCTCTTCTTGCCGGCCATGGGGCGTGGAGCGATGAAAAAAGAGCGCGGCCTGGTTTTGTTTGTTTAAGGTTTCCCTCTTGCCGGGGAGGGAGGTCGGGCCGCGCTAACGTTGGCGCGCCGTCCGTTCTCTGCGTTGTGTGGGGGTTGGAGACGCGCGCGTGTGTGCGTTAGCTTCCGCATCCTTTTCAATCCAGGCCAATTGAGCGTCCGATGTGAGATCGGGGTGGGCGAGGAGGGGCGGTGGGGGGGTCTGGCGTGGCCCCCTGGGCGGCGGGCGGGGAGAGGGGAAGGGGGGGAGGGCGATGCGTGCGCGCTCGCACCCGCTCATCATCGCCCCCATCCCGGTGCTGGCAGGTGGTGGTGCATCCCCCAGCACACACACCCCAACCCACCCTCATACAGTTCTGGCTGTATGGGTGGGCGCGGATGGGGGCAAACCCGGCCCGGACCGGCGCCCTTCGAGGACGCCACACAAATCGACGCGACCAGCAGTTTCGCTCCTGCGCTCTCTCCCTTCCCAGCAACACGCACCTGGGCCGGGGCCGGGGTCGGGGGAGCGAGCGCGAGCTGTGGGAGTCAGCCCTGGAATGTCGTTCGAGGGGGTGTGCCGCACAGGAAGAGAAAATAGAAAGGCGGCGGCGTGTTGCCGCGGGAAAAAAAAAAAAAAAAAAAAAAAAAAAACAGTGGAAGGGAGAGGTGAGGTCGAAGGCTGGGAGAGAGTCACAAGTGCGACCGCGCTGGTCGCGTCGCGTTTTCTTTCGCCCCCCTCCCGGCACCCCGACAATGCCGTCCCTCCGTCCTGTCCGCGCTCTCAGGCGACCACACACGCCCAGGCACACCATCGCCCGGCGGGTCGCCAGGGCCGGGCGCGCGGCGGCCGCGGCCCCAGAACAAAACAAAGAAGGCAGCCCGTCGCGGCTACCCCCCGCCCCCACTCTGCCTCCCATCCCCATCACCTTCTTACCGTCCGGCGTGACGACAGCCGCCCCGCCGGGCACCAACATGATGGACGTCGCCTCGGCGGCCGGCGTGGACTTGCCCGGAGGCTGCTTCTCCGGCTCGTGCGGCCTGTGTGAGGTGGAGGTCTCCACCCGGGACT
>Ga0315288_10007710_pt1 | contig 13626 bp, 15 predicted proteins | sample YL17G11_20_MG_FD_203454 | JGI IMG/M metagenome (GOLD analysis project Ga0315288, IMG submission 203454) | Sediment microbial communities from Yellowstone Lake, YNP, Wyoming, USA - YL17G11_20 | ecosystem: Environmental > Aquatic > Freshwater > Lake > Sediment | place: USA: Wyoming | collected...
CTGAAGAACTGCGGCCCCAAGGGCTACCCCGGCATGGCCGAAGTCGGCAACATGCCGCTGCCGCCGAAAGTGTTGAGGAAGGGCATCACCGACATGGTCCGCATCAGCGACGGCCGCATGAGCGGCACCGCCTACGGCACGGTGGTGTTGCACACGGCGCCCGAAGCGGCCGCCGGCGGCCCCCTGGCGGTGGTCAGGAACGGCGACATTGTCGAACTCGACGTGGCCGCGCGCAGGTTGCACCTGCACGTCAGCGACGCCGAACTGGCCGAGCGCCTGGCGCAATGGACGCCGCCCGCGCCGCCGCTGGCCAGCGGCTACTGGAGGCTGTACGTCGACACCGTGCTGCAAGCCGATCAGGGCGCGGACCTGGACTTCCTGGTCGGCCAGCGCGGCGACTTCGTGCCAAGAGACAACCACTGACGGCACTGCCGCCAATGGTTTCACCTGCGTCTATCGGGCCAACAGTTGCCAGGCGATCGCCGCCTGTGCAAAGAAGCCGACGGCAAACGAGAGCGTCCTGACCCAGGGCACCGCCAACGTGTAGGCCGCGGCGTGCACGATGCGCGCCCAGAAGTACACCATGCAGGCCGTTGCGACGGTGCCATTGGTGACGCCGAGCGCATGCGCCGCCAGCACCAACGTTGCAAAGACAGCCAGGTTCTCGACCGCATTCGCATGGGCTTTCATCAGGCGTTGCGCCCAGGCCGATTGCGGCTTCGGGTTCTCGGGGTAGCCCACGGCGTCCATGATGCCGCGCACCGCGATGCGGTCGAGGATGTAGGGCACCCACAGCAGGCCGGTGAAAGCGGCCACCCAGGTCAGGTAAAGCAGTTCGGGCTTCATTCGTCCCTCCTTGGCGCGAGGCCGGGTTGCAGACCGATGGCCTCAGCGCTCTGCGATGAATCTGCAACGTCCAACAAGGCGTCGCTACTGCGGCCACGCAGTCTGGACCTTGCGAACCCAGGCTGCAATGAGTGGTTTCAGCGGCGCGGCAGCGCCGACCAGTTCACGGCTTCTTCTTCGTCCCCGAGGCCTGCGGCTTGTCCTTGGCCGACGACGAAGCGGCGTCGGCCGGCTTGTCGTCGCCGAGGACGCCCTTGAGCGGGCAGACGGAGAACGCCGGGCATTTCTTGCAGCCCACGGCAATGGCAATCGGGCACAGCGTCATGGCGGATCTCCTGGTGGGTAGGCGGCCGATGCTACACGCACCCGGCGGCCGTCAGGGTCGCCCCGATAGACAGCGCAGATGGCTTGCCTGCTGTCGGATAATTCCCCCTTCCCACAAGCCCAGGAGACCTTCGATGCGCCAATTCTTCAAGCCAGCAGCCCTGGCCGCCGCTGCCGCTCTGCTCGCCACACTGGCCCACGCGCCGGCCCTGGCGCAGCAGAAATTCATCACCATTGGTACCGGCGGCGTCACCGGCGTGTACTACGCCGCCGGCGGCGCGATCTGCCGCCTGGTCAACAAGGACCGCGCCAAGCACGGCATCCGCTGCTCGGTCGAATCGACCGGCGGCTCGGTCTTCAACGTCAACACCATCAAGGCCGGCGAACTCGACCTCGGTTTCTCGCAGTCCGACGTGCAGTACAACGCTGTCAAGGGGCTGGGCAACTTCAAGGACGCAGGCGCCTACGGCGACCTGCGCGCGGTGTTCTCGGTGCACCCCGAGCCCTTCACCGTGCTGGCGCGCAAGGAGGCGAACATCAAGACCTTCGCCGACTTCAAGGGCAAGCGCTTCAATGTCGGCAACCCCGGGTCGGGCACGCGCGCGTCGCTCGAAGAACTGCTGGTGGCCACCGGCGGCAAGCTGACCGACTTTTCGCTCGCCTCGGAGTTGAAGGCCGACGAGCATGGCCCGGCGCTGTGCGACGGCAAGATCGATGGCTTCTTCTACGGCGTGGGCCACCCTAGCGCCAACATCCAGGACCCGACGACCTCGTGCGGCGCCAGGCTGGTGCCGATCACCGGCCCGGCGGTCGACAAGTTGATTGCCGAGAAACCCTATTACGCCAAGGCGACGATCCCGGGTGGCTTGTACCCGAACAACGCCGAGGCCACCACCACCTACGGCGTGCTGGCCACCGTGGTGGCGTCGAGCAAGGCTCCGGCCGAGTCGGTGTACCAGGTGGTCAAGGCGGTGTTCGACAACTTCGACGAGTTCAAGAAGCTGCACCCGGCGCTGGCCAACCTGAGCCCGGAGAACATGATCAAGGACGGCCTGTCGGCGCCGCTGCACGAGGGTGCGGTGCGCTACTACAAGGAAAAGGGCTGGATGAAGTAGTCGTCGCCCGTGGCGACCGATCTGGAGAAGGCGCCCGAGGCGCTGCAGCAGCTCGTCGCCGAAGTCGACACCGGCGCGCGCAAGGCCACGGGCGTCGCGGCGGGCATCATCTTCACGGTTTCGTTGGCCTGGGCGCTGTTCCAGCTTTGGTACGCGTCGCCCCTGCCGTTCACCTTCGGCTTGGGCATCCTCAACGATACCGAGGCGCGGGCGCTGCACCTCGGCTTCGCGCTGTTCCTGGCTTTCACCGCCTGGCCGGCGTTCAAGCACTCGCCGCGCGACCGCGTGCCGCTGGTCGACTGGCTGCTGGCGCTGGTCGGCGCCTTCGCCGGCGCCTACCTGCTGCTGTTCTACAACCAGCTCGCCACCCGGCCTGGCCAGCCGACGGCGATGGACATCGCCGTCGCCTGCACCGGCCTGTTGCTGCTGCTCGAAGCCACGCGTCGCGCGGTGGGCTGGCCGATGGCGGCGCTGGCGCTGCTGTTCATTGCCTACGCGATGCTCGGGCCGTACATGCCCGAGGTGCTGCAGCACCGGGGCGCGTCGCTGAACCGCCTGATGTCGCACCTGTGGCTGACCACCGAGGGCGTCTATGGCATCGCCCTGGGCGTCTCCACCGGTGCGATCTTCGTCTACGTGATGTTCGGCACCCTGCTCGACCGCGCCGGCGGTGGCAACTACATGATGCAGGTCAGCTTTGCCGCACTCGGCCACTTGCGTGGCGGGCCGGCCAAGGTGGCGGTGGTGTCGTCGGCACTCAACGGCATGATCAGCGGCAGCTCGGTCAGCAACGTGGTCTCGGGCGGCATCTTCACGATCCCGCTGATGAAGAAGGCCGGCTACGGCGGCGTCAAGGCCGGCGCGATCGAAACCATGAGTTCGGTCAACGGCCAGATCATGCCGCCGGTGATGGGCGCGGCGGCCTTCCTGATGGTCGAGTACGTCGGCATTCCCTACGCCGACATCATCAGGCACGCGTTGCTACCCGCCGTGTTGTCCTACATCGGGCTGTTCTACATCGTCCACCTCGAAGCGCTGAAGATGGGCATGAACCCGATGATGCATCGCGCGCCGCGCCCGCTGGCCACCAAGGCGCTGCGCTTCGGCCTCGGGCTGTCAGGCATGGTGGTCGTGATCGCCGCGCTGTACTACCTGTTTGCCGCCCTCAAAGCAGGCCTCGGCGCTGCTGCGCCGTGGGCCATCGGCGCCGTGGTGCTGCTGCTGTATGGCATCAGTATCGTGCAGGCCGCACGCTGCCCCGACCTGCCTGAAGACATCGATGTCGAAAACCCCAAGCCGCTCGATACCTGGCCCGCGGTGCGTGCGGGGCTGCATTTCCTGCTGCCCATCGGAACGTTGATCTGGTGCCTGATGGTCGAGGAGATGTCGCCCTCGCTGTCGGCGTTCTGGGCCATTGCGGTGCTGATCGTGCTGATGTTGACGCAGCGGCCGCTGATCCTGGCACTGCGCGGCCAAGCGATCGACCAGGCCTGGCAACGTGGTGCGCGCGAGGTCATTGGTGGCTTGACCGACGGCTCGCGCAACATGATCGGCATCGGCGTGGCCACGGCCACTGCCGGCATCATCGTCGGCGGCATCACGCTCACCGGCCTGGGCCTGCGCATGACCGAGTTCGTCGAATTCGTCAGCCAGGGCAACGTGATCGCGATGCTGCTGTTCATCGCCTTTGTCTGCCTGGTGCTCGGCCTGGGCGTGCCGACCACCGCCAACTACGTGCTGGTGGCCACGCTGATGGCCCCGGTGGTGGTCGAGCTCGGCGCGCAGAGCGGGCTGATCATCCCCTTGATCGCGGTGCACCTGTTCGTCTTCTATTACGGGATCATGGGCGACATCACGCCGCCGGTGGGGCTGGCGACCTTTGCTGCAGCGGCGATCTCCGGCGAAGACGCCATCCAGACCGGTATCCAGGGCAGCATTTACGCGCTGCGCACCGTGATCCTGCCGTTCATCTGGATCTTCAACCCGCAACTGCTGTTGATCGATGTGAACTCATGGGCCGAGGTGGTGCTGGTCGCGCTGGCCTCGACCGTTGCGATGCTGGTGTTTGCCGCGGTGACGATGAACTGGTTCCGCGTGCGCTGCCGGCCCTGGGAGTGGCTGGCGATGGCCGTCGCGGTGGTGTTCCTGTTCCGGCCAGATTTCTTCATGGACTACGTGGCGCCCGAGTACCGGAGCGTATCCGCGAAGCAGGTCTTCGAGGTGGCGGGCCAGCTGCCGGCGGGAAGCCGGCTGGTGGCCGTGATCAAGGGCACGACGATCGAAGGCGTCGAGCGCGGAAAGACCGTCGCCGTCAACCTGGGTGCTGCCAACGCCGACGGCCGCCAGCGCCTGGCCGCCGCGGGCCTGACGCTGACGACGCTCGGCGAGCAGGTGCAGGTGGCCGCGGTGAAGTTCGGCAGCGCGGCGCGCAAGTCGGGCATCGACCAGGGCTTTGACATCGCCGAGTTGAAGCTGCCCAGCGGCCGCCCGTCGATGTACTGGTTCTACTTGCCGGGGCTGCTGCTGATCGGGCTGGTGTGGGCGGCGCAAGGCCGGCGGCTGAAAGGCTCGGCAGCATGAACGCGACGCACATCATCCACCGCAGCCTGCGCGCCACGCCGCCGGTGGCCGTCGGCGGCGAGGGTGTGCACCTCATCGACGCCGCCGGCAAGCGCTACCTCGATGCCAGCGGCGGCGCCGCGGTGTCCTGCCTCGGTCATGGCCACCCCGACGTGCTGGCCGCGATGCACGCGCAAATCGACCGCCTGGCCTACGCGCACACCGGCTTCTTCACCAGCCAGCCCGCCGAACAACTGGCCGACCACCTGGCCACCCATGCGCCCGAGGGCATGACGAACGTGTACTTCGTCAGCGGCGGCTCAGAGGCGATGGAGGCGGCGTTGAAACTCGCGCGCCAACACTTCGTCGAGCGAGGCCAGGCCGAGCGCACCCTTTTCATCGGCCGCCGCCAGAGCTACCACGGCAACACCCTCGGCGCGCTGGCGGTCGGCGGCAACGAGTGGCGGCGCAAGCAGTTCGCGCCGCTGCTGATGGAGGTGCTGCGCGTGTCGCCCTGCTACGCCTATCGCGACCAGCGCGACGGCGAGAGCGAAGCGCAGTACACCCAACGCCTGCTCGACGAACTCGACGCCACGATCCGCGCGGCGGGCCCGCAGCGGGTGATCGCGTTCTGCGCCGAAACCGTGGGCGGCGCCACGGCCGGCGCCGTGCCGCCCACCGCCGGCTACTTCCGCGGCGTGCGCCAGATCTGCGACCGCCACGGCATCCTGTGGATCGCCGACGAGGTGATGTGCGGCATGGGCCGCACCGGCACGCTGCATGCGGTCGAGCCGGAGGGCGCGGCGCCCGATCTGATGATCATCGCCAAGGGCCTGGGCGGCGGCTACCAGCCGATCGGCGCGGTGCTCGCGCACGAGCGCGTGATCGCGCCGCTGCGCGACGGCAGTGGCCTATTTCAGCACGGCCACACCTACCTCGGCCACCCGACCGCCTGTGCAGCGGCGCTCGCCGTGCAGCGGGTGATCGAGCGCGACGGCCTGCTGGCCAGCGTGCGCACGCGGGGTGCGCAGTTGCGCGCGGCACTCGACGAGCGGCTCGGCGCGCACCCGCATGTCGGCGACATCCGCGGTCGCGGCCTGTTCCTGGGGGTCGAGCTGGTGCGGGATCGTGCGAGCAAGGCCACCTTCGACCCGGCGAAAAAGCTGCACGCGCGCATCAAGGCCCGCGCCTTCGCCAACGGCCTGTTGGTCTACCCGATGGGCGGCACGATCGACGGTCTGCACGGCGACCATGTGCTGATTGCGCCGCCCTTCATCATCAGCCAGGCCGAGGTACGGACCCTCGTCGACCAGCTGGCGATCTCCATCGACGAGGCGCTGGCCGAATGAAGCCGCTGGACGAAGGCCCGGATCGCCTGCCGCCGATCCCACCGGAGTGCTGGACCGACGCCCAGCGCCGCGAAGCCCAGGCCCTGATCGAAGGCCCTCGCGGCGGCCTGCTCAAGCCGTTCATTCCGCTGTTGCGCAGCCCCGAGCTGATGGGCCATGTGCAGCGCGTCGGCGAGTACCTGCGCTACCGCAGTGCCATCGGCGTGCGCCTGACCGAGCTGGCGATCCTGGTCACCGCAGCCGAGTGGCAGCAGGCGGTGGAGTGGGCCATCCACGCCCCCATCGCCGAGCGCGAAGGCATAGCGCCCGACATCATCGGCGCCCTTGCGCGCCGCGAGCGCCCCGCGCACATGACCCAGGACGTTGCAGCGGTCTACGACGTCTGCATCGAACTGCACCGCGAGCGCCGCGTCAGCGACGCCACCTGGGCCCGCGCCGTTGCGCAGTTGGGCGAGCCCGGTGTGGTGGACCTGATCGGCATCAACGGCTACTACGCGTTGCTGGCGATGGTGATGAACGCGGCGCGCACCCCCGCGTAGCGGGCGGTGGTGGAGTGCCTAGGCGAAGCGCTTGGCCCCGTTGACCGGGTCGCTGGCCAGGGCCTCGACGCCAGCGATGAATTCGTCGGGCATCAGCGCCATGCCCGGCGGCTTGTCACGCAGCCAGGCACTGACCACGGGGTCGGTGATGGCGATCGGCACATCGAAGTAGAAGCCCTCGCCGCGCTCGCCCGCCCGCCCCGCGTTCTTGTACTTGAAGCGCTCGCGCCACAGGCCGTTGCCCGCCGGCGGGTACTTCTCGTAGGCGCGGTACTTGTAGCCCAGCCAGTACGAGCGCGCGCCCTTGGCTTCGGAGCGAACCTCGATGACGTAGATGTCGTTGCCCAGCGCGGCCTCGGAGGCCTCGGGTTCGTTGGAGGTGAACGAGAACGGCGCGCGCCGTACGTCCTTCATCGTGGTGGCGAGCGGCCCGTGGTCGTGGGCCATGTGCTTGACGGCGTATGCGGACAAAGGAGAAACCTCGCGGTGTTGCCTGGCGGTTGACGGGTGCGGCGAGCCCATGGTGCTCAACCCGAATGGGGCCATGGTGACATACATGCCAAGGGCGGCCATGCGCCCCCCCCGCGCGTCAGCCGCGCACGAACAAGGTCTGGAGCGGCTCGTCGCCCACCTGTCGGCTCCAGTGGCCGTGCACTTTGGCGTCGAAGGTTGCGCCCGACGGCAGCTTGTCGGCCGAGTAGAAATGCTCGCCGGGCCGGAACACGCGGCTGGTGCCGTCCTGCAGGCCGATCTCCATCGCGCCTTTGAGGATGAAGACCCACTGCGGCGTCTCGGTGCAGTGGAACTCGCTGCGAAACCCGACCGGGCTCTCGCGCAGCTGGCAGCCACCGCTGGCCATCAGCGGTGACAGGCGGGCCATCGGTTTGCCTTCGCCGAGCGCGATGGCCTGCTCGCGCCAGCGGGCACGACCGTCCGGGCCGGTTTCGAGGATGACCTGGGTGAAGCTGGGCGTGGCGTGGTCGCTCATGGCGCTACCGGCACTCCGGCACTGCGCTCGGCAGGGGCTGGCCGGCGAAATGCGCTTGCAGGTTGTCGAACGCGCGCGCGGCCATCGCGTGGCGGGTCTGCGTGGTGGCGCTGCCGATGTGCGGCACCAGCACGACGTTGTCGAGCGCGCGCAACGCTGCGGGCACGTTGGGTTCGTTCTCGAAAACGTCGAGTGCGGCGCCGGCGATCGTGCCCTGCTTCAGCGCCTCGATCAGCGCCGCTTCATCGACCACCGAACCGCGCGCCACGTTGATGAGGTAGCCGTTGGGGCCGAGCGCGCGCAGCACGCCGGCGTCGATCAACTTGCGCGTCGCTGCCCCGCCGGGGGTGATGACGACGAGGAAATCGCTCGCCGCGGCCAGTGCCTGGGGTGTGGCGTGAAACGCATAAGGCAGGCCGGGCTTGGCGCTGCGCGCGGTGTAGGCGATCGGCATGCCGAAGGCCAGCGCGCGCAGCGCGATCGCCTGGCCGATGCGGCCCATGCCGACGAGGCCCAGACGCGCACCCGACATCTTGCTTGCCAGCGGCATCGGGCCTGCCGGCCACTGGCCGTCGCGCACATGGCGCTCGGCCTGCGGGATGCGCCGGGCAATGTTGAGCATCAGCGCCAGTGCCAGGTCGGCCACGTCGTCGTTGAGCACTTCGGGTGTGTGCGCGACCATCACACCGCGCGCCTTCGCGGCGGTCACGTCGACGCCGTCATAGCCCACGCCCATGATCGACACGATCTCGAGCGCGGGCAGCCTGGCCATCAATTCGGCGCCGACCTTTGATTCTCCGCTGCCGCAGATGGCTCGGATGCGCGGCGCGATGCGCTCGAACGCGGCGGGATCCTGCTCGTGCAGGCGGTCGTGCACGGTGAACGCGCGCTGCAGCGGCTCCATCAGGAACGGCGCCAGCCGCGCCACGGTCAGCAAGTCAGGCTTGGATGACACGCAATCCCTTTCACGCGTTCGCGCAAAGTTGTCTGATGACCGTACGATAGCGCACCCCGACACCGCATCGACATCACCATGAGCAACGCTTCGACCCCGCACAACCGCGTTGCCATCGTCACCGGCGCCGGCAGCGGCATCGGCCGCGCCTGCGCGCAGGCGCTGCTTGCCGATGGTTGGCGCGTGGTCTTCGTCGGCCGCCGGCGCGAGGCACTCGAAGCGGCGGTCGCCGACGCCGGCGATCCGTTCGGCGACATCGGCGAACGCGCCCTCGCGGTGCCCACCGACGTCGGCGATCCGGCCTCGGTGCAGGCCCTGTTCGACGCGGTGAAGGCGCGCTTGGGCCGTCTCGATCTGCTGTTCAACAACGCCGGCGTGTCGAGCATGAGCGCGCTGCTCGAAGACCTGCCGTTCGAGCAATGGCAGGCCTCGGTGGCGGCCAACCTCACGGGCACCTTCCTGTGCACGCAGCAGGCGTTCCGGCTGATGAAGTCACAGGCGCCGCACGGCGGGCGCATCGTCAACAACGGCTCGATCTCGGCGCATGCGCCAAGGCCGAATTCGATCGCCTACACCGCCACCAAGCACGCCATCACCGGCATCACCAAGACCGCGGCGCTCGACGGCCGCAAGTACGGCATCGCGGTCGGCCAGATCGACATCGGCAACGTGGCCTCGGAGATGACCGCGCGCATGGTCGGCGGTGTGCCGCAGGCCGACGGCAGCATCAAGCCCGAGCCGCGCATGGCCATGGACAGCGTGGTGGCGACCTTCATGACCATGGCCCGGCTGCCGCTGGAGTCGAACATCCTGAATGTCACCGTGATGGCGACCACGATGCCGTTCGTGGGTCGGGGCTGAATCCATGTTCGACGTGGTCACCTTGGGCGAGGCGATGCTGATGCTCGTCGCCGAGGAGCCGGGCCCGCTCGAAGGCGTGCGGCACTTCTCCAAGCGCACGGCGGGCGCCGAGACCAATGTCGCGATCGGCCTGGCGCGGCTGGGCCTGAAGGTCGGCTGGCAAAGCCGGCTCGGCGCCGATTCGATGGCGCGCTACCTGCTGGCGGCTATCGGCGGCGAGGGGGTGGGCTGCTCGCGCGTCGTTTGTGACCCATCCCAGCGCACCGGCTTCCTGTTCAAGGGCCGGGTGGACGATGGCTCCGACCCGCCGATCGAATATCACCGCAGGGGCTCGGCCGCCAGCCAGCTCGGCCCCGAGGAGATCGACGAAGCCTGGATCGCCGGCGCGCGCCATCTGCATGTGAGCGGCGTGTTCCCGGCCCTGTCGCCGAGCACGCTCGCTGCCACGCGCCGCGCGATGACGCTGGCGCGCCAGCACGGCCGCACGATTTCGTTCGACCCCAACCTGCGCCCTGTGCTGTGGCCGTCGCGCGAGGCCATGCGCGAGGCGCTCAACGAGCTGGCCGAGGGCTGCGATTGGGTCTTGCCCGGTCAGGCTGAAGGCGAACTGCTCACGGGCAGCCGCGACCCCGAGGCCATCGCCGCGTACTACCGCGAGCGCGGCGCCAGGTGCGTGGTCGTGAAGCTCGGCAGCGAAGGCGCGTACTACAGCGGCGAGCACGGCAGCGGTCGCGTGCCGGCGTTCCCGGTGGCGCAAGTGATCGACACGGTCGGTGCCGGCGACGGCTTCGCGGTCGGCGTGATCAGCGCGCTCCTCGAAGGCCAGTCGGTGCCCGACGCTGTGCGCCGCGGCGCCTGGATCGGCGCCCGCGCGGTGCAAGTGCGCGGCGACACCGAGGGCCTGCCGACGCGCGCCGACTTGGCGGCGGCGGGTCTGCCCTAGGGGAAACGAGCGCTGGCCGCAGCGTCGAATCGGGCCACACTGCCCCGCCATTGGGTCAGACCAGTTGGCAAAGATGCCCCATGCCCCTGCAAGCCCTCTCACGGCGCTGCCGGCGGCCTCGCAGCCGCGCGAGGCCGGCGCAGCGCTGGGCCCGTTCGACATTGCCCTGGGCGTGATGCCGATCCGCGGCGACCGCGATGCCCCTGTCGCGTTGGCCGAGGCCAGCGACAAAGCGGCGCTGGCGCGTGTGGTGGCCGAATTGTTCGACGAGTGCAACAGCCCGCTGTTCGGCAACCCGCACGACCGGCTGGCGGCGGCCTGGGGCGACACGGCCCCGGTGCCAGAGGCCGCATGACGGCGGCTGCGCTTGCCTGCACGCTGCACGGTGCGCTCGACCTGCGGCTCGAACCGCGCGAGCCACGAGCGCTGGGCCCGCACGACGTGCGCGTGCGCCTGGGTGCGGGCGGCATTTGCGGCTCCGACCTGCATTACTACCAGCATGGCCGCGCTGGCGCCTTCGTGATCCGCGAGCCCTTGGTGCCCGGCCATGAGGCTTCCGGGGTGGTCGACGCCATCGGCAGCGAGGTCACGCGCGTCAAGCCTGGGGACAAAGTGGCCATCGACCCCTCGCACCCCTGCGGTCGGTGCGACTACTGCCGCGCCGGCCGGATGAACCTGTGCCGCACGATGGTCTTCGTCGGCAGCGCCAGTGTCTTTCCGCATGCCCAGGGGATGTTCGTCGAGGCCTTCGTGATGCCCGAGCGGCAGCTGACGGCGGTGCCCGAGGGCGATGTAACCCTCGGCGAGCTCGCCTGCGCCGAGCCTCTGTCGGTCGGCCTGCACGCGGTCCAGCGCGCGGGCCGCGTGCTCGGCAAGCGCGTGCTGGTCACGGGCGGCGGCACCATCGGCTGCATGTGCGCGATCGCTGCGCGCCTGGCCGGTGCGGCCGAGGTGATCGTCGCCGATGTGGCCGAACGGCCCTTGCAGATGGCGCGCAGCATCGGCGCCGACCGCGTGGTTCGCAGCGACACCGACGCGGCAGGGCTTGGGGATGGCTTCGACATCGCGATCGAAGCCGCCGGGGTCGCCGCCGCACTCGCCACCTGCCTGGCCGCCGTGCAGCGCGGCGGGCGCATCGTGCAGGTCGGCACGCTCCCGGCCGAGTTGCCGTTCCCGGCCAACAGCGTGATGGCGCGCGAGCTCGACTACGTCGGCGCCTTCCGCGCCAACGGTGAATTCGATCTGGCGGTGCTGGCGATCCGCAGCCGCCGCGTCGATGTGCGGCCGCTGATCAGCGCGCAACTGCCGCTCTCGAGGGCGCAAGAGGCTTTCGAGCTGGCGCTCGACCGCAGCCGCAGTACCAAGGTTCAACTGGTGGCCGACTGAGGCCTTTTTACCCCTAGAGAGGAGACGAGCGATGAAACGAACGCTATTGAAGACCCTGCTGGCTGCCGCTGTGGTGGCCGGTGTTGGAACGGTCGCGATGCCCGCGGCAGCGCAGACCAAGCTGAAGTGGGCGCATGTCTATGAGACCAGCGAGCCGTACCACACCGAGTCGGTGTGGGCCGCCGAGGAGATCAAGAAGCGCACCAATGGCAAGTTCGAGATCCAGGTCTTCCCGGCCAGTTCGCTGGGCAAGGAGACCGACATCAACCAGGGCCTGCTGCTCGGCACGGTGGACATGATCATCAGCGGCCCGAGCTTTGCCGGGCGCAGCTACCCGCGCCTGGGCATCGCCTATTACCCGTTCATCTTCCGCGACGCCGACCACCTGCTGGCCTACAGCAAGAGCGCGGTGTTCAAGGAAATGATCGACGGCTTGCGCGAGAAGACGGGCATCCAGATCCTGGCCTACACCTACTACGGCGCACGCCAGACTACCAGCAAGACGGCCTTCACGGATTGCGCCGGCATGAAGGGCCTGAAGATCCGCGTGCCCGATGTGCCGAGCTACCGCGCCACGCCCGAGGCCTGCGGCGCCAACCCGACGCCGATCGCCTTCGCCGAGGTCTATCTGGCGCTGCAGAACGGCACCGTCGATGCGCAGGAGAACCCGCTGACCACGATCGAGGCGAAGAAGTTCTACGAAGTGCAGAAGCACATCATGATGACCAGCCACATCGTCGATGGCCTGACCACGCAGGTGGCGCCGCACGTCTGGAGCAAGCTGTCCGACGCCGAGAAGAAGATCTTCTCCGACGTGGCCCTCGAAGCCGCCGCCCGCGCCACTGCGCAGATCAAGAAGCGCGAGGCCGAGCTGGTCGACGAGTTCAAGAAGAAGGGCATCACGATCAACCAGGTCAACCGGCAGAGCTTCGTCGACGCGGTGCTGAAGTCCAAGACCGTCGAGTCGATGGGCTTCGATCGCAAGGACTACGACCGCATCGTGGCGATCAAGTAGTTCGAGCGGAGCGCTGGAGGCTGCGATGGATATCGATGCCCTGCCCCAGGTGATGGGCGATGACGGCGAGTTCCACGCCACCGATGAAGCGGTGGACTTGTCGCACACGCCGTTCGAAGCCTGGGCGGCCCTGGCGCTGTTCTGGACCCTCGGCGCGGTGGTGTTCTACCAGTTCTTCACCCGCTACGCGCTGAACAATTCGGCCTCGTGGACCGAGGAGATCGCGCGCTACCTGCTGATCGGCGTGGTCTTCGTCGGCGCCTCGATCGGGGTGGCCAAGAACAACCATATCCAGGTCGACCTGCTCTACCGCTACCTGCCGGCACGCGCCTCGCGCGCGCTGGCCATTGCGGTCGATGTGCTGCGCGTGGCCTTTCTCGCGGCGATGACCTTCTTCACGGCGCAGATGATGCAAAAGATGGGCAGCTACCAGATGACCATCGTCGACCTGCCGATGAACATCGTCTACAGCGTGGTGTTGTTCGGCTTCGCGGCGATGACGCTCCGCTCGGTGTGGGTCATGCGCGTGCATTGGCGGCGCGGCTACAGCGTGCTCGAACGGCCCGAGTCCAGCATGGGCGACAGAACGGCGTTCTGACCTCAACTTCAGCCCGAACGAGGCCAGCCGCAGCATGCTCAAGATCATCTTCCTGTTCCTGATGGCCAGCGGCCTGCCGGTCGCGATTGCAATGGCCGGCTCGTCGCTGCTCTACATCTTGCTCAGCGGCAACCAGCCGGGGCTCACA
>Ga0315288_10007713_pt1 | contig 13622 bp, 11 predicted proteins | sample YL17G11_20_MG_FD_203454 | JGI IMG/M metagenome (GOLD analysis project Ga0315288, IMG submission 203454) | Sediment microbial communities from Yellowstone Lake, YNP, Wyoming, USA - YL17G11_20 | ecosystem: Environmental > Aquatic > Freshwater > Lake > Sediment | place: USA: Wyoming | collected...
GATTATACGGACAGCCCGCGGCGGTTTCAAGCCATTTCGCTGCCGGCTGATTTCGCCCCTGCGAGCCGGAGCCGTTTCTCCTTGACAGCATCACTGCAAAAAGTAAACTTGGCCCGTGAGAGATATATGCCAGAAGGGAGGACTTCCATGAGCACCAGAACAGCGGCATGGGCGAGCCAGTTTTATCCCGGCCGGAAGGAAGCGCTCCAGGCTGAGATAAAAAAGTATGATGTCGGCGTGGCGCAGAAGGACAGAAAGAAATGCCTGGGAATCATGGCGCCGCACGCGGGCTACATGTATTCCGGCCACGTCGCCGGCGCGGTCTATTCGCGGATTGAGATACCGGAGCGCGTCCTGATTCTCGCGCCGAAGCACCGCATGCCCGGGGCGGACATCGCGCTTTCGCCCGATGACGAATGGCAGACGCCGCTGGGGAACATCAAGACGTGCGCGGACCTCAACGCGGAAATAATTCGCTACTGCCCCATGGTTTCCCTTGACGCCGTCGCGCATGTCAGCGAACACTCCGCGGAAGTCCAGGTCCCGTTCATCCAGTATTACAATCCCAACGCCTGCATCTCGGCGATTGTCCTGCACTCGCAGGATTACGCGGAACTGCGCGGGCTGGGAGATGGGATAGCGCAGGCCGTACGGGCGCTAAAGCAGGACGTGCTGATCGTGGCGAGTTCCGACATGAGCCACTTCGAATCGCAGGAGAGCACGGAGAAGCATGACAAACTCGCCCTGGACAAGGTTGTTGCGCTCGATGCCGGCGGATTGCTTGAAACCGTGCTGCGAAACAATATCTCGATGTGCGGCTACGCGCCGACTGTTGCGATGCTCGCGGCGTGCAGGGAACTCGGCGCGACCGAGGCTCGCCTCGTGAAGTACGCCACCAGCGGCGACGTGACCGGCGACTTCTCCTCCGTTGTCGGCTACGCCTCGGTCATGGTGATGTAGCCGACTCCCAGGGATGCGTTAGAGCAGATACTGGTTCCGCCTTGCCCTCATTAGCGACGGGTCCGCCAGAGCCGCGTCGATTTCCGCAAGCATCCTTTCCTTGTCCTTCGGCATGTTTCCCGCCAGTGCCACGAAATTCGAGACATGATTGCTGCGGATAATCGTGTTCTTCATCTCCAGCGCGGCGACAATCTCGCGCAACTCCCGCACAATCTCCACCGGCGGCAGTTCCTCAAACTTCCCCCTTTCGCGCCAGACCCACAGCGGCGTCTGCGGCAGGACCACCACCGTGAGGAAACTCGCGTACCGCGGGTTCATCTCGTTGAGCGCCGCGGCGGAATCGCGCGCATGCTCGTGCGTCAACTCCTTCCCACCCAGCCCCAGCAGCGTCATCACGGATGTTTTCATCCCCGCCTCGTGCGCCTTGAGCACCGCGTCTATCGCCTCGCGCGCGGTGTTGCCCTTTTTTACGCGCCGCAGGACCTCCTCATTGCCGCTCTCAAGGCCGAGGTAGAGAATGGTCAGTTTTTTCTCCCGCAGCGACTGCAGTTCGGTGGGACTCTTTTGCAGAATGTCCTTCGCGTTTGCGTAAGACCCGATGCGTTGGAGGGAGGGGAACGCCTCGTTCAGTTTGTCGCAGATTTTCGCGAGATGCTCCGCCGGCAGGACAAGCGCGTCCCCATCGCAGAGGAAGACCCGCCGGACATCGCCGATATTTCGCCGCGCCCAGTCGATTTCCGCAAGAACGTCATCAAGCGGCTTCACTTGGAAGCGCTTCGTGATGTACGTCCCGCAGAACGCGCACTTGTTGTGCGAACAGCCCAGCGTCACCTGCAACAGCAGGCTGTCCGCCTCGCTCGGCGGCCTGATTACCGGCTCAACATATTCAATCATTTTTTTCGTTTCCGCTGTAACTGCCGGGATGCCGCGCGGGCCTTGATAGGGGGCAGGAGTTCGCGGGAGACGCGCAGAGTCCCCATCTTCGGCGCGTCCTTGACCTGCCCGTGGCAGTCCGTCCCGCCGGTTACGAGTAGTCCCAACTCCCGGCACGCCGTGAGCAGGTAATCCCGCATCGCGTCCGAGTGGCGCGGATGATAAACCTCAAGCCCGTCCACGCCGAAGCCCGCCGCCTGCTTCAATTCCTCGCGCGACATCTCCGTCACGTAAAAGCCCATCGGATGCCCGAAGACCGCGACGCCGCCCGCGCCGTGTATGATTTGGATGGTGCGCTCCAGCGTCAGCGGCTCAAGCCCGCCCACGGCGTAGGGCAGTATGTATCCGGGCGAATCCGGGTAGAAGAATTTACGGAAGCCGTCCGAAAAAGTCCCGATGTAATCGCCGCGCTCCATCATGTACCGCAAAACATCGCCGCGGTCAACGACGCCGCCCTTTGCCTCCGCAAGCGAATCCGGAATGTCGAATCCCAGCGCGCGCATTTTCTCGATTGTCTTGATTCCGCGCTCCTTGCGCTCGATGCGGCAGTTCGCAAGCGTGTTCACAAACGCCGCCTCCGCGGTGTCGAGATAATATCCGAGGATGTGGTGCTCCACCCCGTTCCAGATTGCGGTGAACTCGATGCCCGGCACGAACTCAATGCCGCACCTCTTCGCCGCCCGCGACGCTTCGGCGTATCCGGCGACCGTGTCGTGGTCGCACAGCCCCACGGCCTCAAGGCCTATCTTCCGCGCGTATTCGAAGACCTCGGCGGGCGTGAAGGAGCCGTCGGAGAAATTGCTGTGCACGTGTAAATCAATTCCGCCGCTTGTAACAATGAAATCTTCCATGCTTGTTCCATCCGGCGGGGGGCAGACCCCTCCAATCAAGGATGAAGGATGAAGGATGAAGGATCAAGGATGAAGGATGAAGAAAATCCTTTGAGATTTCATCCTTGAATTTTCATCCTTGAACTTGGCGTCTGACCCACTCGCCTGCATTCAGCCGAAATATTTTTTCAGCGCGCGCAGGAGGCCGTCATCGTCGTTGCTTCCGGTAACGTAGTCCGCCGCCGCCGCGACCTCCGGGACCGAGTTGCCCATGGCGATGCCGACGCCCGCCTTCTGGATCATCTCGATGTCGTTGTAATTGTCGCCGATTGCGATAATGTACTCATTGGGAATGTCGTGCAACAGCGCAAGGGCTTCAATCGCGTTCCACTTGGACACCATCGGGTCGAAGACCTCAAGAATGCTGCGCTCGTCGATGATGTTTTTCGCCACGTGAAGGCGCACCTTGTGCCCATGATGCTGGAGGATTCGGTTTCCGAGGTCCACCAGCGTGCTGAACTCCCCCCACGCGCACACCTCGAAAATCCTGTCGGACTTGAAATTCGCCAACGTATCGAAATACCGCACGTAATCGCGGAAACGATTGAGATACCACGTCTCGAACGCATCCTCCGCGGCGGGCGTGGAGACCATGTCAAGCCCTTCCTCAAACCCGTCAACCCACATGATGGGGTGGTGATTTTCCGCGATCATGACATCCGCCACATCGCGCGCGGCGGCGTAGGAGATGTACTTTTTGAAAACGGTTGTGTGGTCGATGGGATTTCGGACAAGCGCGCCGCTGTGGAGGATCATCGGCGAGCGCACTCCAGCCTCGCGCGCAATCGGCAGGGCGCTCCGGTACCGCCGTCCGGTGCAAAGCACGACCATCACGCCCCGGTCCTCCAGTTGCCGCAGGTACGGCGGCACATTTGGAGGAATCACGTGGCCGCTGGTGTAGAGCGTCCCGTCTATGTCGATTGCAACAAGGCGCATGGTCGGGTGTCCGGATAATTACGCCTTCGCTTTGTAATTCCTGATGTATTCCGCGACGGTTTCCTTCCACGGGCGAAGGCGGATTCCCGTGTCGTGAAAAATCTTCGAGCAATCAAGCCTGCAGTTGAGCGGGCGCTTCGCGGGTCGGTCGTAGTGGGCGGTGTCAATCGGTATCATGCGGAGTTTCCTGCCCGCGACGTCGAGGATGTACTGCGCGAATTCGTACCACGTGCAATAGTCCGGCCCCGCGAGATGATAGACGCCCGTGATGTCGGAGTGAATCAGCCGGCAGATTGCGTCGGCAAGATCGACGGTATAGGTCGGCGCGCCGATCTGGTCGTTGACCATCCTGATTTCCTCGCGCTCGTCGGCGAGGCGCAGGACCGCGTCCACGAAATTTTTCCCGCGCGGCCCGAACAGCCACGAAGTCCTCAGGACAAGATAATCTTGGAGGGATATTGAAATGTTCTTCTCGCCCTGCGATTTCGACTTGGCGTATTCGCCCAGTGGATGAGGCTCATCGGTCTCCACGTACGGCGCGGCTTTTGTGCCGTCGAAAACGTACTCGGTGCTGATGTGGATGAGCCTCGCGCCGCAGTTGTAGCACGCCTCCGCGAGATGCTTCGGCCCGTCGCTGTTGACGAGGTGCGCCTGTGTTGCGTTCGACTCCGCGCCGTCAACATCGGCGTACCCCGCGCAGTTTATGACGAGATTGGGCGCTACGGACATCGCATAGAGGAGCGTTTCCTCGCGCTCCGTGATGTCGCAGTCGATCTCGTCCGCGGCGAAGAGTTCAAACGTCCTGTCCCTGAGCCGTTCTTCCTTGAGCCGCGCAACCACCGCGCTGCCGAGCATTCCCTCGCTTCCCATGACGAGTATCTTTTTTTTGCGGAGCATTCTTTCTCGCTGTTTTATCGGTTGCCGTACCACTTCTCGTAGTAGTGCATGTACTCGCCGCTCTTGATGCGCTGCCACCATTCGCGGTTGTCGAGGTACCACTTGACCGTGCGTTCAAGCCCCGTCTCGAAATCCACGCGCGGCCGCCAGCCGAGTTCCGCGCGGATCTTGGACGAATTCATCGCGTAGCGCCTGTCGTGGCCGGGACGGTCTTGCACATACTTGATGAGCGACTCCGGCTTGTTCAGGTGCCGCAGCAGCATCTTCGTCAGATTGATGTTGGCGACTTCGTTGTCCGCGCCGATGTTATAGACTTCCCCGGCGCGGCCCTTCTGCAGGACAAGGTCAATTGCCTCGCTGTGGTCGTCCACGTAAATCCAGTCGCGCACCTGCATCCCGTCGCCGTAAACCGGCACTTCCTTGTTCTCCAGCAGGTTCGACACGAAGAGCGGAATTATTTTTTCCGGGAACTGGTACGGCCCGTAGTTGTTGGAGCAGCGCGTTACCAGCGTGCAGTAGCCGTGCGTCTTGAAGTACGCCCGCGCAAGCAGGTCCGCCGCGGCTTTGCTGGCGGAGTAAATGCTGTTGGGCATTATCTTGTTTTCCTCGGTGAACGGCGGGTCGTCAAGGTGTAAACTGCCGTAAACCTCGTCGGTGGAAATCTGCACGAAGCGCGGAATGCCGAAGTGCATCCCCGCCTTGAGCAGCACGTGCGTGCCCTCGATGTTCGTCGTGATGAAATCGTCGCCGCCCATGATGCTCCGGTCAACGTGGCTTTCCGCGGCGAAGTTTACCAGCGCATCGAACTGCTCGCCCTTGTGCTTCTCAAAAAGTTGCACGACGAATTTCTCGTCCGCGATGTCGCCGCGCGCAAACTCGTAGCGCGGGTCGCCCTCGACGTCCTTCAGGTTCTCAAGGTTCCCGGCGTACGTCAACTTGTCGATGTTGACGACGCGGTAATCCTTGTGCTTGGCGAGGACATGGCGGACGAAGTTTGAGCCGATGAAGCCGCAGCATCCGGTAACAAGTATCTTCATTTGGTTTCTCCGGAAAGTGTCCCGCAGATATAATACGGCTATTATAGCCCAAAGGCTCTGTAGCGGCAAGGCTTGCCTTGCCCGAAGAAAGACTGCGGGGACAGTCCGACCCGTCGGACCTGTCAGACGTGTCGGACGGGATGAAAAAACTTGCAACGCGGCGGGGGAGGGATATAATGACCGCGTCCTTGCGCGCAGAGAACGACATGGGAGTATAGCTCAACGGCAGAGCAGGGGACTCATAATCCCTTGGTTCCAGGTTCGAATCCTGGTACTCCCATATAGAAAACGAACCGCTCACATGAGCGGTTTTTATTTTTGCTCACCGAGCCACAAAGGTTTACCCCCCTTAGGCGGGCACAAAGATTTTGTGGATAAGCCTGAAAGTTCTTCTTGGTGTCCTTGTGTCCCCGACAGGTCGGGGCAGGCTTCGTGGCGAGGATTTTCGGCGTGGGGGATTCCTTGACACCCGGCGAAATGAGGTCTAGAATTATTGATTCGGTTTGACGGTTTGACCCATGATGTCACGCTTGTCCGTATCTTATGCCCGACGAAGACGCGCAACTGATGCTGGACTTCCAACGCGGCGACTCCAGCGCGTTCGACGGCCTTGTTCGTAAATACCACGTTCAGGTCATCAATATCATTTACCGTTTCCTCGGACGCAGCGACGCGGCGGAGGACTTGGCGCAGGACGTGTTCCTCCGCGTTTATCAGGCCGCGCCGAAGTACAAACCCACGGCGAAGTTTTCCACGTGGCTCTATCGAATCGTCGCCAACCATTGCCTCAATTACCGCCGCGATACGGGTCGTAGTCCTTCAGTCCCGATGTCTGGTCTTGCGGGGGAGGAGAGGCATTCCCTGGACATTCCAGTGGAGCACGACCCTTCCCGGAACATGCGGGACGCGGAAGTGCGCGCCGTGATAAAGGCGGCCCTCCGCGCGCTCCCGCCCAACCAGCGCATGGCCGTGGTGCTGGACAAGTACGAGGGGCTTTCGCACCGGGAAATCGGAGCCGCCATAAAATGCTCGGAGAAGGCCGTAAAGAGCCTTCTCGCCCGTGCGCGGGTCAGACTGCGGTATCTGCTGAGGCTTTACATACCCTGAACCTCTGTCGCCTCCCTTCAAGCGATGCAAAGAGACTAAAACTGCCCTGCCCGAAATGCCGATATTTAAGACGCGGGGTGGCACTGTTCCCTGCAAATGGATAATGCTCTGACGACGAAGCCTTTAGAGACGCCGTTGCAACTTGTTTATGGATCGGGGGGAATCAATGTCCAGAGTAATAAATACCGCCGCTGTTACGCTGCTTGTTCTGCTCACCGCCGCCGCCGCGCACGCCGCGATGCGGACCGACGCGAACGGCAACATCATCTCCGCCAAATCCCATATCGCTCTCACCGTGAAGGCAAATGACGACGTCGCCGGACTGGCGAAGGTGGAGTTGTGGTATCGCAAGCAGGGCGGGCCGTGGCAGAAATACCCCGAAGACCCCACGCCCGGCCGCAACCCCGGACAATTCGTCATCACCTTCAACGCGCCGGAGGACGGCATCTACGAATTCTATTCCGTCTCCATCGACAAGGCGGGCAACAGCAGCGGCGCTCCCGCAGACGCGACGCAGCCGCGCATCGTCGTCAACTTCGACACCAGGCCGCCGGAACTGCAGGTCATCTTCGAGCGCGAGTACAAGACGCTCCAGCCGGGGTCAACCGTCAACTTCAACTGGGTGGCAAAGGACGACAACCTGAAAGGGGTCTCCGTGCGCTACTGGTGGGACGGCGCGGCGGACAAGCCTTCTTCGAGGGCGCTGACGGGTGATTCGGGCGCGTGCTCCATACCGGTTCCCGGCGACGGCGTGTCCAAACTCACGATGCTCCTCGCCGCGGAAGACTACGCCGGGCATACGGCGACGACGCAGGCGTTTTCTTTCGACGTAAAGGCTGATGGAAATCCCGCAACGGCACATGACAACGTCTCCGGCGAGACCAACGCCAATTCATCCGCAATAACCGAGACCCCGGCTGCCGCCGGGGAAATGCCGAATCCACCCGCGGCGAAAGCGGAACCCAACGACACCGCCGGCGGCAATGCCCCGCCTGTAAATCAGGATTCCACAAGCGAAAGGCCCGCCGCACAGCCGACGGAACCGCTTAATGATGGGAATGCCGCAAAACCCGAAGAGCCGGAAATCAAGCCCACCGCCCTGCAGGTCGCAATAAAGTACGACGTGGTGCAGAGCGGCGCGACCGGCCTTGACCGCGTGGAACTCTGGTACACCCGCGTCGGCGAGCCGGACTGGAAGAAAAAATGGACCCTCTATCAGTTCTCCACCAACGGCAAGGGCACGTTCCTTTTCGAAGCGCCGGACATCGCGGAATACGGTTTCTACATCATCGCGCAAAACCGCGCCGGCCAGTGGAGCAAGCCGCGGCCCGACGGCCAGACCGAAATCGAGCCGGATTACACGAAGTGGGTTGACCCATACGCGCCGTTTCTCAAGGTAATTTCGCCCAGGGCCGGCGAATGCCTGCGCGGCGGGAGCGAGGTAACGATCCGCTGGGTCGCCAACGACGACAACCTGCTTGAGAAACCCATCAAGATTGAACTCTTCTCCGGCGACAAGAGCGTGCTCGTGGTCGAGAATGCGACCGAAAACGACGGCGTGCAGACATTCCAGTTGCCGTACAAGTCGGGCAAGTACTCGATAAAGGTGACGGCGACCGACCGCGCCGGTCACGTGACCGAGGCCTCCACCGGGGAATTCTTCATAGATTCCGGCAACATCGCGGTTTCGATGGAAGTGATGGACGAAGAATATATGAACGATGGAATGGGCGTCGGCGGCTCGGAAACGACCGACGCGGCGAACAATGATTCGTCTCAACCGGCGACGGAGCGCTCATACGCCGCGGAGAATTCCAACAATACCGCGAGTCTTACGGACGAAGAAGCGCGGGATGCCTTCACCCGCGGCATGTCGCTCAAGGCAAAGGGCGGTCTTCAGGAGGCGGCGGAATTATTGAAGCAGGCCGCGACGCACTTCTCCAACGACGACGTGATGGTCAATGAGTATGGCATCGCGCTGTACGAGATGAAGCAATATACCGGGGCGCTGGAGCAGTTCCGCCGCGCCGCGGCGATTGCGCCGGCCAACGGCGGGTATCAGTGGAACATATTCCTTGCCAATTACGGCCTGAAGGACGTTGACGGAACGGCGCAGGCGGCGATTGACGTGCTTGCCTCGGACCCGAACCGCGCCGAGGCGCGCAGCATGATTGACGCGGTCGTAAAGATGTATGACGAGAACAACCGCGGCTCCGAAGTGAACGCATGGCTGCAGAAAATCATCGAAGGGTCACATATCAGCGACAGTCTAAAAACATACGTCCAATCAAGAATGCGCTAAATTAAAGTCCCAGACAAAGGGCGACGCCGTAGTGACGTCGCCCTTTTTGTTTGCCCCGGCCCCGTGGCGCAGGCGTTGCAACTCACGGGAGCGTAACCTCAAGCCTCAGGAACTCGCCGCTGCGGAAGGACAGCGTGTGTACGTGCGTATTGTCCGTGAATTCAAGCTTGGCGCCGATCAGAATGCCGTCATAGGCCTTGCAATCCTTGTCGTCCACCGCGATTTTCCACTCATTGTTTTGCGTCGAGGCGGCGTATGCGATGTGCTGGGAGTCCGGGCTGAAAACGGCCTTGCCGCCGGCAACGTTGAAGTACTTCGTCTCGGCGCTGCCGTCAATGACCATGAACCACTTTCCGCCGTCACCCGCCAGGTACGCGTATCTTTGCGAATCCGGGCTGAACACGATGCTGCCGTCTCCGATTTTATCGTGCGTTCCCTGCGGCGCGCCGTCAACGATTACAAGGAGCATCTTGCCCTTGAACACCGTGCAGGCCCAGCGTTTTGAATCGGGGCTGAACGTGAAGGTGCCGAATGCGACTCCGTCGTGACCGCCCATCACCTTGTCTCCGACGACAAGGGTCGCTTCCGCGCCTTTCTGCGCGCAATAGGCCAGCGTCTTGGAATCGGGACTGAACAGCATGGCGTTGATGCTCTCATAAGGCAGTTCCGCTTCCGTATCGTTTGTATTTAAGTAGCATTTCTTGTTAAGCGACGCCGCGTAGGCGAAGGTTGCCGAGTCCGGGCTGAACGTCAAGGTGTTTGACCAGATCTGCTCATACCCTTTCTTTTCCGCGCCGTCCGTGACGACCAGCCACAGATTGTTTTTCTGGGCAATGTAGGCGTAGTGCTTGGAGTCAGGGCTCCAAAGGAAGGTCTTGTCGCCCACGGCGTCGTATTTCGCGCCCGGCTGGCCGTCCATCACCACGGCCCACTTGTCGTCAACCTGGGCGACGTATGCGTAGCGCTTGCAATCGGGGCTCCATACGAAGGACAGATTGCCGACCGTGTTGTATTCCTCACCCGGCTTCCCGTCAACGATTACCAGCCATTTCTCCGTCTTTGCGGCAAGATACGCAAGCCGCGAGGAATCCGTGCTGAAGAGCAGGTTCACGTCGGAAATATTCTTGTACGGTTCCTGCTCCGCGCCGTCCATGCAGATTACCCAGTCCTGCCCTTTCTGCGCCGCATAGGCATAATGCTTGGAGTCGGGGCTGAAGACGATGCCGCGGCCGCCGATCATGTTGTACTGCTGGCCTTCCTGGCCGTCGATGACCGCAAACCACTTCCCGCCCTGAACCGCAAGATAACCCATGCGCTTTGAATCAGGGCTGAAGCGGATTGAGTTCACTCCGAGGCCGTCGTACTCTTTCTGGGGCTTTCCGTCCAGCGAAACGGCCCACTTGTTGCCGTTCGCGAAGTAGTATGCAACGTGCATCGAGTCCGGACTGACCGCCATCGAGTTATAGTCAATCCCCTCCGGCGCCTTGCCGAGAGAAGTTTCCGCGCAGTTGAGTTGCGGGGTTGCGGGTTCTACCGGCGGCTCCACCGGCGGTTCGACTGGTGGTTCCACTGGCGGGTTCACTGGTGGTTCCACTGGCGGTTCCACGGGAGGCATTTCCGGGCCGGGCGCAGGAGGCGCGGCTTCCGGCGGAGGCGGTGTTTCTTCACCGGGCGCAGGCGGCGCGGCTTCCGGCGGAGGCGGTGTTTCTTCGCCGGGCGCCGGTGGTGCGGCCTCGCCGGCAGCAGGATCGCCTGCATAGAGAGTGTCGGAGCCAACGAGTGAAATGATTAAAACCGCGGCAAGGAACATCACGCCGCACAAGGCCAATGATAGGTTGCGCATAACTCCTCCTTAATAATATGATGTGCCATCAAAGATATTCCGGCTAAGTAATTCCAAATAAGTTGTTGACAGGCCGTGCCTGCCGTGTCGCAAGCCGGACTGGTGGCAGTCCTATAAATTTTTTCTTTGCGTTCTTTGCGCCTTTGCGGTTTATTTATTTGGAGTTACCAAGTACAGCATAATTCTCGCTGTGCGCCGTGTCAAGCAATGTCAAAACAGCGCACTTATCAATGATACGATGGAAACGCGATTATGTAAGGCGCAAGATATGTATAATAGACGTCATCCACGACGGGATGTTACATGCTTTTTGATATGCTGTGGTAGAAAAGTGCCCCTAGAGTTCATGACACTTGACTTTGAGGGTTGATGTGGCACAGCCGCCCCGACATTCCTTATACATGCTTAGACGAAAGGTCGGGGCTGTGATTCACGCCTCCTTCACCATAGGACACACAGAAACTACGGAGACGCGGGTTCCGCTGAATAATCTAGGGTCAAGTACGATGTTTGAAGGAGGAGATCAGCGTGAAGAGCCGCTGGTGGAACGGCATTTTCTCATGCGGGATCGGGTCCTCCCCCAGATAGACGACTTTGTCCAATGCGCGGCAACGCCGCCACGTTTTCTTCCAAGACCTTTCGGCGTGCACGGAGTAAATGCCGAGACCGAACAGGAAGCCAACAACTATCGGCAGTACGTTCCACCACGACTTGGTCGCGCCGTATAGAGCCATGAGCACCAAGAGTAGCCATGAGCCTTGGAACAACTTGGGCTGGAAAGCCCATATTACCCGAAATGCCGCATGCTCACGCCCGCTCTTGAGCGAACCGTCAAGGATTTGGTCGCCAATCTTGGCAAAGCCACGGACGGCCAGCAAATTCCAACTCTTTACCATCGCTCGGTAGAAGAACTCAAACAGCAACGACCCGACAAAAAGAGTCAGAAGTTGAAGTACGCTTGGATTGGAACTGTCGGCTAGCACTAAGCCAATGAAGATCAGAACGAAACCGGCAATCAGAGCCGAGATCGTTATGCTGCCGGTTACCACCGAATCCAGTTTGCTGTCGTGATTATTGGACGAATCGGTCATCATATCTCACGCTCCTCTTGAATGACAGTCATACGCAATGTCCGAAGCCTCCGCCGCCATACGACCCCCGCAAAGCCAAGAAGCGCGGGCGCAATCAGCGCAAGCGTCGCTGGCTCAGGTATGATGTTACCGAGGTACGCGCCGTAAATAGAATGCCCACCAGTTCCACCAGCGGCTAAAGGACCAAAAAGACCAGACACATAACCAGTAGTTACTGGGGGCGTTCCAGTATATGCAGATTCCCAAACCGCAAGAAGATTATTTACCTTTGGTTCGAATTGATCTCCCGGCCCTACATAAACAGGAAATTCTTCCTTCGTTAGAAGGTTGTAACCATAGATATCATCATTTCCATTCCTGGTATCCCACCAAGTTACGTAATTACCACCTATGTTTGGATTAGATTGCAAGAAAGGATTATCGCAAACTACAAACTCTTCCCCGGTTATTAAGTTTTTACCATAGATATCGCTGTTTCCATTACGCGAATCCTGCCAAACAACAATATTGCCGTCTATGCTTGGTCTATGTTGTTCACCAGGACCTACGTAAATAACAAGATTCTCGCTCGTAGCAATGTTTTTGCCATAAATATCTATATTGCCATTGCGAAAATCGCCCCACACTACAATATCCCCGGAAATAACCGGAAGAGAGTGTTTAGTTGTCCCATCGCTGTAAAGAACAAACTCTTCTCCTGTAACCCAGTTCTTTCCGAGAATGTTCGTATAAGCAGGGACATCGCCAACAGCAGGATGGAAATCGTGCCAAACAACAATGTTGCCGCTGACATCCGGCTGCCAAACATTGTATGGACTCAGATCAATCGGAATTTCTTCTCCGGTTAAAAGATTTTTTCCGTAAATGTCGTAATTGCCGTTGCGCCCATCAACCCAAGCAACAAAATTATTGTCAATTGAGGGAGATCCTTGCGTGGCTGTATTTGTGCAAATTTCAAATTCTTCCATTGTTAGGAGATTCTTTCCATAAATATCCACATTACCATTACGAAAATCCTGCCAGGCAACAACATCACCACCTACGGTGGGGTAACTTGCAGTATCGCTGCAGATAAGGAAAGGTGTAAGGGCTGCAAAGACCTCGTTCACGCCGAAGAAAAATACGACGATGAAGAAAACAACAAAAATCAATGCGTTTTTCATGGCTTCCTCCTTTCAGAGAATGACTACCCCCGATTTCGTTAGCCGATTTCGGGGCACAAAAATAGCCGGGGCACAATCCGACGTATCGGAATGCACCCCGGCTTTGAATTCCGAAGTATCCGTGTTGACCCGTAGCGTGTTATCTAATCCACCATCTCCTCGCATGAACCGAGCACCTACTCATTGGCTCCAGTTTTGGGACTATAACGACTACCTTCCGAATAAGTTAAGTATATCACATAAAGCGAACTTGTCAAGACGGATTCTGGAAAATAAACGAACCGCCTGCTTGATCACAGCCCCGACCTTTCGTCTAAGACGCTGTTGCAAAACCCAGCACAACGACGGCGTGCGTCAGCGGAAGACTTTGTAGCTGCACGGCTTGCCGTGCCCATCTTCTGTAGCGGCACGGTTTACCGTGCCTTATTCGGCAAGGCGAGCCTTGCCGCTACGTAATTCCGGC
>Ga0315288_10007714_pt1 | contig 13621 bp, 13 predicted proteins | sample YL17G11_20_MG_FD_203454 | JGI IMG/M metagenome (GOLD analysis project Ga0315288, IMG submission 203454) | Sediment microbial communities from Yellowstone Lake, YNP, Wyoming, USA - YL17G11_20 | ecosystem: Environmental > Aquatic > Freshwater > Lake > Sediment | place: USA: Wyoming | collected...
TAGACCTGGTGCTGACGCTTTGTCTTGTTTCTGCCAGCGTATACTTCAAAATAGTTCGTTTTCATGCCAGAACGCGCTCCGGTATCACAGCACACGAGAAAATAATAGCCCCTGGGTATGTTTTTCGTATCTCCGGCAACAGTTCCTTCTGAACACCTATGATTTCCACATCAGACTCTACAATGAGGGGCTCCAGTATCATACCCTCGTGAGACTCCTCAAAACTTTTTATTGATTCTTCTGCGTGCTTCTCACCAGACAGCACCTCATACGCTACAGATCGAAAAAACTCCATGATACGGTTCTTTTTTACGATATCAAAACCAGACTTGGGGGCGATCCAGCACTGTACAAGGTACTTGTGTATCATAAAATCCTCTGGTGTCATGTTGAATATACTTTTTTACAGCAACTGGATCAAGCAGTGATTTCTGTTTTTTTGTGATACCGGTCTACCGTCTCAATACACAGGGCATTGATTTGGTTCACATCTACTGACCGGGGTAAAGCCGAGGTCTTATACAGTTCCTCGAACTCTTTGTCCTTGGCATGGGCATATTCCTCAATTTTTTCATACGTCCACGCACCTGCTCGGATAGCCTTGAGTTCATCAGCATCTATGTTAGTGCGATCGACGTTTACTTTACCGGTCCTGAGTATTTCCTCCCCCATGCGCATGAGACGTACTAGGTGCCCCGCATGCTTTGTGTCGTATCCAAATTTCTCCTCCACAGGGGCGCGTGCTTTGTTCCTGGATTTTTTCCAATCCATGTACCGGGAGTACTCTCTACTGGCATTATAGTAGGAGAGCTCTTTGTGAGCCAGCTCTATGTACTCATCTTTTATGTACTGGGTGCCTACGCTCTGAAAAGCGTGCGCCTGTGATTTTATCCCCAGCTGGAGCCACTCCATAGCCAGGGCGCGTTCCTCTGGGCGCAGGAATCGAGCGAGTAGGGGTACCACATAGTCGCCGTAGATGCCGTCGAGCTCGTCGATGAAGTTCTGCTTTTCTTCCTCAATGAGGAACTCCATGGCAGCGTAGCACACGCCTTTGAGCTGGGACGTGGGGAATATAGACACCTCCGGGAGTCCCGCCTCAGCTCTCGTCGGAGGAGTTTTAGGAGGATCCAACAAAAATTTACGATGTACTCTTATTCTGTCAAGCTGAGCTGTGGCGTACCCAGAAAACGTGTACCGGCAGCGTTTGGATACGAATAGCGCTCGGTTGTCTACGATATGCTGCCAGTAGTCTGTCATACGGAGTATGCATCGATCAGGCACCCATAGCAGATCCATCATGTTTGGATTGTTGTCCGAGATCAGCCGCAGAGCTTTCCGGATCTCGTATATGGTCTTGTCTTCATCAGGATACCCGTTGAACTGGTCCACTTTGCTCAGACCATAGAAATACTCTATACCTGGGATCATTACCCCAGATTTGTCCGTGTCTGATGCGGGACCGCTTATACCGTACGCCGTGGATCCAACAACACACTCAAAAATAGTTCTCTTCTCTACGTAGGATATCTCCATGTTACCTGCCTCCTGTTATGTATCACCCGATACCATAACATACTATTTTGAGCGATACTTATAAAGCACTCGCCAATAATTTATGCGTTTAAATAGTGTGGCGCGTGTTTATTTCATGTTTGCTACAGAAAGATTGTTAAAAAAAAAGTACCAGTGTATACATTCTTATGTGCTGGAGATCTCACAAAGTAAGATGCGCGAAATGTTGGTGTTTTTAATTGGGGAAAAACAAAAGCTATTTGAGGAAAACTCACGTACTTTAGCTATTTAATACATTAATGCGTAAAACTTTCAAATACCGCCTATACCCCACTAAACTTCAAGTCACCAAGATGAATAACATTTTGGAACAGACTCGTTGGGTCTACAACGAAACTCTTGCACTCAGAAAGAACGCATGGGAGTCTGAGAATAAATCTATATCCCTCTACGAGAGTCAAAAAAATCTCACGGTATGGAAATCTGAAAAGCCGGAGCTTAACGGCGTTCAATCCCAAGTACTTCAAAATGCTCAGCTCAGAGTAGACCTTGCTTTCAAAGCCTTTTGGAGACGCTGTAAATCTGGAGAAAATCCTGGATTCCCACGATTCAAAGGAAAAGGGTGGTACGACTCTATTACGTATCCTCAGTCTGGATTCAAACTTCACCACGGAGAAACATATCTCTCAAAAATAGGCTCTGTGAAAACTGTCTTTCACAGACCGTGTAAAGGTACCATAAAAACCTGCACGGTTAAACGGACTCCTACGGGTAAATGGTACGTGTATTTTTCTTGTGAGACAGAGCGCTCGGAGCCTCTTCCAAAAACAGATAAAATAGTTGGGTTTGATCTCGGACTTTTGACATATATCCAGTGCTCTGATGGATCGAAAATAGATAAGCCTCGATTTTTCAAGCAAGAACAGAGAGATCTAGCTCAAGTTCAAAAAAGAGCGTCTAAAAATAAAAGCCCCCATAACAAACATTCCGTAGCTCTCGTTCATGAGCGTATTCGGAACATGCGGGAGGACTTTTGTCACAAGACATCTAAATCTATCGTGGATAAATACGATTTTATCGCTCACGAGGATCTGGACGTTAAAGGCATGCTGGAGCAGAAGAAATTCAGTAAAAGCATTTCTGATGCCGCTTGGAGTACACTGATTCAGTTTCTGACCTACAAAGCTGAAAACGCTGGTAGAATCAGAGTCGCAGTGGACCCCAGAGGTACGAGTCAGAGATGCTCCCAGTGCAGTACTGTGGTGAATAAAGATTTGAGTGTACGAGTACATCACTGTCCTCACTGCGGTTTCAAAACGAGCAGAGATTTGAACTCTGCTTTAGAGATACTCAGACTCGGGCTGGAGTCTGTTGAGCGACCGATGCCCCGCCGCAAGGCGGCAGCACGGGTGAAGGCTCATAGAAGCCCCCGACTTTAGTCGGGGGAGCAGTCACATTCATACAGCCTATAGACTCCCTATGGGAAAACGCACTTCGTAATACTTCGTTAATACGCGGAATCCTTGTAGTGCGCGAGGGGTCCCGTACCAAGAAAGGAAGCGATCGAGCATGTCAAGCCGCTCTCCGATTCTCTCCGTGTTGAAGGTACTCCCTGGCGCAGAAACCCCAAAAAGATCCCACCCGACCGACTCCGGACTCGACCTATACGCCTGCCGTTTTGAAAAGGTCTATTACTCTACTGATGATGGTGTAGAAAGCACTAACGACCTTACCGGAGCGGAAGAACTCCAGCTCATGCCTGGGTGCCGCGCTCTCGTACACACGGGTATCAGCGCTACGGTAGGCGTAGGCTACGAAATACAAATTCGCCCCCGCAGCGGCCTGGCACTCAAACAAGGCCTAACGGTTTTGAATACTCCAGGCACTGTGGACCAGAGTTATACTGGGCCAATATGTGTCATCCTTATCAATCACTCAGGCGTACCTCAGACCGTGAAAAAAGGTGACCGGATAGCTCAAGCGGTAGTATGTCCAGTAATTTTGTGTGACGTGATAGAGGTAAAAGATCTAAATGAGACCGCCCGCAATGCAGGCGGCTTCGGTAGCACAGGAGCTTGATTTATGATCAGGACACTCTGGAAACCCAGTCCGTTTTTCAAAACGAGAGGTAAATATCCTCTCGACATGGTAATCATCCACCATATAGGGTCGAAGGATGGCAAGCTGTACAGTATGTCAGGTACGATTACCTGGTTCACCAGTACAGATGCCCATAAGAACCCTAAAACGGGTGTGATAGAGAACCAGGTGTCCGCTCACTATGCTATACCAAGAGCGCCCCAACCTGATTACGATATCGTACAGTTTGTGAAAGACACGGACACCGCCTATCATGCTGGTGTGTCTCAATGGACCGTGAATGGCAAGGTCCGTAACAACATCAACAACTACTCCATAGGGATAGAGCTTGAGGGGGATGGTAACCTTGTTGAGTACACAGACTTTCAGTATACCACGCTGATTGAGCTGCTGTCAACCCTAATCAGCAAGTACAAAATATCCGGTAACCAGATAATAGGTCACCAAGATATAGCTCCTACACGGAAAGTAGATCCCGGTCAGAAATTCGATTGGGATCGTATATATAGAGGAATAGGCCCATCTGTCCCTGTACCAGACAGTGCTCCCACACCACCCGTATCAGTGACACCACCTCCTGTAGTGATGGTGCCTGATGATCAATTCCACATGGGGGGCGGCACGAACAAGGACGGTAAATCAGGTAACTTCATTGACACTATCTTAAAATTGTTTATGCGCGTGTTTTCCCGATAGTAGACACTTACCGCACACAACTATCACTATCCATTTTTGTGTGCCTGACACCAGGCTATTACTCATCATATTGCATAATAAAACATACCATAGGAGACCTTATGCTAAACTCAAGAGTCATTAGAGATAGTGATTATATGTTTGACACGAAATCGTTTCAGCTGTCTCCCACGTTTGTAGAAGAGTTTGAGGATAAGCAACCGGATTGGGGTCCTTTAGGGTATATCACCTTCAAAAGAACGTATGCGAGACCGTTGGGCGATGGTACCACGGAAGAATTTTGGCAAACGATAAATAGGGTGGTGAATGGTGTGTTTACCATCCAGAAACAGTGGTGTAAGCAGCTGGGATTGCCGTGGTCGGATGCGCGAGCTCAAAAAACAGCTCAAAAAATGTTCAAAAAAATGTGGGATTTCAAAATGATAGCTCCAGGCAGAGGCCTGTGGATCATGGGCACTGATTTCATTGAGAAAAATGGCTCTGCAGCGTTAAATAACTGTTTCGCTTACGAGACAGAGATAATAACTGAGCAAGGAGTAAAACAAATAGGGGATTGTGCAGGTACTACACAAAGACTTTTGACCGAGGGTGGTAGATGGGTAGACGCTCCTGTCTCTAATTTCGGAAAACAAAAATTGATGAAGCTTGTTTTGACTAGACAAGGTAAAAAGAAAACCATATATGTCACAAAGGACCACAGATGGTTCTGTAGAACTAAAAGAGAAAAAGAATACAAAGAGTTAGTAACAAAAGAGCTAGTGCCAGGTATCCATATTTTCAAATACATTTTCGGTCAAAATGCAGCGCACAGCCAACTCGTTAAACCATCAACTCTCGGTGTGATGCACGGCATATGCTACGGGGACGGGACATCTGTTCCTGGCGGTAGAAATTCAAACATACTTCAATTGTTCGAAGAAAAAAGAAATCTATCTGAATTTTTTCCTAAAAATGATACTGAGGAAAAAGAAGATAGAACAGTAATAAAAAGGCTGCCTAATTATTTTAGAGAGTTGCCGGAACTATCCGAGAACACATCTTATTTGTTAGGCTGGATGATGGGGTATTTTGCAACGGACGGATCTGTGTCGAACGGCCAAGTCACTTTGGCCAGCTATGATTTGAATTCTCTGGTGTTTGTTAAAAACCTGTGTTATAAAATAGGTGTGGGTACATATGACATCGTTCCTGATAGAAGGAAATCAAATTTTGATGGAGTAGAAAGAGACTCATATAAACTAACTTTTATGGCATCTTTTCTCACACTTGATTTTTTCTTACGCAACAAACATAGACTGTCTTACTCCTCAGACAGGATCGTCAGGTACTGGAGTCTGGAGAGCGTGGAAGATACTGACAGGTGTGAAGAGGTGTATTGTGCAACGGTAGAGAACACTGGGAATTTTGCGTTATCTGATAATATTCTAACAGGTAATTGTGCCTTTACAAGCACGGAAGACATAGACATCAAGAACTCCAAAGCTTTTGAGTTCTTGATGGACATGTCGATGCTCGGTGTGGGTGTGGGTTTTGATACTCTAGGCGCTGGTAAGATCACAATAAAAGAGCCTAAAGAAAATGGTGTATATCAGATACCTGATAGTCGTGAGGGCTGGGTAGAGAGTTTGAAAAAGCTACTCGACGCCTATTTCCTTGGTAAACCAAGATATACTTATGATTATTCGCTGGTACGGGCGGAGGGGTCTCCTATCAAAGGGTTTGGGGGATTATCCGCAGGTCCTGCACCTCTTAAAAAACTTCTTGAAGATGTAGAGATACTCTTGAGAGAGCGTATAGGTCAACCTATTAAATCTACAGATATTGTTGATGTCATGAACATGATCGGTAGATGTGTGGTAGCCGGTAACGTTCGTCGCTCAGCTGAAATAGCTTTAGGTCTTCCTGAAGACGTTGAGTTTCTGACCATGAAACAAGACGCGGCTAAGCTGGAGAGCCACCGTTGGGCATCGAACAATTCTATCCTGGCTAGGTCACACATGGATTACGGCCCTATTGTAGAGAGCGTTTGGAAAAACGGTGAGCCCGGCATCGTGTGGCTAGAGAATGCCCAAAAATACGGTAGGTTGAAAGATGGTATCACCTGGGCTGACAAGCACGCTAAAGGGGTAAACCCTTGTTTTTCTGGAGACTCTAAATTGCGTATCCTGAAAAACGGATCAATGGTAGAAGCTGAGTTTAGAGACATCGTAGGTCAGACTGTTGATATACCTAGTCCTTTCAGTAAAAACACAGTTAAAACGGAGATAGTTGAGACAGGAGCTAAAGCCACTATAACTGTGAAAATGTCGAACAATATTAGTTTCCGATGTACACCAGACCATGTTTTTCGCACCTCTGATGACAAAGACATACAAGCTAAAGATACCTTAGGTATCTCTTTAATGACTTTGTCACAAGAACTTTGTCCTGTTGTAACCTCTATCGAGCCCTATGGCGTAGAAACCGTGTATGATTTCAAAATGGAGTCTATACACTGGGGTTATGTTAATGGTGTTGTCGCACACAACTGCGGTGAGCAGACCCTCGAGTCGTTTGAACTGTGCTGTGTTTCGGGAGACACAAAAATACAGACCATATCAGGGGTGTATAGTATATCATCTTTGGTCGGAAAACCAGTAGAAGTATGGAACGGAGATAGCTGGTCTCTCGTAACACCTTTTGTTGCTGGAGCAAACAAAGATCTTTATCGTATCTTTCTAAGCGACGGTTCTTATTTGGATTGTACAGAAGACCATGGATGGTACATAAAAGGTAAAACTAAAAAGATCTACAAAAAGATCGACACCAAAGATCTAACTGTAGGGGACAGATCGATACCTTTTTCACTGGGAGATATCCAAGGTAATTTTGAGCCGTATGCCTATGAGTACGGCCTGTTTTCAGGAGACGGGTTTATAGACAATGACCGCCCTATGTTCTGCGCTTATGGCGAAAAAGCTCAGCTTAAAGATCTCGGAATGCATGGAATATGGTATAAGGAGCAGACAAAAGAGGGGTACTCGGACCCGTTTAGTAGAGCCTCCTTTAAAGGGGTTCTTGACTTGGACCGGTGTCAGGAGTTGAACGATAAAAACAAAGGACTGCCTGAGTGGGTGTTTGAGATGGATCGAGCATCCATCCTGGAATTCGTAGCTGGTCTATTAGATACGGACGGCAATGTGTGCAACCAGATCAATACAGACAATTTCAGAATTTTTGGTAACGAGGAGAAAGTTAGTGATCTCCAGATCTTGCTTAGACGAGTGGGCATAGATCATGCCACAACATATTTAGTTGGAGAAGCTGGAGAAGAGACTAATTTTGGCACACGTAATTACTCGGTATACTGTTGCTATATTCCCTCATACGAGTGCGGAGAAATTCCTGGTAGAATTAGGAAAGCAACAAAAATAGGGAGCCGTTATAGAGTTAACAACGCCTATCCTGACGGGCAAAAAATAGACGCTGCATTAAAACAGAGAGTTGTTAAAATAGAAAAACTGGGTGGAAAGCACACTACCTATTGCTTCTCTGAACCTGAAAACCACATGGGGGTTTTTGGAAACGTACTAACGTTTCAATGCCTAGTAGAAAGTTTCCCCTCGCGCCACGATTCATACGAAGAGTTCGAAGACACTCTAAAAATGGCGTACCTTTATGCTAAATCAGTGACTCTAGTAAACACTCATTGGGCAGAAACCAATGCTGTCATGCTCAAGAATCGCCGTATGGGTATATCTCAGACAGGAATCATAAACGCTATAGGTAGGCATGGTTTGACTAATATGCTTGAATGGTGTGATAAAGGATATGCTTACTTAAGAGGTATAGATGAACAATACTCAGCCTGGTTGTGTGTGCCCCTGTCGAAAAAGCTCACCACGGTAAAACCGTCTGGTACTGTATCTTTGTTGGCAGGCGTATCCGCGGGGATCCATTATCCACACTCTAAGCACTACATCCGCAGAATCAGGTTCGATGTGAACAGTGAGTATCTGCCTATGCTCAGAGATGCGGGATATAGAACAGAGCAAGATGTATACTCCCAGAACTCTGTGTGCGTAGAGTTCCCTATTGAAGAGCCTTTTTTCACCATAGGGAAAAATGACGTGACTGTTTGGGAGCAACTTGAGAATGCTGGAATGTATCAATACCACTGGTCAGATAACCAGGTCAGCATTACAGTAACGTTCAAAGAATCTGAGAAACAGGACCTCAAACGTGCTCTAGAGTATTTTGAACATAGACTGAAATGCGTGAGCTTACTACCTAATACAGATAACGGGTACAAGCAGATGCCGTATGAGACTATAACAGAGAAAGAATACAAGGCGTATGTGGCTAAGATAAAGCCTATGACTTTCTCCAAGAAAAAACTGGCTGCTGGTAAAGGCGAGCGTTTCTGCTCCAATGATTCTTGCGAGATCAAAATAGGGTAGTAGCCTGAGGAGACTGGATAAAGGCTCTTCCGTATACTACTGAAGAGCCTTTTCTTTGTACTGTTTCTCAATAGCCAGTATCTTCTTGTAGAGCTCCACAGTCTCATTAGTGAGCGTAGCGGGAGTTTCGATAAACATTACACGGACTCTCTGTGTCACGCCAGGGGATACCCTGTCTACTATCAGAGTCTCTGTAGCGTTCTTCTCTATTTTGAATCTCAAGACACGGCTGTACATCTCCATCTCTGCGCTATCCCCTATGATCCTCTGTATAGGCAGTATTTTATAGTTCACCCTGAAATAGTCGTCCTCTATACACGCTGGACCGCTATGGTCCACGTTTAGTTTAACGTATACACTACCATACGTGTTCCTCGATATCTGGTGACCTGCATCTCTCAACGTCACAACCTTGTTGTGATAATCGCCTATTGAGAACCTGACCTTTCTCGTAGACCTATCCACCACGTATTTAGACCCACCGCATACGGTACATCGGTTTATTAGTGGTACCCCGGCCCCAAAACATGTAGGACACTCTGATCCTCTACCCATTAGTTTCAGGACATTGCTGGTGATCTTGCCGGTACCGTTACACAGTGTACAGATACCTGCCTCTCTGGCTTCAGCTCCGGTACCTGCGCAGTGGTCGCAGTAGACCTGTCGAGATATTTTTACAGGTATCTCTCTGGTGAAATAGATGTCCTCTATGGATACGTCTACATCTACCCTCAAGAAACTCGCTGTAGAGGCTTTTTTACCGTCCAGGATCGACGGGTCTGCTTTGACCGCCTCATAGGCCGCCTGGATGTCGTGGAACTTTTGAGTATCGTCTGTGGAGGCGTGGTCGGGGTGGTGTTGTTGGACCAGCTGACGCCAGCGGGCTTTGGCGTCTTCGAGGGAGGAGCCTGGGGAGAGACCGAGGATTTCTAGGGGGGACATGTCTATAATATACTAAAAAGGGATAGTAGATAGTACTATCACTTTTTGTTGCCTGTAGGATTATGGTAGTTCAATTTTAGTAAGCAGACTTGATTAGACCCTTGGCTCTAGCTTCACTCCAAAAACTCATCATATTTGTTTTATGGAATGCTACTATGGTAGGCGTGTTTTTGGTAATTCTTTTAGAATAAATACTGCCATCAGGAACAATCCACGCATCCCCATCTGGAAAATGCTTTTTAAGTAGAGATTTGATGGCCTCAACTTCGCCAGGTTCAACAGTTGTAATTGTATCTAAACTGCCCTCGAGCATTCCGGGATAACTAATATCAAGTCCCTTTCCTATCATAAATTTAGCTTGTGCTTTAGCTTGCTCTTCGAATTTGTTGGCTATTTTATCGATCTCATACGCTTCCTTGATGAGACCTTTAGCCTCAAGAGAGTCAGCGACAGCATCGAGCATGGAAGAGATCTTGGATTGCATGGTCAATACCCTTTCGTGTGCATTTATGCCTTAGGTGCGTTTGCCATCAAATCCGACCCAGGTATCCCGCGGTAATCTGCCGGGAATCCAGGAGACGTCCGTAGCTGTGTGTTCACTATGGTACGCTCGAAAAACAGAATGTACGAGGAGTACGCTGTCTCGTAGGACCCGCTCTCAGCCTTCAACCGTATACGTAGCTGAGTGTTGTACAGCAGGGTACTGACGTCTGTGGTAGCATCCCACACAATACTGAACGCTGCCCCAGAAGGAGTGAACGCGAGACCAGTGAGAGTAGAGGAGGTCGTCATCGTCGACCAGTTACTACCGTTGTCCGTGGAGTACTCATAAGCCAGGAGGTCCGCAGTAAGAGCGGGATCGGCGATACCCGTAAACGGTATAGTCACCCCGAGCCGATCGGTAGTCAGCGTCGGAGCACCCATGACCATCCTGAAATCACGAATGTTTATAGTAGCTGGTAGGTCTCTGTAGTCGATGTCTGTCGCAGATATGTAATCGATAGATGCAGTGCCTGCAGATCCGTCGCCGTTAGTAGCTGTAAAATTTATGGTATACAAGCCCGCGTCTGTGTACACGTGCGTGGGGTTTTGTAAAGTTGAATGCGAAGATCCATCCCCGAAATTCCAATCCCAAGATGTAGGAACGCCTGTGGAGGTGTCTGTGAAACTCACTGTGAGAGGGATACGACCACTCACTACATCAGCTGTAAAACTTGGTGTCGGTTCCATTATTTATCTCCTTTTTCGTTCTTTTTCACGTCTATACCGATCTTCTCCAGTTGCTTCAAAAGCTCTTCCTGGAGATCCTTGCTCTCTTTCTTAGAGGCCTCATACACTTCACCATGGAGTATCTTAGCGGCATCCTCTTCGTTAGGCTTGTCGCCCTTCTCCATCGTGATGTTCTGCCTAAGAAAAACCACGTAAGACAAAAGGACTTTCTTGTCCGTGTCCTCGATGTCAGCCAAAGGCTCTTTACCTAATTTCAAATTTGTCTGTACACGTCTCAGATAGGTGGGACCGTCATTCTTCAGAATAGATATATCCGAAGGGTCGAGTCCGCCCTCACATCTCTTTACGATGACCTGAGCCAGCTTGTGTATAGGGTCTGATATTGGTGTCAACATATTAGTTATAGTCTCAAATAAAATAGAAAAGTGTTCTACGCTATCTGTCTCAGCCACTTTCGAGGCTGTGGAACGGTTAAGTTCTCTGGGTTGACTACAAAACCCTCTATCAAGTCCTCGTGAGACCATAAATCCCACGCATCCCTGACTACTTTTTTTACAATGTTCCCAGATCCATTAATATCTGCGTTCAGTAAGAAACCCTCAGCAGATTTAAAAATTCCTCGTTTAACTCTCCTCCCTTTGTATTTATCGTGGCGCTCCAACGACTCCCTATCAAGAAAACTACACTTGGATGTATAGCTCTCCTCAGACAAAGAGAACTTCAGGCCCAAAGCGCGCCATTTATACTGGAGCATCTGTATAAATTTGGCGTGAGGTATCTGCACAAAATTCTGATTACTCCTCTTACTCATGTCAGCCTCTTGTTTCCATCCGTCGTTTTTACCCACTATCAAATGGGTGACGCCTAAGGAAACTAAACGATTGACCAACATACGAGAAGCTTTGTGCAAATAATCCCTTACTTTATAGTTCCTTTTCCTACAGAGCTTTCTGATTCTATCCTGTATCTTTTTCTTGCCACTCCGAGTTTTACATTTATCAGAGCTCGATCTAAGGGCAGCCAACTCTTTATTGTAATACTGATTAATAGACTTTAGGGGTCTACCATTAATCATAAAATTTGTGGCACCCTTTACGTTAGTAGATACCGCGGACAGATTGTTTACTCCCAAATCTGCACCAGCAACTACCCCGTTTTCCTCCGCGAGTTTTACATCAGGGATCTCATGCTTGATAATTACTACGAATCCGTCTCCATCAGGAGTTATAGTAGCCTCTTTTATAGACAGTACTTTGTATGCCTCTCCTTTTTTGACTTTACTCAGTATCTCTATCGGGTGCTGTATCGGTAGTGAGAGCAGGAGCCCGCTTAGTTGTAAAATCCCTTTTTTAAAAGATTTTTTGCTCATTGACTGCACGTTAAAAGATACTGCATTTCTACCGTCTTTTTCTTTGTAGCACGGGATTTTAGGCTTACCAAAAAATTTACTGGGATCCTCTTTCCAAGATTTCAAAGCTCCAAAAAAGCTGTTGAAGTCATGATCTACTTGCTTCAAAACGAGCTGAGCTACCTTACTTTTTAGTTGCGTGTAGCACTCAGGCTTTTCATTTTGGAATTCTTTTTGTACTTTGTTGTGCTCGATATATTTTCCGGTTTTGAAATAATGCTGTCGGACTCTATAAAGCGCTTGATTGTAGAGGTTTTTAGATTTAAAGCACAGAGAGTCACAGGCAGACCACTCCGAGTGACCTTTTTTTATGTGGTGTTTCTCTGTTGTGTAACTAGACATATTTTCGGGACACTTTAATATAAGGTGCTGGGTTTTGTGCTAGTTGTACTCAAAAACGAATCTGAAATTGATGGTAGAGCTACCTAGCATATTCTCTGCTGTACCGATTTCAGCATCCATCCAGGCATACTCAGGATCTGTGCTATCGAACATGATACCATAGTCTGAGTACATACCGATCATAGCGGCATCAGAGATACCAGTTATCGGTACGAAAGCATCTGATAGGTAGTTACTGCCTGGGGTTATGCCAGGTGTTGCTACTGCAGAGTGGTATTTACCGAACTCTGTGTGGTTTACACCGTTGGTGTTTTCCAGGAACAATGCCAGAGCTGTGAATGTGATGCCGTCAGCTACCGGTCGGATAGCCACCACGTTTGAGCAGTGCTGCCCTTTTATGGCGTCCCCAAAATCTACACCAGTAGCGTCAGCGTCTACCAGGCTCATGTTGACCGGGCTATAGCGCTCGATTTTTAATCCTGCCATGTGAGAATCCTTTCCGCTATGAATACTCGAATATGAACCGATAATTGATGCTCGATGTCCCGCCAGTCTCCAGGAGACCTGGTTCTACGTCGAGCCACACATAATCCCCAAAACCGTCTATATTGATGTTGATTTGGATGCCATCGGATAGATCAGGCGGGTTTGGTACCTCTGTGAAATGATCCGATATGTATTGGTAGCTGGAGTCCCCAGTCACCGCGGGGTCCCAGGACCTCACAGGCACGAAGTCTGAATAGACAAAGTATCCATACTCTGTCTGATCAAACCCACCGTTGTTCTGGAGATAGAGCTCCAGGCCTGAGATGTCTTCGTCTTCTCTCTCAGGACGGATCAGTACCGGTAGCACACTGTGCTCACCCTGACGGACACTCCCGAAATTTACTCCAGATATGTCCGCGGCGAGTAGATTACCTGTACGAGGACTGTATGCGCCAATTCTCATGGT